>Ga0315297_10000692_pt1 | contig 19828 bp, 14 predicted proteins | sample YL17G15_0_MG_FD_203628 | JGI IMG/M metagenome (GOLD analysis project Ga0315297, IMG submission 203628) | Sediment microbial communities from Yellowstone Lake, YNP, Wyoming, USA - YL17G15_0 | ecosystem: Environmental > Aquatic > Freshwater > Lake > Sediment | place: USA: Wyoming | collected... | reverse complement strand
ATCCCGAACGCGTGGTAGGGATTGTAGATTCTCATGCCATCAAGAAGGATGAGATTTTGGTCACCCGCTCCGCCACGGACATAGAACTGGGAATTGACGTCGCTGGTGGATACAATCCCGGGAAGGATCCTGATCGACCGAAACACATCCTCCATCGCTGCCATGGGGACAGCGCGGATGTCGCGCTGTTCCAGCACATGCACGCTGGTATGGATCTCCGTCAATTCCCGTTTCGCAACATCCGTTACCATCACCTCGCCGAACTCAACCGGCTTCGATGGCAGTTGGAGATTCACGACAATGGGCTCCCCACCGAAGACATTGATGGTTTTCGTCCGCGTTTCGTACCCGATGGAGCTCGCAGAGACCTGGTAACGTCCTGGCGGGGCGTTAACGATCAGGTAGAACCCCTGCAGGTTTGTGCTCGCACCGCGGCTCATTCCCGGCAACGTGACGTTGGCAAACGGAATCCGCTCCCCCGTTGCGCTGTCCGAAACAACACCCCGAATATCTATCTTCTGGCCGAAGAGAAGGATGGGGAAAAACAGAATTGCGGCTATGCCATAAATGTTGCGACGATGCATTCGTGAGACTCCAAAACGGTTTTCGGAGGCAAAGTAACCATTTTCCGAGAGAGATGCTAACTGCGCCTCGCAGGTCGGTTGCAACTCCCTCAAGTTCTTTGTATGTTCACCGCACAATTCCACTTCCGAAACGACCTCCACGGAGATCTCTCTTTGTCGACAGCACGCGTTGCCGGAGTTGCTTTCCTTTTTCTTCTCGCGTCGTGTTCTCGCTTCATCCCTTTCGGTACGACGGATCAGACCCCAGCCGGGATCCAATCGTCTCTGGAAGGGCAGTACAGCGCCGAGCGGGCGATGGAGGATCTTCGTTACTTCGCGCAACACTGGCGTATTCCGGGAGGACCGGAGTACAATGCGTGTCTCTCACGCATCGAATCCGACCTTCGTCCGTGGACGACAACGTCCATCGATGAACATCCTCTTGTACGGCTGCAGATACTCGAAGATTCATCGTCACGCAAAGTCTGGGTACCCGAGGACGCCGAGCTCTCGATGGAATCACCCGAGGTGCAGGTCCTCCACACGTACACTGCAACCCCGGTAATGCTTTGCGAGAATTCCTTCCCGGCGGATATCACCGCTCCACTCGTGTACGTCCCGGGCGGCAATTACGAAGATCACTACAGTCAGTTCGAAGTGAACGGCCGCATCGTTCTCTGCGATGCGGCGGCCTCGCGGTCATGTCGCATTGCCATGAGCCGGGGCGCCGCCGGAGTCGTTTCGTGCTACGTCCCGCCATACAATCGCCCCGCTGAACATCCTGATATCATCGCTGAAAGCGGCATTCCCTACGACTTCCAACGGAAGCCATTCGCCATCAACATCTCTCCACGCACAGCCGATGAGCTGAAGCGACGTCTGAGGGTCGGCCAAATCGTCGTGCGGATAAAGGTGAAAACGTCGTTTATCGACGCCCCGATCAGGATTCTCCAGGCGGAGATCCCGGGCAAGACCAGACCCGAAGAACGGGTCGTCCTTGTTACGCATCTCGATCATTACAAACCCGGGGCGAATGATAACGCGAGCGGCTCGGCAACTCTCCTCGAGATTCTTCGGTCGACAGCGGCCTCGATTCAGAGAAGGGACATCCCTCCTCCTGCCCGGACGATGACGTTTCTTTGGGTTGACGAATATCGTGGCACCGGGTCCTGGATCAAGAGGAATTCAGGCAAACTCGAGAAGATTCTTGCAGCGTTTGTTCTTGATATGGTGGGCGGCGATCCGGAGAAGACCGGCGGGCAGTTCCGTGTGGAACGGATGCCGGACCCCGGCACAGTCTGGATGCGTCCGCCGGACCGGCATTCGGGCTGGGGGACCGGATCGTGGGACAAGAGCAAGCTCTTCGGGAGCTTTCTGAACGACTACTATCTCTCTCTCGTCGGATCTCGGTCCAGCTCGACAGGCTGGAAGGTCACCGACAATGTCTGGGAGGGGGGCAGCGATCACGATCCATTCCTCTGGAGAAAAGTCCCGGCGGTTCTCAGCTGGCATTTCCCAGACTTCGCGTATCACTCAAGCATGGATGGCATCGGGAACATCAGCCTGAAAGAACTGTCGCACGCCGGAATAACCATCGGCAGGGCGGCATACCAGCTGGCTCTTGGGACCGACGACGTCGCCAGAATGGCTCTGCAAAGCGTGGATACTGCCTGGTCTAAGCGGCTGGAAACCATCAAGGTCCTGACCACCATGGAAATGGGGGAAATCCAATCGGCGGATGCATCTTCACGCGAGGCCGTGAAACAGCACGAAAAACAAATCCTCGATGCCTGGGCAGTCTGGTATGACGAGGCACTTGAGTCGGTCCTGCGGATTTCTGCAGACCAACCTTCCCCGGATCTCGTGAACGAGGTCCGCTTGCGACGCGACACCCTCCATAATCAAGTCACCAGTCTGAAAGCCGCTCTTGGCCTCTGAGGCTGAGTCAAGCATCAACGACGTTCTTAGGCAGTCGTGGGTAGGTACAAAAAAAAGAGCGGGTGACCAGAACCAGCATCACCCGCCCCCCCTGAGCCGGAATCGAGATCCTTTGTCTGCTATCGCAGTTCCGCAATCTGAGTCGAGCCTTCCGATGTCGGAATGAAAGCAAACGTACCCGGGGAAACGTAGAGATTGAAGTACCACGCAGAGTGCGTCCGGACCTTGGCATCATCATCAAACCGCACCGCCTGCTTCACAGCATACACGCCGACGGGGTTCCCGATTTTGCTGAGCGCCCAGGCGGCTGCGATCCGGGACTTGGCATCGTTGCTGCCGTGGAGAACCTTCATCAGTGGGATCGTCGCAACTTCGGCCTGGAATTGCCCAAGCATGTAGATTGCGCTGCGTCGTAATCCGTCATTCTCGCTCTTGAGAGCAACCAAGTAGTTCGCTACAGCTTTCTCGAACTTTGCCTCGCCGATTTCATCCTTCGTGGCCTGGGCATTCGCCCCGGTTGTCATCACGAACAGAACGGCTCCGAACAACATCGCCAGCTTTTTCATGACATCCTCCTGAGTTGAAAGTGAGTTGGAATTTGGATCTAAGCGGTTAAGGGTTGATTCACCCTGCAGTAGCACTGGGAGGAGGATATTCAATTGCCGGGCCAGAAGGGAAACGGCCGTTTTGCAGCTGTTTGGAGTGTCACGACTTGGGAGTGTTCGTCTTCGAACTTTTCAGCGTTCGATTCCGAACATCAGTACATGGCAGATGAGGACTACACGGTAGCCCGGGGAGTGGTCGATGGGCAAAACGAGGTTGAGGGCGGCTAGCGCAACCCGAATTTTTCGATCCTTCTGAGGAATCGCATTGCGATGAACCCCGAGCATTCTGGCGGCTTCGGCGGCATTACCATGTGCCTCCAGAAGGGCAAGATCAAGCAAGTCTTTCTCGATGCTCTCGAGCAGGTTGTTGTCGGCGGCGTTCGATTGGATCTGGGTGAGAAGCATGCTGCGTATATCGACGGCCGGTGTGCCGACACCTCCGAATCCAATTTCACGCACGGCTGCGGCGTTGACAGCAGGTGACGTCGAGAAAATCGAGATCCGTTCGACGGCGTTCCGGAGTTCGCGGACATTCCCTTTCCACCCGGTCTCGGACAGCAACTGCAGAGCTTCTGCATCGAACTTCTTCATCCCGCCAGAAAACTCTGCCAGAAACGCCTCCGCGAGCAACGGTATGTCCGAGCGACGCGCACGCAGCGGGGGAATCGAGATAGGGATGACATTCAGCCGGTGATACAGATCTTCCCGGAATTCATTCTTCCGGACTGCATCGAGGAGATCCCTGTTGGAAGCCGCGATAACACGCAGATCCACCCGCATTTCTTCCGACGATCCGATTCTCGTGAACGACCGTTCCTCCAGCACCCGGAGCAACTTGGGCTGGAGTTCAAGGGGCATGGCAGAAATCTCATCGAGGAACAGCGTCCCGCCATGTGCAAGCTCGAACTTGCCCTTCATGGTCGCGGTTGCCCCTGTGAACGAGCCCTTCTCGTGTCCAAAAAGTTCAGATTCGAAGAGTGTCGCGGGAATCGCCGCGCAGCTGACGGCAATAAATGGTTTCTCGGCCCGGGCGCTGTGGACGTGAATCGCCCGCGCCGCTACCTCCTTGCCCGTGCCGGTTTCGCCGATGAGCAGCACACTCGCATTCGACGGTGCCGCCACCGCAATTTTCTTCCGCACTTCTTCAATCAAATCACTGTTTCCGAGGAGCGTCCCGACACCACGCGCCTGCGCGAGCGAGGCCTTGAGCCTTTGGTTATCAGAGAAGAGTGTTTCCTGGACTTTTGCGCGGAGGATAAACTGCGCCGCCAGCGGTGCGAGTGCCGTAACGATCCGCACTTCTTCGTCCGAGAACCGCGATCCGCCGCGAGTGTTGACCAGATGAATCATCCCGAACGGTTTGCCTGCTTCGAGGAGAGGAACTGCGAGCGAAGGGCCGAGCTGGCGGGCTCGATCCGAAGGAGTATGGAAGTTGAATTCGCGCAGCACATCGTCGGTCACAAATGGCCGTTTATGGTTCTCAACCCACCCCGCAACGAGAGCATTGAGGTGATGGTCGATGCTCGTTCCATCTCCCCGCCCGTCGCGGATCACCGTCTGCGCTGATTCCTGGACTGATGCACTGAACAGAAGAATCGCGCCGTGCTCTGCCCGGCAGAGTCTCACGCAGCAATCAATAATCGTTTCGAGCGTCTCGTACACACTCGCCATCGAGCTCAGCGATTGAGCCAGGCGATGGATCTCCTCCAGTTCATCGATGCGTCGCTTGAGGGCAGAAAGTTCAGAGGTCAAGAGGATCTCCAGCGAAAGTGGAGCATTGTTCGACTGCGCCACGGAGCAACAACGACAATCTTAATCAATCCACCATCGAAAATCAAACCGGTGCTTCCGATGCCTCTGCAGGCGGTCCTCCCCGTTTCTGTGCGCTGCCGGGGGCAGGGGATTTCACAAATTCCGACCTTTTGTGGCCTGCCGACTCCATCGTCGCTCCCGGAACATGCGGCTCGACCCCGCAGCGCGGTCCCCCATCAGCGTGAAGTACTCCTCACGCAGACCTACTCATCGCGCCTTCCTTTTTCTGCCGCGAAGAGAATATCTCCCTCGTACGCGATCGGCCTTGTTTCGCCGCCTTGCCTCTGGAGTCGAATCTGCCACAGGTTGACCTTAACTTTGAGATTCTTGGCTTGGGCAGTGACAGTCATTTCTTCGGGCGGTATCCTGTCGGTACTGGCCATTCCGTAGTCCTTCAGCAGCCGTTCCACGATCTGGCGAAAATCAACACGCACGGAATCTGTCTCACCACCACGTTTCACCTCGAGGAGCATCACGTACATGCCAGGATCCATTCGATAGCGAACATCTCCTTCTAGAAGACTCTGGAAACTGTCTTTGACCAGATGCTGGGCACGTAGCATCCGATCATATCCGCTGATATCACGAGAGCGCTCTCTGTCCGCGCTCAGGATCACAAATCCTCCGGCAGCGCTCTGCCACACTCTGACGTATTCAATTCCCATGAGCCTGGCGACGCTCGCCGGCTCCCGATATACCGGACTTGATCCGGCAGAATCCTTTTTCAGGCTCTCGGCAAACCATGGCTGGATGCCTTCGAAGCCATGGATCTCATGAAGATAGGAGATTATCGAACTGATCTGCGTCCTTTCTTCAATGGCGAGCGAACCGTGCTTGTCCTGAATAGACCCGTCAACGAGGATCTTATTCTTCTCAAGAAGTCCCCTCAGACGCGTGATTTGACTATGCTCGGAGACTGCAAAGGCCCCCCATGGACCGAAGCTCACAAGAAACAATGCGACGCAGAGAGAAGCAGGAATGAATTTGATGTCCTTTTTCTTGCTGACGATGAAATAGGGTATGATGATGCAGAGCCATATCCCCAGCGCGATGGCAAGGTATCTCCCCTCGGTGAATCCGTACTCTGAAACTCTCCTCCAGACTGCGAAAAACAGCATCACAACTAAAGGAATGATGATCACAAAGAACCATCGGGATGCCGTTTTCATCCAGACATTTTCTGTTCTACCGCTGATCGGGTGAAGCAGCATCATCGAGAAGAAACCAGTGCCGATGAATCCAAGAATGAGCTTGCTGACCCAGCCCTGCGGCCAATCCCATGCGAGGAGGATTTTCCCGAGATAAGCATAGAGGATGATCAGGTATGTCAGAACCAGCGGGATGAGAATGTACTGTGAGAAGATCTTGAGACTCTTCGGATAGTCGGTCAAGGCGTCGAGGTTCTCCAAGTTTTCAGGTATGCCCGCGAGAAAAAACCACGGCGTGAAGATTCCCTGAATGAACACCCATAATTCACCGTACCGCCTCCCTGGAACATCAATTCCGAACAGATTGTCGAGCGCTGCGAGCGCGATGGCCAGTCCCACCCAGAGAACGAGTGCATAGAGGAAAGCCATGAGCAGCCTCATCAAGAGCGTCTTACAGTAGTGCCAGAATCCATTGACATCGTTGTCGTTCAGATACGGAGCCACAAACGCGAAGAGAACCAGACCTCCGGAGAGCAGTGCAAGCCGGATGACATAGATCGCCGGCGCGTGCGGGAGGTCCTGGGGAATGAAGAGCGCGTACAACGCGACCAGAGCAACTCCGGCCATCTGAGCACCAAAAGCCAATGAACTGCTCCACTTCCGTTTTTGAGCGTTAAGGGCAAGACCCGTCAAGAGCGGGAACCCGAGAATTGCAGCAGACAGAACCTGGAAGAGGAACGTTGGCTCCGGCGACGCCTCGTGATCAATCAGAATCAACGCCGCCAGGGTTCCGCAGAATGCGTCAAGGAGTACAAGCGGGAAGCGGAGGAAGGATCGCCGGGCATCACGAAGTGCCTGGGCGATGGAAGGAATTTTCATCGGTGCCCCCGTGAGTGAGTGGAGATGTGCGAGATCATAGGATCCCGTTGTTCTTCAGGAATTCCCTGATGGCAGGGAAGATCCTCGCCATCTCTTCTTTTGAGAATCCCCCATGGTTGCCGCCGGGGACCGTGATCAGCTGGTTCCGAACGCCGACCGACGAGAGCTTCGCGTGTAGTCTTACTGCGTGCTCATACGGGACGAGACCATCTTTATCACCATGAATCGATAGAATTGGCGGAAGGTCTTTTCGCACATAGCTCAAGGGGGATACGCGCTGCGCGATATCGTCCTTGTTGAGCTGATTCCCGATCCAGAACACCGCATAGTTCTGTTTGTTCGGGCCCGTGAGGAGGTCTTTCACGTCCGTGATGCCATACCAATTGACAATCGCTGCGACTTCTGGCTGCACTCCGGAGTAATCCCAATCCTTGGGCATGTCGAAACCACCTGACGGATCAAGCATGCCGGTCATCAAGGCGAGATGTCCACCGGCGGACCCGCCTGTCACGACGATCTTTGTTGTGTCAAAACCGTACTCTTTTGCGTTCTTGAAGACCCAGCGCAAAGCGAGCCGGCAATCTTCCACAGCGGCCGGCGCCAGGGCAGTTTTCGCGAGGCGATACTCAACATTGACAACAGCGAGGCCCATCTCGAGATACGGCAGAGCCATCATGATCGCACCTTCTTTGGTACCAGCCACCCATCCTCCGCCGTGAATCAGGAGAACTGTCGGCACCGGCATGGTGAACTTCCGCGGAGCGTAGACATCAAGCTTACATTCATAATTGCTCGCTACCGAGTATGTAATATTCGGGACAACCCTGTAATCATTCACGGACGTAATTGTCCACGAGTTGACAGCCTGTCCACGCGCCGCCAGCGAGCCAATGAGGAGGAGTGCAAAGAGAAAGACAGAATTTCGTGATAGGTGGAGTGTCATGGAAATCGCCTTTCGGAGGTTGAGTGATCTAGCAAAATCCTATGCGAGTCGCCAACGCATGGGATCAGCCGACAAACAGCTGGTTGGTAACGTGATTCGGGTCTGTCGTCAGATTCACACCGAGTTTTCTGAGCCCTGCATCGTCGCCTGGTGTGGGAATATGCGTCAGATGCATCTCACAGCCCCGCAGCTCCTTGAGTTTATCCAGGGCCGCGGCTGCGGCCGGATTTGTCGTTGCGCTGATCACCAGGGCAATGAGCGTTTCCTCAAGATCGAGGCTCAGCATCTTTCCTCGAAGAACATCTTTCTTAAAATGTGTCAGCGATTCGATGATCGCCGGCGGCAGAAGATGGATTGAATCCGGAAGATTCGCCAGCTGCTTGATGGCATTAAGGACAAGAGCGGAGGCAGAATGCATGAGCATCGAATTCTTGCCAGTGATGATTGACCCATCGTGCAACTCCATGGCCGCGCCGCAGAACACTCCCTCGTTTCCCTTTCCCGTTTTTTCTGCTTCGACTGCTGCAGTCCGCGCCGGGGTAACGGTAATGCGGTCTTCGATTCTGGCACCAAGCTCATTCATGAGAAGCTCGGACCGCTGCACGGTTTCTTTGTCGGTCAGCCCCATAGCGTACTCGCACGAGTAGCGGAAGTATCGGCGAATAACTTCCTGCGTGGCTGACACGCGGACGGCCGAATCATCGACAATGCCAAATCCAGCCCGGTTCACGCCCATGTCTGTCGGAGACTTGTAGAACGACGGCCTACCGGTGATTTTCTCGATGATCCGTTTGAGCAGCGGGAAGGCCTCCACGTCGCGGTTGTAGTTCACACTTTTCTCGTTGTACGCCTCCAGATGAAACGAATCAATGACATTGAAATCCCGGATATCCGCTGTGGCAGCTTCATAGGCGACGTTGATCGGATGTTTCAGTGGAAGATTCCAGATCGGGAAGGTCTCGAACTTTGCATAGCCGGCGTGGACTCCCCGGCGCCACTCATGGTAAAGCTGCGAGAGGCATGTCGCCAGCTTGCCGCTCAACGGCCCCGGGCCGGTGATCACCACAATCGGTTGCGTCGTCTTGATGTATTCGTTTGCCCCATACCCCTCGTCGCTGACGACGGTGTCGACATCTGTTGGGTAGCCCTTGGTGAACCGATGAATGCAGACCTGGATATTTCGCCGCTCCAGCTTGTTCTTGAAGAGGAGTGCGGAAGGTTGATTCTCGTACCTGGTGATCACAACGCCGGTTACCCTGATGCCCCACTCCCGCAGATCGTCGATGAGCTTCAGGGCATCGGAGTCGTACGTAATACCGAAGTCGGCGCGCATCTTCTTCCGCTCGATGTCGCCCGCATAGATGCACAGCACGACCTCCGATTTGTCCCGAAGCTTCTGCAACAAACGGATCTTGACGTTGGGGTCAAAGCCGGGAAGCACTCTGGCAGCGTGGTAGTCGTAGATGAGCTTGCCGCCGAATTCAAGGTACAGTTTGTTTTCAAATCTCGTCACACGCTCCAGGATGGCGGAGGTCTGTTCGGCAAGATACTTCTCACTGTCGAAGCCAATTCGTGCGGACATACTTCTCCTTCGGTAGGGTACGATGATCGGTGATTCACAAAAGCGTAATCTGGTGGTCAAGCAGTGGAGTCAGTCACTGGAGGAGCGCCCTGGCTGGGTCAAATCCATCCTCACATAAGTATACGGACTCGCCGACATAAGAAAACAAGATTAAGCTTCGATGGCATTGAATATGTCCGTGTTGCTAAGAATCCCAACGATCTCCTTGCCATCAAACACAGGAGCCCTTCTGATCCCGGCCTGGTGGAACATCCTGGCACAATATTTCAGAGCGAGACCGGGCGAAACCATCACCAATGGTTTGGTCATGATTTCAAAGACCTTGACCTCTTTTGGATTCTTGCCAGGGTCGACGATTTTGTTCACCACATCCTTGCGTGTCAAGATTCCCCAGGCATCCTCCTGCCCGCGTCGATTGACGAGCAGACTGGATACCTTCCTGTCCCTCATAAGTTTAATGGCTGCGGAGACAGTCTCCTTTCCGTCGATCGATACGATCGTCTTCTTCATGACGGTTCCCGCTGTCGCGAACCGCACTTCTTTCAGTGGTTTCTTTGGCATAGTATTTACTCCTTTCGTAGGATTTGATACTGCTTCCCTCGTGACCCAGCCGGAGTCACCCAGTGTAATGTAAGATCGTCATTTGCGCATTGTCTCATTGTTTCATTGAATCATGCTCCTCACTTCTGCCAGCTCTGCATAATCTCGCCAAAACACTCGAGTCCGCTGCCGATGACGGCTCCGTAACCATGGCCCGGCCTCGACCATGCGCCGGCGAGATACAGGTTCTTGATCGGTGTCCTGTGACCGACACGTGCATTCCCCGAGTTGTTCACCGTCTGGTCCCAGCCGTAGATCGCGCCGCGATAGTTGCTCGTGTATCGGAGGTTCGTCAACGGCGTACCGATTTCCCTGATCTGAATTGCCTTTGAGAGTCCAGGGAGCAACAACCGCTCGGCCTTCTGAATGAGAATCTCCGCCATCCGCTCCTTCTCTTTTCTGTATTCCGACTTGTTCCCCTTGAGATAGTCGTTCTCGAATTTCGCCCACGGTTCGTACCCCTGAAGCGTCAAGATACTGAGCGTGTTTTTCCCTTCGGGGGAGTACCCTTTGAAGATGTTGTCATAGAGCGTCACACCGATCCCGCCGTTCTCGACATCCCCCTTCAGCGCGGACTGGTAGCCGGCTTCCGGATCGTATGATGTCTCGATGAATATCTCGGAATCGGGTATTCCCAACTTCCCAACGAGATCTTCCTTCAATCCAAGAAACACCTGGAAGCACGACAGACTCACGCTGTACTGCTGCCATTTGGCTTGATACTCGGCAAGGTATTCTTTGTCGTCGATCATTTTCTGGAACGTATCAAAAGCGTTTGCATTTGAGACAACCACTTTGGCCTTGAACTCCTTCCCATCTGCCGTCGCAACACCCGTAGCCGCATGGTCGGTCACCAGGATCTTGTTCACTCTGGTGTTCAGCAAAACCGTTCCACCACGCCCAACAATGAACTTCACGAGGGCATCGCTGATCGATTGCGACCTCCCCTTCGGATAGAAACCGCCACCGTTCAGATAGCCGATATTGGGAATCGCATAGTAGAAGGAAGACAGCTTGGAGGGTGGAAGCCCATAGTATCCCCATTGTCCCGATACAATTGCTTTGAGCTTTGGATTCTTCACGCGCGCATCGACCATCGTTCCCCACGTCTTGTCATAGGACTTGAAGATGAAGGGGAAGTCGACGGCAAAGCTGTTCATATCCACCCGACCTCTGGCTCGCGAGAGCCGGACGACATCGTTCATCAGCCCTTTCATATCGTCGAACAAACCTTCAATCCCCACCTTCTCATCGGGGAAATGCTTGATGAGCAGATCGATATATCCTTTCAGATCCCGTTGCGGAACACGGAAATCATGTTCCGGATAAATTGCACGGTAGAGGTTGGGATGAGGGACGAATTCTACATCCGTGATCTCCGGAAATCCCTGGATGAGATTGAAAGCCCCGCTTCGATCCCCGACTGTCGTCGAATGAAGAGAAACATCGAAGACAAACCCGCCGGGCCGTGAGAACGTGGTGGCGTAACCGCCAGGTTTGTTGTGCTGTTCGAGCACAAGCGGCTTAAACCCCTGCCGGGCAAAAGCAGCGGCGCAGCAGAGTCCTCCGAGCCCCGAGCCGACAATGATTGCGTCGAACTCATCGCTACTGCCCCCGGCGAATCGCCCTAGGGGAAGTGCGTTCCAATCGATGACACCGATGGCGAATGTGCTCGACAACACTTTGAGAAATTCGCGGCGCGGCAGTTGACGATTCATGAGGAGACTCCCTATGTCAGATGATCAGATGGTTGAGTACGGACGTTGCGCCCAATCTGGCATATGTTTCTCTTTTCGTCGAGCCCGAGCGGGTTTCGCAGGTTGGATGCTTCATTCAGTGCTCGGCTCCTTCAAGCACCGACATCGCGCGATCAAGGTCCGGAACATCGATGATCACCGCTGCGGTTTTTTGTCCCTTCCCCACGGTGGCGTAACAATAGTCGACATTTAGTCCCGCGTTTGCGAGCCTCGATGTAACAAATGCAAAGCTTCCAGGTTCGTTGTCAAGTTCCAGACGGAGCACCTCTCTCGTTTCCACTTCGTAATTCCGCATCAGGAGAGCTTTCTTGGCACGGTCAAGATCGGAGACGGAGAGTTTCGCCACATCCTGAAAAAGCCCGATCGCTTCGATGTTGACCTTCTCTTTCGCCAGAAAGCCAAGCAATTCGCCCAGTTTTCCGGGCCTATTCTCTACCACAATGAAAAGCTCTTTGATTTTTTCCATGTTGTTTTCCTTCCTTCTCCGGTGTGGCCGCTCAGCCGCTTCCCACACATCAAGCGGGATGGTGAAAGCGCGGCATAACGTATTGAGTCATGCTGCCAATCGCTTCAGCGAATCCAGAATCTTTGCAACCTCGCCGTCGTGATTACAGACGTGGAAGGAGACTCGAATCGAATTCAACCCTCCTTCGGTGACCGAACGGATACGGATCTTGTCCTTGGAAAGATGCTCGTTGATTTTGTCATGCGGATGATCCTTCATACGAAAGCCGATCATCGCCGAGCGGTATCGCTCCTCCTCCGGAGACACGATCTCGACGCCGGGGATCTCCAGCAGGCCATCGTGGAACTTCTCAGCCAGCGCGTGGTTGTGTTGCCATATGCGCTCAAGCCCGATGGTCTCGACGAAATCAATGGCCTTTCCGAGCGCGAAGAAGAGGGCGTCGTTTTGTGTTCCGTATTCATACCGCTGAGCGGTCGGATGAAACACGAATTCTCCTTTGGTGATGTCGTTCTTTTCGGACGTATAGCCGCCAGCAATCATCGGCCGGAGCGTATCGAGCAATCCCTGCCGAACATAGATGAACCCGGTGCGCTTCGGACCCATGATCCACTTGTGCGTACTCGCCGTGTAGAAATCGACGCCGGTCTCGACAATGTCAAAGGGAACACAGACCGGGGCCTGAGCGCCGTCGAGCGCGAACCAAATGCCTTTCTCGCGAGCCAGCTTCGAGATCTCCTTATCAGGAAACCGCTGACCCGTTGTGCAAGTCACGTGGCTCACCAGGATCAGGCGGGTACGACTGTTGATCAGCCGGCTGATTCGATCGACGTTCCCCAGTCCGTTTTTCAAGTCGGGCTCGAAGAGCCGGATGACAATGCCATCCCGCTGCATCCGATTAAGAAGGGCCGAGTTCACCGCAACATGCTCATGCGTTGAAGTGATGACTTCGTCTCCCTTCTTGAGGGGCAAACCGTTGACAATGAGGTTCACGCCTTCCGTGGCAGTGCTGATCAACCCCAGGTCTTCCTTGCGGCATGTTTTCCCCAGGACTCTCGCCAGCTTTTCCTTCACGCTCCACCACTCTTTTTCGTCGTGACCGGCACTCGGTGCACGCTCTTCGCTCTGCGTCCACTCCAGCAAACTGTTGATGACGGGCAACGGGCAGGAACCGAGGCCGCCGAAATTCAGATAGCTCCAATCGGGGTCGAGAATAAACTGATCGCGCACCATTTTCCAGAATGAGTCATCGCCCTCAGCCGCCGCTCCCTCCATCAGATGTCTGAAATCGATTGCTTTGATCTCGCGTGGCAAGGCAAGGCTGCCAATGAACGCGGCGCCCCACTTGAAGAACTCTTTTCGTTTCATCGTACTATCTCCTGAGGGTCGAAGACCATATGAATGCAGTAGTTCCCGCACCTAATGTCTGGCCGGCCATTTGGCTTCGGTAAGTGATGAAATGGCTGATTGGTAAGTTAGCTCGATGGCCCGGTCACCCGATCGCTTGATGACCGATCTGGTCCATCAAATGCAGAAAGACGGGTTTCATCCTCGCTCTCGTCTCGCAACTCGCGGGGGATGACACCTGCTTCTTCGAGCTCTACTTCGCACCAAGCGCCTGCGCGGTTTTATCGAGATCCGCCGGATCGACCCAAAGAATCGCGCCAAACTTCCCGCCGACCGCCACGGCTTCCGTTGCTGCAATGTTGACGCCGGCCTTGGCGAGGGCATCCAGGGATGTGACAAGCGCCCCGGTTTGATCGGCACCGCTCAGGAAGATCGCCACACCTTCCTCAACAAGAACTCCCGACGCTTTCCACACCTCCCTCAACTTCTCCGGACTCTTTGCTATAACCAGGATCTCTCCCTGAGTGCCCTGGCCAACGCCTTTGAGGCCGATGAGGTCGAGCTTCTTCGCCTTCAGGTCCTTCGCAAGGGCGAGCAACGCGCCGGGCCTGTCTTCGATTTTTGCCTTGAAGTATGCGATCTTTTTTGCTTTTGCCATGACATTTCTCCTTTCAGGTTGCTTTCTGCATGAGCATTGTTCGTTCGCGTCTCAGACGGGAAAGTCTCAAGATGAGAGTTACAGTATGCATGTTACAGGATTCAAGTTTTGAAAGCATGGCGGGCTGATGGACGATCTTTGGCCACGAGCCAATCGCCCGGGCATTTTGTAGTGGGAGGCGGTCCGTCCAATCACGATGAGCTCTGTCGGCAGTCTGACCGCAACACGGATGAGCATCGATGATCGCGTCGCGGTTGGAATCCGAAACGTTACGCGGAGGGATGCCTTCGACGGTGCTGCGGAGTTGCCGGTTTGCCCTGGCGAGCGTCTCGGTTTCCGCTGACGGCGGAATGATCAACATCAGTCTGTCCTGGAGGGAGTGGGACATGCACTGACGCACTGGCAGGCAAGCTACATCAACACGACGCTAAAGTCAACTATCAATAACCGGACGGGTCTCTCAACATCTGCAACTACGGTCAAATTCAATACTTTTCGTTGTTCGACGGTGAGCTCTGGACAGTTCTCTGGCAACCTTTATTTAGAGGCCGGCCTGCGAAGGATATCGCTCAGGCGCCTGTCGAGGCCGTAGTAGTCTTCGCGAAACTGCGCGGAGCCATCCTCCCCCCGCCAGACTGTGCAGTAAACAACGTGCACAGGAATGGAGGTTTTCAACGTAATCGTTTGCTCCATCCGACGAGCTACAACCGTGTCAATCCTCTCCCTGGTCCAGGCAGGAAACTGACGCAAAACGTACTCAGCAAGGTCGAACGGCTTTTCCAGCCGGATGCAGCCATGGCTGAACATCCGGACACTCTTTGGAAAATCTTCACGGTACGGCGTGTCGTGCAGATACACATTATACTTATTCGGAATCGGGAATTTCACCTGCCCCATGATGTTCTGCGGCCCACCTTCCTGCCGCAGGAAGAAGTCGATCTTCTCCGGACTCATCTCGCGCCAATTGATTGTGTGGGGATCTAACCTCTGGAGCGAATCGCCTTTTTTCCGCCAGAGACTCATGCTGTTCGAAGGCAGATAATTCGTATCCGCTTTCATGTAGTTGATCAGCTCTTTTTCGACAATATCCTCTGGGGCCATCCAATGTGTGTTGAACAGGACCTGTGTCAACTCCGAGCTGAACATCGGCGTCTGCCACGCCGGGAGGCCCAGGACAACTTTCATCGACATCACGACCCGATCGTTTTCCACAACGGAGAGTCTAAAATCAGGGATGTTGATCAACACATGTCTCTGGCCAAGAGCATGCGGCAACCAACGCCAACGTTCCATGGTCGCCTTGATCTGTGCAACACGGTTCGATGGAGGAACATTCAATGCAGCAATCGTAGCACTGTCTGCAACGCCGCTCGTTTCAAATCCATGCCGTTTCTGGAAGACCCGGACAGCATCGACCAGCGTCGAATCGAACTCATCGTTCGTTGACCCACTCCTCGGACTAAGATCACCAAGCGCCAGAAGCCGGCTCCTCAACGCAAAAACAAACCTTCCTTGCTGACCTGGTCTCAGAGAAATTCCTGCGGGAAAGTGTGTCCACACCTGGTGCTTTTCTTGTGACCGAAATGACATCAGGAGCCCACGTAAGGCTCGATACGCGGTATGACCAGGTGCTGATGAGCGGAGCGTTTGACCGACGCTCTGGGTCGAGAGCGCTTTTTCCAGCATCGTGACGTACTGTTGCTTTTCTCTTCCGATGGTCAACCTCGGCCGAAGGGAGTCACGGTCGACCTTCCCTTCGGAGAGATGGCAGGCGTACAGTATGAACGCATCAGAGAGGAGAAGATCCAGCTCAGCACGACCAGAGATGTCAGAGCTGGCTTGGTTGCCCTGCATCGATCGAATCGTTCCGAGAATTCGTTCAATCCCGTCAAGGTGATAATCCTGTGGCTCAAGCCCCTCCTGGTCCGCGATCTTCACCAGGGCCACGAGCGAATCCGCAGAAGCCGAGATTCCGTGTTCGTCACTCCAGGCGGGATTGAAATTCCGGCGTTCGTAATATTGCCGCAACAGCTCAGAGGCGAGAATTGGATCAGCGCCATGAACCGTAGTGAACTCAGCCGGGTTCGGAGAGAGTCTGTTTCGGATTTTAGAAGCAGCGGGATCAGATGGCTTCTGAATTTTTGAGCAGCCGATCAGGAAGAGGAGAACACAGAGTAGAACAACAGGGCATCTGTGGGAGGATGGCCGCATGTCGGGTGTTCAGGGTTTTGTAAGTCTTCGTTTGTTGCTTCCGTCAGCGTTCATCACCCATAATCCACCGTCCCCTTGCTGTGTCCGCGTATAGACGATCTTCTTTCCATCGGGGCTCCACGCAGCAACATCACCACCATCATCCGTCAGCCGCCTATGCTGAACGCGTGTAATATCGAAAATCCAGATCTGGCAGTAGTCATCAGGCCGGCGAAGACTGTAGACAATTGAGTTACCGTCCGGACTGACTCGCGGGAAGCCGCAATCAGAGAGGGTCGCAAACGAGCTGATGGTCCGGGCCGCCAGGGTCGCGGGTGACACAGCCACAAAACTGTAGATTGCCAAACCCGTCGCAAGATCGACGCGGGTGTCGAGTACAATCACTTCTCCTGTTATTGGATGCCACGAGGGATAGTTGCCATATGAAATGAGTTGCGAAATCTTCGTTGTCATGAGATCACAAAGCCATATCCCTGTCTCGGCATCACGCTGCACGAAGGCGAGCTTCGAACCGTCCAGAGACCAGGCGGGGCGGATCGCGCCATAGAGTTCTCCCAGTTGTGTAAGGCTGTCGCCATTCGGCTTCATTTTATGGAGGTAGCTGTTTCGCGCGAATGCGAGCCATCGTCCGTCCGGTGACCACGTAATGCCAAGCCCGTCTCCACTCAGAATGCTTCGGAGATTTCCCCCCGAGCTGTCAATGAGAAATATCCCGGCCGCATTCTGGGCAAGTGAAGTGAACGCGATCGTGCTTCCGTCAGGAGACCACGCTGCCCGCATATGCACATATTCATCGACCGGGGTCGAATCGGACGAGACCTGACTGTCCTTACAACTCGAGAACAGCACGACAAGGAAAGGTGTGATTGCGATCAGAAGGTACTTTTTGATCTGCTTCATAGGAAGCGCTCATCGATGCGCTGGTTCTAATATCAAACCTGGCACGGAAACTGAAACGTTAGATGTGTTGGGAATGCTGCAGAGCTTCATCAACCATAGCGAGATAGTTCTCAACCGGGACATAGCTGGGGATGGAATTCCCTGAGCCTACCGCGTAGCGTCCACGTTCCCCGCACGACTCGATGAGCACGTGCGTTTGCCGGCGCACCTCCTCTGGAGTCGACGTCCCCAGAATGTTGAGATCGAGCCCTCCGAGAACGGCTATCTTCTCGCCGTATTTCTTCTGAAAATCCTGAACGGGGATGATGTTGTTCTCGAAGGAGTGTTTCCCATCGATTTTGACGTCATCGATGAGATCGTTCATAATCTTCTCCAAATTGCCGCACGAGTGGAGAAAATACGGCAATCCTTTCTCATGCGTCATGGCAGCGAACTGCTTGTGCCATGGGAGAAAATATGTGCGCAGATCCTTCGGCGAGATCAACGTCCCTACGTTGTATCCCATATCGTCACCGGGGAACACCGCCACGAGGCGGTCGAGGTCCAGCAGATGACGGTAGAACTCCACCATCAGCCCTCCGATCTTCTCGCTGACTGCTTTCACGAGTGAAGAATCACCAATCAAGACGGAGCAGAAACCCTCGAGTGACATCATCCACGTGATGTGCTCAAAGACGCCCCCACCATGCGAAGAGATCAGCCCCATCCCCTCAGGGAGGTGACTGTTAAGATATTCGTACGGAAAGAAATCGAAGTCCTCCACCTTTGGCCAGGGAATGCGCTCGAAATCATCCCAAGTTGAGAGAGCGCTTTGGTGTTCGTTGGCCCACTCACGCGATTTTGGCGAGCCCGGCGCTGCATCGGGAATGACGAGCTTGGCTTCGGGGAATGCCAGGCTGGTCTCAAACCGGACATTGTCATATCCCAGTCTGTACCAGAACTCAATGAAATTGTCCAGGTACGCCCGCTGCGATGCGCGATCTGAACTGAACGGGACCCAAGATCGGCCAAGCAACTGTTCCACGATGGGCTTCATCACAACATCATCGACAATGTACTCCACAAGCGGCGTCCGGGACTGGGGGGCCCGACCCGTGAGGGTCCCTATGAACTCAGTTGCGTTTGGCTTGGGAGATGGTAGAGGAAGGATCATCTGGATATGGGGCTGAAGCCCATACTACCTTGGTTGTTATTGTACCCCGAGCTGAAGCTCGGGGCAACGAGGTTTCAAGATCTGGAGATCCAGTCGGGATTGGAGGCTGTCCAATTAGTTCTTTGAGAATAACGGTTGCTCATGCACGGTGTAAGCCGACAATGTCAAGAGTTAGTTCACCCAGTAAGCTATCTTTTTGATGTTGTGAGCGATGCTCAGTATCCCGATATCTACGTTCACCTTCACTTCATCACGCAATCTGCAACGCGTGTAGGCTTGATTGAACTTGATGTCCCCGAACGGTGGCTCAACATCGATGCCTCGCTGCTTACGTAGGGCAAAGCCAACATCGGAGTTGAGGTTCGTTCTTGCTTGAGCACGATAGGCGTCCAGGGTTGGGTTCACATAGATAGTACGATTGCCATCGCCGCGCTTGCACTGAGTGGCAACGGGACAGTCATGACAGTTGCTACATTGGTAGCTGCGTGCTGTGCTGTTGTATCCATTGGTGCTGGCAACGGTTCTCACTTGCTTCAGGGTGAGAACCCGTCCTTGCGGACAACGATAGGTGTCGTTGGTGGCATCATGGGGAAAGTTCTCTTTGCGATACGGATTGTTGCGGTACTTTCTCTTCTGCTCCAAGTGAAAGGTGTTGTATTTGAGATAGTTGCCGATTTGGTGCTCGCTCAACAATGCATAGTTCTCTTCGCTGCCGAAGGCGCTGTCACCCATCACCAAGTCGGGATGCCGCCCGACCAAGGAGTGCAGCCGACGAAGGTGGGCTGGGAAGGCATCGCTCTCGGAAGCTCTTCGTTGGTGCAAGCTGTAATTAACAATGAACTGGTGCTGGGTACCGATCAAGAGATTGTACGATGGAAGCAGTTGACCATCTTTACTGAGAAAGACGGTTGCAGCGGGATCGGTTTTCGCATAACTGTTACGTCCGGCTAGAGTTTTCTCCTGCTGTTCGTAGTATTCGAGCTTGGGCAAGAGCTTTGCTGATACCTGACTGAGAGTCTTTGCCATGCGCTTGGGCTCAGGAGCAGAATGCTGTAAGATCTCGTTGAGCCGTTGAACTTGTTCTTTGACATCATCACTCGTAAGCGTAGAGCATTCGCCAAGTTCTTCCAGATTGTGATCGCCGTAGTGCTCTTGTTCTTTGGCATTCGCTTGCTCGATTTCAACAAGCATGTCCTTGATCTTTTGCTGCACCTTCTGTTTGTAGCGCTTGGTGTTCTTGGCCCAGACGACCTTGTGCTTGTTGCTGTC
>Ga0315297_10000691_pt1 | contig 19845 bp, 25 predicted proteins | sample YL17G15_0_MG_FD_203628 | JGI IMG/M metagenome (GOLD analysis project Ga0315297, IMG submission 203628) | Sediment microbial communities from Yellowstone Lake, YNP, Wyoming, USA - YL17G15_0 | ecosystem: Environmental > Aquatic > Freshwater > Lake > Sediment | place: USA: Wyoming | collected... | reverse complement strand
GGTATCCTAAGTCATTGTTTTTCTGAAAGCTTAACAGTATCGCCCATCATCCACTGAGCACCAAGCTCAGCACGCCATTGGATCACTCCTACCTGCATCAAAACATTCTTAAGCCTCTAATCTTCCGCCATCACCCCGCTTTAGAAACAAAAAACATAACACAAAATGTCAATATTAGGTTCTGAAATCACCGCTCAGGTCCGGAAGGTAGGCTTGCGTTTATCTACGAAAGCCTGTATCCCTTCTTTTCCGTCTGGGTGCTCCGCACAACTGCAAAGTCCTATGCGCTCTCGTTCAATGTGTGCTTCAAAGGCAGTATTGAATGAATCTGTAAGCAGCTGCTTTGACCAGCCGAAGGAATGGAGCGAGTGATTGCTCAATTCGTGAGCCATACTTACCGCTTCCTCCAGAGAGCGCCCATCATCTACAACTTTGGTCACCAGCCCCCATGTCAATGCTTGCTCAGAGGAAATATGAGCATCAAACCCAGCTATCTCTAACGCACGCGCTAAACCCACAATCCTGGGAAGCGTGAAGGTGCCCCCGCCATCGATGCAAAGCCCGTTTGATGTATAAGCTTGTCTCAAAGTAGCGGACCGAGCTATGACCCGAAAATCACAAGCCAGCGCCAGCGAGAATCCACCGCCAGCTGCAATGCCGTTAATGGCTGCTATGACCGGCTTAGGCATCCGGCGAATCTCCAGTATTGCCTGATGGAAACTCGCCGCCAACTTGTGAAAGGCAACCGAAGGACCAAGTGAGAACTCGGATACCCATCTAATGTCACCGCCGACACAAAATCCTTTGCCCTCACCCGAGATCACCACGCCCCGTACATTATCATCGACGGCAAGCATAACAAGATGGCGTGCAAGATGCTCGACCATATCATGATCGAAAGCATTAAACACTGCCGGACGGTTTAGAATTAGCTTGGCTATTCCTTCATCCTGTGTCATTGTTATCGGGTCCGACATACTCTTAACCTCCTTCTTCACATCTCTATTTGCTGTCACCACTTGATTTTGAAGATAATATCACAAGTCCCGTCACAGTTACCGGTGTCCTTCTCGTTTATCACCTCTCCATCAAGTCCCATAGCCTGGCACCAGGAATCGAATCTCAGCTTTGCCGCACACTGGTGAATGGCTGTAGTTCCCGCCTTACTCACCATTTTATGAACCTAACATTCCAGCACATGCCCCACCAACGTGTTATCGTCCACTACCTTAAATTCATACTTGTGTTCTTCGGGGAAATAGAGAAGAGAGGCAATCTCCATCAATGTTTGTAAGTCCTTCACATTCCTGACCTCACCAAAGTCGGTCTCAGCTAGCAGTTGCTTCATTTCCGTCCCGGCTATGGACTCGACTACTGCGAGATTCAGCTTGGTAGCAGTATCGAAATCAAATTGCTCTGTTGATTTTAGAAACCACCTGCCATCATGTAGCAGCCATATATTGCGCAGTAGCTTCTCTTTCTGTTCGGCTGTAAGCTTGACTTTTTTCGCACTCATACCCCAAGAACCTCCTTACAGATAGCTCGCTGATCACCCTCCACCACCGTTTGACTACTTGTCTAAAGAAAAGGTGATCTCTCTGAAACATTTGCCGTCTGTGTGCATCATACAGCCACTCACCTGCGGAGAGACACTGTAACTCATTCCCAGGCCGTCAAACCAGCCATAGATTCTTTCAAAAATACCACACTGGTATTGCCCAATGCCACCTAATTGCTTTATTCCTTCATAAGCAAAGCATTTCTCAAAATCACCACGGAAAACGTTTTTCGCAGGATACCCATAGGAGAATCTCATAAACTCCCCTTTGACTATGCCCCAAATAGCGTCATTCAGCAATTTGAAATCCTCGAATGTTCTCACCCTATCCACGCCTAAGGCCTTCTGGATTCTTTTGATCTCTATGACTCCCATGGCCCTGACAGCAGATTTGTTTATCTTGTTCGTCCTCTCAATACCGCATTCCTGTAAGCAGTGATAGAACCACATGGCGTCATGAGTCATCCAGTTCTTGATTAAGATTTCCTTTAGCTCATCTTTCTCGAGTGTCTTCATGTTCGGCGTTTTCCCTGTCTGCACTACCCAAACATCTACGACTCACTCTCGCTTGCGTTCCTCCACCCGCACTTCCATGACAACATGCCCCCAGCCGCCGCAGTTAACGCCCACATCAACACACCCTATCCGTTTAAACCGCATCTCGTTAGGGTCCACATCGGCATAGAACAACTCCTGTGCCGCATAAATTAGTGTCGGCATGGAATGCAGGGCACCAAAACAGATTCTTTTCGGACAAAGCTTGGTCAGCAGATTCCCGGCACCGTCAAAATAGAACCTATCACCCACTTTGTGCCGACTGTTACATCCGTGTGATTCCACTACTTCTATAACAATCGTCTTGTTCAACAATGCCGGTGCCTTAGAAATAACGTCCTCGTTTCTGGGATTTTCTCTGAATTTCTTCATTTCCTTATCACTGTAACCGAGGTGCTCTTGATAGAATTTCCAGACATCTTTGCTAACTTTCATTTTGTTCCTCCGTTATAACGATTTGTTATCAGTAACATAACAACATATAGTAACCTTGTCAGGTTCTGCTCGTTATTGATTGACGTACAGCGTAGTATAATTAACATGGGTTTAAGTCCTCCCATCTAGTGGGCGAAGGAATAGTGATAACAATGACATGATAAATAACGAAATTGAAAAGGGGATTGCTCTTATTGTAAAGATAGCCCTTGCCTACATCGCAATGCAATTGATTGTACATCTCTTCTAAGGCAATCCCCCCCCCCGCAACTACAACAGAGAGGGTAGGGTCTATTCCTACCCTTTCTGCTTGTCGCCATATCTTGAAGTCCATCATTTTCCTACTGCCACTGTTGGGGATAGGTTCTTTCCCGCTGAGTGTCTCTTCCCCTTTGGCTTTGGTCTCTTCCTATAAGGTTTGAGGACTGGATGGCGCATTTCCTCAAGCGTTAATTTTCTGTCTAGCTTCGGTGTTGGCGGTGGCTTCGGTATCTGGCTCTTGATTACGTCTAGCCAGCTTTTATACGGAAAAGTTACTTTAGCTACTTCGGCGGGTGTCTTACCCTTCAGGCTTTCGTGTGGTCTCAAATAGTTATAATTCAAGATAAAGCCCTCAAGGATAAGCTGGTGGGTCTCCGACTTGTCCATGCCTCGCATTGGCTTCAGTCTGTCCTTCAAAGTGCCATGCCAGCGTTCCACGATATTCGTGGATAGTCCCTTCTTCACAAATGGGGTAGTGAATACATGTACCGTATCTCTCCCGAATAGAGCTTTGCTAGCATAACGATAACATCGCCAGCCGTCTGTCAACAGAACTATTGGTGCTTTCTTGGCTTTGTTTCGAGCCGTCTCCAGGGCTGATGTCACATCCGCAGTACCACGATTTCTAGACAGCTTTGAGGCTAGCAAGAAGCGGGTATTATAGTCTATGACATTTATCAGCCAGTATTTTCTGCCGTCTTTTAACTTGATAACACACTCGTCGGCAAGCCATTTGTTACCTACTTGCGGAGTCTGATTCTTAGCTTCAGCAAGTGCCACTTTGGTCAGCCTCTTTACCCAGCCATAAATGGCACTGTCGGCTGGTTTCAATCCTATCTTCTGGCGGATTCCTTCCCGTATCTTGTTAAGTGATACCCCGGCATAATAGTCATAAACAGCGTCAGCCACTATATCTATCGGGTATCTCATTCTTGGCAATCCCTTGTTATAGACAAAGCCTCTGCCACATTCCTTGCAGATGTAGTATTGAACATCATTCCGTCTGCCATTCTTGACGACTGCCGTAGATTGGCAAAACTTGCACTTCGGCATATCTATATCTATCGCTTTTGTTACTGTATCAAATGCCATGTCTACTATTACCCTCGCTAACCCTACTGTCATTCGCTATACCCTCTAGCCTTTGTCCTAGAGGATATGCTAATCTACAGCTAGCGTCAATCATAAATGGGGGGTGAAACATGCCAAAGAAAGAGTCAAAGTACGATGAATCTCCTGAAGTACCGCAGGAGAAGATTGTCGAGGAATACGATGATTTGGGAAGACTCGCTAAAGCATCCTTAATGTCCCAATATAGAGCCATACATAGAGAAGTGACGAAACGCAGAATTATGACACCTACGGAACGAGCCCAAGCTTCTATAGTTTGTAAGCTAGTCAGCGAGAACAATGCGAATCTCCTAAGCCTTCTTGAACACCAGTTTGAGATAAAGTTTCTTTCCTAAACCTAACGATGGCTTGGCGGAATCCCTGATGCCTTCGGCTTACTTCTCGAAGGCAGTCTTCCACTTTTGACAATCTTCCTTCAAGGTCACTATACTTCTGTTCCAGTTCTTTTATATCCATGCTCACTCCTATCAAATACCAAAACACGGCATGTCAATCATTACAGCGAAGAACCTAAAAATCCTTCCACCGTAGCACAAAAAGTGATAGAATCCACATGTGGTCCCTCCCAGCATCGGCATGAGAATTCAGCAAGCCAGAGAGGAGCTTGGCATAACTCAACAGGAATTGGCAGCCAGATTAGGTTGCACGCAGGCAGCCTTGTCCAACTACGAACTGGGCAAGAGACGACTTTACCTCACCAACCTGGAACGAATAGCCAGCGCCTTGGGAAAATCCCTTAGCTATTTCACAGAACCAGCCGCCGATGAAGACGATACCCGAGACTGGGCTCGATATCCTCATCGGTAAAATGTGATGCGTCACACATTCTGAGTGGTTGGGCAACGAACGGAGCTTCTTCCATTGCCTGTTTCTTATCCCCTGGGGCATTCTAACTCCCTACTAACTGGGCAGCTCTCTTCTTGCGCAAAATCACCCTGGCTGCTACCAGCGCTACTAAACCAGAGATTAGAAGCGCTTTTCTGCCATCCGGCATAGGACTCCAAAATTGCTGCTGCAAGGAGTCCATCAATTCGCCCCGACTAATGCTGGGAACCTGGAATTGCCTTCCACCTGTTTCGGGATCGTACTGAAAAAACTCGACTTGAGGATTCTCAATTGAAGTCTCCTGCTTACGCTCGTAGTCTACCCAGATATGCATAGGAGATGAACGGATTTGATAGGAGATATTTTTCGCTTCTAGAACGGATGCCAAAACCAGAGCTCGGGCCTTGCAATCTCCTCCTTCGTGCTCCAGTATCTGTTTCACGGTTGGACAATACCAAGGCATGCCATAAAGTTCCCAATCACGGTGATAAGGTATCCTAGCAAGGACTGTTTTCTCTATCTCTGCAGGGTCAGACGGAAGACCATTCAGCATAAACTCAACAGCGCCAGGGTCAGCATCAAAGTTAAGAACCCTTTGGATACTGACGATCAAGTTCACAGGATTGGGATACAACACAAAAAGAATCCACAGTATAAGTATCAAAGGAAAATATCTGCGAAACACTTTCTTAAACATCTTCAAACCTTTCAAAAACGCCAGATACAGACGTAGGTACCTGATTCATCAGGCACAATTGCCCAATGAATTGGGAAACTACTTTTTCTTGCGTTTCTCAACCTCTATTTTCCGCAAAGTCTCTTCATCAATGCCGAAGTGGTGTGCTATTTCGTGGCGCACAACTTCCCCCACCTTTGCCTCAATTTCATAGCCAAAGCGGCATTGCGCTTCTATGGGCCTTTGAAAGATGCTTATCTTATCAGGCAAGACTAATCCGTACCCTCGCCCTCGCCTGTTTCGAGGCACACCCTCATAAAGGCCAAGGAGTTGCCCAGGGCTCTTTGTCTTAGCCTGTCTCAGTTGCACTGCTGTGGGCCACTCTTCTACCACGACATCAACATTTTCCAGCTTGCGTTGAAATTCCAGTGGCAAACTCTCGATTGCCTTCGTCACCAGATCTTCAAATTTCTCTCTCTCCATGTCAAGAGAACACAGACATTACCAACAGAAGTGAAGAATGTCCACTTCCATGTTATCACCGCAGCATGCTACTAGACAAGCATGCAGCAGTCAATGGTATCATTAAAACCAATCCTTCATATTGGTTGAGCCGGCCGCAGTACAAGAGCGGCTTTTTTGTTCACGAAACGCAATTGCCTCAGCCTATCCTGTCATCAAAGTGAGCTTTCTTGACGAAGGATGAGAATTAAGATAGGCTATTAGCTTAAATCTCAAAGGAGAGGTGTTAAATTGCAGTGCCGTGGCATCAGAGGGGCTATCGCGGTTTCAGCAAACAGTAGAAAAAGCATCCTATCAGCCACTGAGAAGCTGCTTTCGAAAATGGTCAAAACCAACGAAATTGAAACTAAGGATATCGCCGCTATTCTTTTCACCACGACGCCAGACTTGGATGCTGAGTTTCCTGCTGCGGCGACAAGAGAGCTGGGATGGCCATCCGACCTCGCTTTGCTCTGTGGACATGAAATGAATGTTCCCGGTGCGTTACCCCGCTGTCTGAGAGTCCTCATGCTCGTAAACACAGAGAAGGGATCCGATGAAATTACACATGTTTACTTAGGAGAGGCAAAGAAGTTGAAGGACAAACCATCACCCGCGATTGGAGGCAAGACATGATTGTAGTCATGAAGACTAACTCCAGGCCTGATGACATCAGCAAAGTCACAAAGCGAATCGAAGACTTCGGTCTAGAAGCACACATCTCAGAAGGTGTCGACCATACCGTTATCGGCGTGTTGGGTAAAGTTTTCACGGAGCTTCGTGATGCCTTAGAGTTGCTCCCCGGGGTAGAACAAGTTCTACTCGTGAGCAAGCCCTACAAACTAGCCAGTCGGGAGTTTCACCCCCGAGATACGGTAGTCGAGGTAAAGGGCGTAGCCATTGGGGGCGCTGAAATAATCGTCATGGCTGGTCCCTGCGCCATAGAAAGCGAGGAGCAACTCCTAGCCACTGCTCAGGCAGTCAAGGCCGCCGGTGCCAGTGTGCTGCGCGGGGGCGCCTTCAAACCACGTACTTCGCCTTACGACTTTCGGGGGTTAGGGGAAACAGGACTGAAAATACTGGCCGCGGTAGGAAAGGAAAACAAGATGCCGGTGATTACCGAAGTCATGTCGCCGGACCAGGTTGATTTAGTAGCCAAATACGCAGATATACTTCAGATCGGCGCCAGAAACATGCAAAACTTCATCCTGCTCGACGAGGTCGGCAAAACAAGGAAGCCAGTATTGCTTAAACGCGGTTTGTCATCTACTATTCAAGAGTGGCTGCTGGCCGCCGAATATATTCTTGCTCAAGAAAATGAACAGGTTATTCTTTGCGAACGAGGTATCAGAACGTTTGAGACCCATACCCGTAACACTATGGACATTAGCTCAATACCAATTATCGAGAAGGTCAGCCATCTGCCCATTATCGCGGACCCTAGTCACGCTACGGGCAAGTGGTACCTGGTACCGCCCCTGGCATTAGCAGCAGTAGCTGCCGGGGCAGACGGACTTCTCATAGAAGTACATCCTAATCCCGACATGGCGCTTGCGGATGGTCCCCAATCACTCAACTTTGATAGCTTTCGCCTCTTAATGTCTCAATTGCTACCGATAGCCCAAGCCAAAAATAGACAATTAGCTGCTCAAAGCGCGAAGAGCCAACACTAAGACCAGTGACCATGGAAATCGAGCGGGAGCTAGCCAACATAACTCCTCAGGGGGAGACATTCCTTACCATAGGCGTGTTTGACGGTGTCCATGCCGGGCACCGCTACCTGCTAAAAGGACTGCAGCGGCGAGCAGCAGAGAGGAACTTGCTTAGCGGAGTAGTTACCTTCAATCCCCATCCCCAATCAGTGTTGCATCCTGATGGTCAATTGCCTTGGCTTAGCAGCCTGGAGGATAGGGTCACAACTTTTCGTCAACTGGGCATAGACATAGTTGCAGTCTTGACGTTCACTCCCGCGTTAGCCCAGCTAGGTGCGTGGGACTTTATGTCGTTGCTTAAGAAACACCTTAAGATGCGCGGCATTATGGTGGGGCCCGATTTCACTTTAGGACGAGGCGGGGAAGGCAATATCAACCTGCTCCGTACTCTGGGAGATGAAATGCAGTTCACTGTGGAAGTCATCCCTCCCTATATAATTGACGGCGAAGTAGTGAGCAGCACTCTCATCCGCAAGGCATTAATTAAAGGCGATATGAAAAGAGTAGAGAAGCTGATGGGACGTCATTTCTACCTGGCTGGCAAGGTCATCACATCCGACAAACGTGGTCGACTGCTGGGATTTCCCACCGCCAACCTGGATCTAAAGCCACAACAAGCATTACCAAACAATGGCATCTATGCTACTGTCACTCAGGTAGACGGCAAGCGGTTTCCTTCGGCAACCAACATTGGCACTCGCCCTACCTTTGGGGAGGGCAAGAAAACGATCGAGACTCACCTGTTAGACTATAAAGGCAATCTATATGGGAAAGAGATAAAGGTGGAATTCATGCAAAAATTGAGAGATGAGCAGCGTTTCTCTTCCTCTGAAGAGCTGAAGATACAAATCGACAAAGATGTTCGAGAAGTGAAAACCATTCTAGCCAAGGATATTAGATGACTGATGCAAGGTTTGCCACCCTGTTAAGGCGGGGAGTCGCTGAAATCATAACAGAGGCGGAGCTATTAAGGCTGCTCGACTCAGGCAGAATCCTGAACCTGAAGCAGGGGTTTGACCCCAGTGCTCCTGACATTCACCTCGGACACGTCGTGGGCTTAAGAAAGCTGCGACAATTCCAAGAGCTAGGGCACAAAGTCACTCTTATAATTGGCGACTGGACAGCTAGGATTGGCGACCCCAGTGGTCAGTCAGCTACTCGCCCTATGCTTTCCCCCAATGAAATAAGGAACAATGCTCAAACTTACATGGAACAATTCTTCAAGGTGGTAGATAAGGATAAAACGGAGCTAAGATGGCAAAGTGAATGGTTTTCCCCGTTCACTTTGGATGAAGTAATTAGGCTTACCAGCAAGTTTACCGTCGCTCAACTTCTAGCTAGAGAGGATTTTAGCAGGCGGTATGGTTCTGGCACCCCCATATCTCTAACTGAAATGCTTTACCCTTTGCTTCAGGGCTATGATTCAGTAGCCATCAAAGCCGATGTTGAATTCGGTGGCATTGACCAGAAATTCAATTGTCTTGTGGGCAGAGAGCTCCAACAAAGCACGGGGCAGCCCCCCCAGCAAGTTTTCCTTGTTCCCCTTCTGATTGGCACTGATGGTAAACAAAAGATGAGCAAGAGTCTAAGGAACCACATAGGTATTGCTGAACCTCCCCGGGAAATATACGGCAAGTTGATGTCCATCCCTGACTCCCTTATCCTGGACTATTTTGAGCTGGTGACCGACGTTCCTCAAGAAGAAATCACTGGGTTCGAGCAGCAACTGAAAACTCACTCAATTAACCCCATGAACATTAAAAAACGATTGGCCCATGAAATTGTCAGGCAGTTCCACGGTAAACAGGCAGCAGATGAAGGAGAGGAGCACTTCACACAGGTATTCCAGAAAAGGGAGATGCCTAACGAAATACATACAACAGTCGAACTACATGGTACCGGTACCCTCAGGGCTAATGCTGAGGTTTGGAGAGACATTACAAGCTTGCTATCTGATGCTGGTTTAGCAAAGAGCCGTTCAGAAGCAAGACGTTTGCTAGCCCAAGGTGCTATCGAAATTGATGGTGAGAAAGTCAGTACTGATAAAGTGATTTTAAAGGATGGAAGTATTATAAAGGTAGGCAAACGGGGTTTCCTGAAAATGGTGGATAGTGCGAAAGGGAAGTGGGAACCCGCCAATTCATAAACAGGAGGTAATAAAAAATGCAGCTACGTATTCCAGGACCAACACCTTGCCCACCACAAGCTCTTGAGGCCATGGGGCGCCAGATGATAAACCATCGCGGGGGAGAATTCGGCAAAATTCTCAATTCAATAACGGGGAAATTAAAACAAGCGTTTCAGACCAAGGGAGACGTTTTCGTACTTACCGCTTCGGGGACGGGGGGCCTGGAAGCAGCTATCGTTAATACTCTATCGCCAGGGGACAAGGTTTTATCCCTTGCCAACGGATTTTTTGGTGAGCGCTTTGCCGATATCGCCGAGGAATATGGCGCTGAAGTAATCCGCTTGAACTTTGAATGGGGGAAGCCAGTTAGCCCTGATGCCGCAGAAAAGGCACTGAAGGCAGATGGCAATATTAAGGCGGTACTAGCAACTCATAATGAAACATCCACCGGGGTGACCAACGATATTAAAGAGATAAGCGCCGCAGTCAAGAAATTCGATAAACTTCTCTTGGTTGACGCTATCTCAAGCCTGGGTTGCATCAATTTGCCTACCGACGACTGGAATTGTGACATAGTGGTCACTGCGTCCCAGAAGGGATGGATGGTACCTCCCGGATTAGCCATGGTTAGTGTAAGTGAAAAAGCCTGGCACGCTCATGTCAAAGCGAAAATGCCACGCTATTATTGGGATTTCAGCAAAGCCAAAGACTTTCTCCAGAAAGGACAAACTCCGTGGACACCGGCTGTCTCCATTTTTTATGCTCTTGATGTCACTCTAGACTTAATGCTTAGCGAGGGACTGGACAACATATTCGCCAGGCATGCTCGAGTAGCCCAGACGGCCAGAAACGGAGCAAAATCATTGGGTCTATCCCTCTTCCCCGACGAGAAATATGCTTCCAACACAGTTACAGCAGTGAATGCCGCCGACAAAATTGATGTCTCCCTATTGACTAAAATACTACGGGAGGAGTATGAAGTAATCCTTGCTGGAGGGCAGGAAAGACTATCAGGCAAGATCTTCCGCATTGGCCATCTCGGCTTGGTATACGAAAAGGATATGAAGTCGGTACTGGAGGCGCTAAAGAAAGCTTTACCCCGAGCGAACAAAGGCTAACCAGATGATGAGAATTCTAGTCGCCGACCCGATTGCTGAAGAAGGCATAAAGTTCTTGAGTAGCTGCGCTCAAGTCGATGTCAAAACGAAATTAGAGCTTGATCAGCTTAAGGCTATAATCGGCGATTATGATGCCTTGATTGTCCGCAGCCAGACTAAAGTAGGGGCAGAGGTTATTCAGTCAGCGAAGAAACTCAAGGTAATCGGTCGAGCGGGGGTGGGTATAGACAACATTGACGTCGATGCCGCTACCAGAAAGGGAATTGTGGTGGTCAACGCCCCTACAGGCAATATCATAGCTGTCGCAGAACATACCATCGCCCTCATGCTTGCGCTGGCACGCAATGTACCCCAAGCGAACAGCTACCTCAAATCAGGTAAATGGCGAAGGGAGGAATTTGTCGGCACAGAAATCAGGAACAAGACATTGGGCATCATTGGCTTGGGTAATGTTGGCTCCGAAGTAGCCAAACGCGTCCAGGCCTTTGAAATGCGCGTCATTGCCCACGACCCATTTGTCTCCAAAGACTATGCCCGCAATCTCAAGGTAGAGCTAGTATCTATGGATCAGCTTCTTAAGGAGGCAGATTTCATCACTCTCCATGTGCCGCTGACGGCCACCACTACGAAGTTAATCGGAAGCAGAGAGTTAGCAAAACTGAAGCCCACAGCCCGGATTATCAATTGCGCCCGGGGCGGAGTGATTGACGAGGAGGCTCTACTCGAAGCAATCAAAGCTGGGAGGATAGCTGGCGCCGCTTTCGATGTCTTTGATCACGAGCCGATAACAGACAGTCCTCTCTTCAAAGAGGACAAGATAATCGTTACCCCTCATCTCGGGGCCTCCACAATTGAGGCTCAAACCAGCGTAGCCAAAGACGTTGCTGCGGAAGTTCTGGCCGTGCTCCAGGGACAATTCAGCAAGTACGCTGTTAATGCCCCGCATATACCTCCTGAGCTAGTCCCTTTTATGAGAGTAGCTACAACTATCGGCAATCTCGCCAGTCAGTTGATGGAAGGACAAATCAGCTCAACACACATCAGGTATAGCGGAGGAGTCACTAATTACGACTGCAATCCTATCAAGACCGCGATCATCAGCGGGTTACTGCAACAAGCAAGCGAGGAAAGAATCAACCTGGTCAACGTTGGTCTTATTGCCACTCAGCATGGCTTGAAGATCAGCGAGGAAAAAGAGGCAACTTGCCAGAACTATGCCAACTTGCTCACACTGCAGGTCAATACTAATGCAGGAACCACTACAATATCGGGCACAGTTAGAGATAGTGAGACCCACATCGTCCAGGTCAATGATTTCTGGATGGATATCGTACCTACAGGAGGCTATTTCCTTTTCTGCGACCATCTCGATCGGCCTCGACTTGTTGGTGCCATCGGTAATATAACCGGTAAAGCCGATATTAACATCAGCTCCATGCACCTATCCCGACTCCAGCCCCGCGGAAAAGCGCTCATGATTCTAGCTTTGGATCAGCCATTAGGTGAAGAGCAGCTACAGGAGATATGTGCCCTTCCTGGTATTTACAGTGCCAAAGCAGTAAAGCTATAGATAGTCTTTCCGGCAACGTCACTCAGTAGAGGGGATTAATAACTAAACCAGTGGGGAGCTTGGGATAAAAGTAGGTCGATTTGCGTGGCATCCTGTCGTGAGCATCGGCAACAGCCTTGACCGTCTCCGGCTGGGGAGGCTGTAACAGGAAAGCCAGCTGATACTTCCCTTCCCTTATCTGTTCGTGGGCCTCTTTCAAATCCACGGTATAGGCAAGTTCTAGATCCTTCACTCCGCTCAGGACCTTATCCAAAACGATATGGTTAAGGATGCTCACGCCAAAGTCCCGATAAGTCTGAGATCTGTTAGCCGGCATCATAGCCTCAAAAGAAACATCTTGGCGTTTCTTCAGTACCACCAAAGAGCCAACCTGTAAGCCTAGGACTCCCAAACAACTATCAACTGGTAGATGCCATTCGCCGGTTCTCAACGGAACTGACTCGAGGGCAAAGAAGTCTCTAAGCCGATCTCCCAAGCCCACTAAGCTTGAAGGCAATATGCCACGTACTAGCCTGTGCAGAGGTAAAACAACCAGTCCCGGGTCAGAGAACTCAACTAGTTCCATCATGACATAGTTGAACGCTCCTTTCCCAGCTAGAGACTCCTTCTGTGTTCTCTCTTGTCGGTACGTCAACGCCGTTTCGTAGCGGTGATGACCATCAGCAATGTATATTGGCTGACAGGATAGCAGTTTACCTAGCTCTCGCTTGACTTCCGGGTCGGTCACTGCCCATAGACTGTGAGTCTCGTTAGAGTCGGGGAAATTGCCTCGCCCTACTGGCAATGACATCAGCGGCTCTTCTTGTGCTACCCGGGATAATATTGGAGCAATTTTCTTCTCAGAATCCTGGTAGAGAGAAAGCAGTGGGCTGAAGTTGGTTCGGCAAGCACGCATTAACTGGAGACGGTCACTTTTATCCTTAGAAGATGTCTCTTCGTGAGGAAATATACCGCTGCCCCACGGCTCAAGCTTGACGCGAGCTATTACCCCGCGCCTCACTTTCTTTTCGTTTGAATACTCAAAACGATGGTCATGCAAATAGAAGCTGGATACGCTGTCATGCTGAAGAACTCCTTGCTCTAGCCATTGCTGAAAAGTACTAGATGCTCTCTGATATCTATCACCTGTCGGCTCGGGGAATTCCAGGCGAATAGCATTGTAATCGCTCTTTTTGTAGTAAAGTTTCTGCTGTTCGGGAGTGATAACATCGTAGGGAGGACAGATTACCTGGGCTAGATCGCCAACTATCCTTTGGTTATAACGTATACCTAGAAACGGAGAAACTTCCATGCTTTTCAGAAAATTAAAAGTCAAAGGTAAAAAATCAAAATGACAACTCAAAAGCAAAACTTTTGCTTTTTGCTCTGTATTTTTGCATTTCACCTATAACCGCTTAAGGCTATCCCGTCAAGCTCTTTCCACCTTGGGGCCTTCGCCTTTAAAGCCAATACCGACACAAAAGAACAATGGCGGTGCTTTTTTACCGCCATCACGCCATAATTTAAAAACCTCGCTCGCCTTCTAAACTTAGCGAGCAGCAAGCAATTCTGAAACTATCTCGCTGACTTCTTTGCCATCAGCTTTGCCTTTAAGTTGAGGCATAAGCTGAGCCATGACTTTGCCTTTGTCGCTCGGCCCCTTAGCTCCAACTGCATCAACCACTCGCCGTGCCGCTGCCATGACCTCCGCCCGACTCATCTGCTCAGGAAGATAACTCAGAAGAACAGCCAGTTCTGCTTCTTCCTGCGCCACCAGGTCGCTACGATTCCCCTTCTTGAAGGCTTCGATGCTCTCCCGACGACGTCTTATTTCCTTGGCGATAACATCAAGCACTTTGTTATCGTCAGCGGGTTTTTGCTGCGCAATTTCAGCATACTTTATTTCAGATAATAATAACCTTAATGTAGAAACTTCTACTCCCTGCCGCCGCTTAAGCGCCCCCTTGAGAGCTTCCTGAATCTTATCCTTCAGTGCCATCTCTTGGCTACCAGCACCCCATGAAAAATTTGCTTCGCTCTTTTTCATGGGGACCCCGGAGATGCCAATCAATAAATCTGGGGCTCCCTGAAAAACGAAGCCCTTCAGGGGTAATTATCTAAAACTTTTCCGCTTTTTCGCTGCCGTTTTCTTTCTCTTCACTTCACTAGGTTTTTCAAAGTGCCTGCGGCGGCGAACTTCAGCTAAAATGCGGTCTTGCTGCACCTGCCTATTAAATCTACGCAGCAAACCCTCGAAACTCTCGCCTGAACCAATCCTTACATCAGCCATATCAAAACAATGCATTTTACTCCAGTCACTCCAGTATGTCAATCAGGGGGAAGACAATTGTGTTTGACAAATAGGAGTAAAATGTGATAAGAATATAGTATCTTGGCGAGAGAGGACATGGCAGAAGATATGGCAGTACAGGGAAAAAAGCCCAGGCTTGATCCTATAATTAGGTCTCTTGCAAAGAGGGGATTCTCTCTTTTTGTGAAAGTAGTAGATAAATATGCTCCAGATAGGCTGCTGCTTTTCGCCCTTAACTTCTTGGATAAACGTGTTCCAAATAGGCTGATTACTTTGGCAATCAAGGTGGTCAAGAAATTAGCTTCCGCTAGACTGCGCGCTACCGCTATTGCTGTGGCTGATGAGTACGTGCCCGACGAGGTTGCGAACTCGAGAAAGGTCTGCGCTGTCATTGCTGGAGTAGGGAAGTACATTCCAGATGAGATAATTCCCCCTGAATCTACAGGAAGGTGGGATAATCTTAGAACAAAGTTCCATATTCCGAAATTAATATCGAGCAGGCAGAAGTGAGCCTGGAAAGCTGATATATCTATTTTCTTCCTAGCTCATCATGACACTGCTCAGGGAAAAGTAGGGTTACTGAATGCAGTACAAAAAGGTCTGTGTTGAGTCTTTTGGTTATGAGCTCCCCGACAATATTGTTACATCGGTGAGCCTGGAAGAAAGACTGGCCCCAATATACAACAAATTCAATCTTTCCTACGGGCGCCTCGAAATGATAACCGGAATTCGCGAACGACGCTTCTGGAATGATGCTATGACGCCGAGCCAAGCCAGTGTAAAAGCTGCAGAAAAAGCCATCAGCAGGTCGGGAGTCAAGAAAGAAGACATCGGTTGCTTGCTTCACACGTCCGTATCCCGCGATTTCCTGGAGCCAGCGACAGCTACTGTGGTCCACGATTCTTTGGGGCTTCCTCCCACAGCAACCATTTTCGATATCTCCAATGCCTGCCTGGGTTTCATCAACGGCATGGTAACTCTAGCAAATATGATTGAGCTGGGTCAGATAAAAGCAGGAATTGTGGTCGGCTGTGAGAGCAGTAAACCCATTGTTGAGGCAACAATCAGTAGACTCTTGAAAGATCCGGATATCACCAGAGATAAACTCAAACTCGCCTTTGCTACCCTGACTTTGGGGTCAGGAGCGGTAGCAGCGGTGTTAACCCATTCCTCTCTGTCGCAAGACGGTCATAGGCTTCTGGGCGGAGTAACGCGCGCTGCTTCCCAACACAATAGTCTTTGTCGTATAGAAGCCGATGCCTCCTTCCTCGACCTGGCCGAGCTCCCAAATATGCACACAGACTATGAAGGAGTCCTCAAAAACGGACTGAGATTAGCACCTGACACATGGGAGGACACAAAACGAGAGCTTGGATGGAATAGTTCCGATGTGAGTAGGTTTTTCACTCATCAGGTTAGTGCCGTGCACAGCAAGTTGTTGTTCCAGGCCTTGGGCCTCGATGACACAAAAGATTTTTCTACGGTGGAATATCTGGGAAACATTGGCTCAGTTTCCTTACCCGTTACCATGGCTATCGGAATTGACCAAGGGTGTCTTAAACCTGGTGATAAGGTTGCCATGTTGGGAATTGGCAGCGGCCTAGTCTGTCTTATGCTGGGTCTGGAATGGTAAACAAAATGGCCCTGGCAAAATGAAGTCAGGGAAATACTCCCTCTGACAACGATGCAGTTACACAAGTTTCTTCAAGCCCGCCTAACATCCACGTTTTCAATGGAAGGGTTATCCTATGTTGGCAAACAAGCCTAACGAAACACGAATTGTGATTACTGGTGTTGGCCTGACCGCGCCAAACGGGAACAATCTTGCAGAATTTCGAAAGAGTTTGCTCACTGGCAAATCTGGAATACAGAAACTAAATATCCGCTACATGGGTGAAGTACTGGCTGGTCTATGTCACTTCGACCCACTCAGGTACCAAAAGAAGAAGGATTTGCGTCGGGGAACGAGGGCAGGCTCCATTGCTATCTACTGTGCCCAGGAAGCAATAGCTGATGCCAAATTGGACCTTGCCGGCTTCGATAAGTCGAGGACTGGCGTCTACCTTGGGATTACTGAGCACGGTACGGTCGAAACTGAAAATGAAATCTACGAAATCAAGCAATTCGACTACGATGTGAAATATTGGTCGCACCATCATAATCCCAGAGTAGTAGCTAATAATCCCGCCGGCGAAGTCACCTTGAACTTAGGAATCACCGGACCGCACTACACTTTGGGGGCTGCTTGTGCTGGCGGTAACATTGGACTCATACACGGGCTGCAAATGCTGCTGCTGGACGAAGTTGATTTAGCCTTGGCTGGTGGCGTTTCCGAGAGCACCGGTTCCTTCGGCATCTTCGCCGGCTTCAAAAGTGAAGGCGCTTTAGCTTTCCATCCAGACCCTGAAAAGGCGTCTCGCCCTTTCGACAACGACAGAAATGGAGTGGTCGTTTCCGAAGGCGGCTGCATCTTTGTACTGGAAAGACTAAGCGATGCTCTTAAGAGGGGAGCCAAGATCTGTTGCGAAATCGTGGGCTATGCTATCAACTCAGATGCCACTGATTTTATTTTCCCCGATAAGGAGAGACAAATTCAGTGTATCAAACTTGCCCTTAACAGAGCCGGCATGTCTCCAGAGGATGTTGATATCATCAATACCCATGGAACAGGCACCGTCGAAGGAGATCTGGTAGAGTGCCAAGCCATTGCAGCAGTCTTCGGTGAGCATCCTCATGCCAATATAAACAACACTAAGAGCTTCATCGGTCATGCTATGGGAGCCGCTGGTGCCCTAGAACTAGCCGGCAATTTGCCCTCCTTTGAAGACCATCTCGTCCACCCTACGATCAATCTGGACCACCTAGACCCCAAGTGTTGCCTTAATAACCTAGTTATCAATGAACCGAAAAAGGTTGACAAGGTTGACTATATATTGAATAATTCCTTCGGAATGTTAGGTATCAATTCGGTTGTTATCGTGAAGAGATTTCGGCAACAAAGCTAAAGGCGTTCTCAGAATAAACAGATGGGGGGTATATGACCAAGGAACAAATCAAAGCGACTATCCTAGAAATCATAGCCCAAATAATCCCCGATGAAGACCTGAGCAATCTCAAGGGCGACATCCCAATACGAGAGCAAGTAGAACTGGACTCAATGGATTTCTTAGACATCATTATGGAACTTCGGAAACGATACGGTATCGAAGTACCTGAGAATGACTATGTGCAATTAGCAACCCTGGATGGCTCTGCCGCCTATCTAGAGCCACGGATGAAGAAACTCTAGTCAATAACACTGACAAGCCACGGACACAAGGGTTTATCGCATTTTCCCAAGCGTCGAAGGCTTAGTCAGCCTCCGATTCTGAAGGAATCCCAACCATGGATTACGATGTACTAATTATCGGTGCCGGAATGTCTGGCCTTGCCGCGGGCATCAGGTTGGCATACTACGACAAAAGAGTTTGCATCGTCGAGAGACATCACCGTGTTGGGGGGCTGAATTCTTTTTACAGCATTGGGAGACGTAAATTCGATGTCGGCCTTCACGCCATGACCAACTATGTTCCCAAAAGTGTTAAACTAGCACCACTGCCGAAGCTGCTCCGACAGCTCAAACTGAAAGCTGAGGATTTCGCCCTCTGCCCCCAACGGATGTCGGTAGTCAAATTCCCCGATAAGACCCTCAGGTTTAACAATGATTTCGATTTTTTCGTCCAAGAAGTCGTCGAAGATTTTCCCGGCCAAGCTGACAGCTTCCAGAAACTGCTTAAGACTATTTCAGAATATGATGAACTGGACCTCCCTGCCAAACCGCTTTCGGCCCGTGAAGTTGTGAGTTCCATTATTTCCGACCCGCTCCTCATTGATATGATTTTTTGCCCTCTCATGTTTTACGGAAACGCTCAAGAGAATGACATGGAGTTCGGTCAGTTTGTTATTATGTTTAAGAGCATATTCAAGGAAGGCTTTGCCCGACCCCAGGCTGGGGTACGCCAAATCCTTGATGTGCTGGTCCAAAAATACAACTCATGCGGCGGTGAATTAAGGATGAAATGCGGCGTAAAAAGTCTCAAATGCGCTAACAGCCGGGTTGCATCAATCTTGCTCGAAAACGGCGAGGTTTTGACAGCCGAAAGGATACTATCATCTGCTGGTTATGTGGAAACGATGAAATTGTTGACTGACCATAATTCCTCGAATCTAAATTGCCGGGCGGGTCAGCTTTCATTCGTGGAGTCTATTTTGGTTTTAAACAAGGAACCCGCTGAAATGGGCTACAACACCACAATCACCTTTTACAGCAGCTCTGATAGACTTGGTTATCGAAAACCTGACAAGCTAATTGACGTCTCCAGCGGCGTTATCTGTTGCCCCAACAACTTCCAATTCGAAAATCCTTTGCCCGAAGGTATGCTCAGGATAACCAACCTGGCTAACTTCGATCTCTGGAACGGATTAAGTAAAGAGGATTACAGAGCCCAGAAAGCTGCCTGCCTGGAAACTACGCTCAAAGAGGTTGTGAAATTTGTACCTGATTTCCGCGACTCAATTATCTTCGCCGATATCTTTACGCCGAAGACAATCCATAGATTCACCGGCCGCATAAATGGCGCAGTCTACGGGACACCAGATAAAATCAAAACGGGAAAGACCCACTTGGACAATCTGTTCATCTGCGGCACTGACCAGGGATTCCTGGGAATAGTGGGAGCAATGCTTAGCGGTATCTCCATGGCAAATCTCCACGTTCTCCAGAAGACGTAGTCGAAAACCAAATGTTAGAATTCAGATGACAGAGGAAAGAGCATGAGCCGCGATTGGTCGAAAGATACAAGAGCACAATATGATGTTATTATCCTTGGCGGTGGGCTGGCAGGATTGACCTGTGCCAATATGCTGACCAGAGGAGGACACTCTGTTTTACTTCTGGAGCAGCACTCTGAGCTTGGCGGTCTAGCTACCTGGTTCAAAAGAAAGAGACACATCTTTGATATTGCCCTACATGGATTCCCAGTGGGTATGATTAAAACCTGTCGTAAATACTGGACCCCCGAAATTGCCAATATGATTGTCCAGCTC
>Ga0315297_10000690_pt1 | contig 19894 bp, 19 predicted proteins | sample YL17G15_0_MG_FD_203628 | JGI IMG/M metagenome (GOLD analysis project Ga0315297, IMG submission 203628) | Sediment microbial communities from Yellowstone Lake, YNP, Wyoming, USA - YL17G15_0 | ecosystem: Environmental > Aquatic > Freshwater > Lake > Sediment | place: USA: Wyoming | collected... | reverse complement strand
GCCGCGGCTTTTCTGGGCTTGGCCTGCGAGGTTTACATGGGGGAGGAAGACATCCGGCGCCAGCATCTGAACGTGGTCCGGATGGAGAGATTGGGAGCAAAGGTTATCCCGGTGAACTCGGGCTCCAGAACCTTGAAGGACGCCATCAACGAGGCGATCCGCGACTGGGTCTCCAATGTCGACCGCACCCATTACCTGCTGGGCTCGGTGGTGGGACCGCATCCGTACCCGATGATAGTCAGGGATTTTCAATCGGTGATTGGAGCGGAGGTTAAAAAGGAATTCAGTTCGCGGGGAAATCGGTTCCCGGATTATTTGATCGCCTGCGTGGGAGGGGGCAGCAACGCCGCCGGGATATTTTACCCTTTTATCGATTACCCCCGGGTAAGAAAAATCGGGGTGGAGGCGGCGGGCGTGAGGGGAATAAGCGGGGCCTCGCTCTGCCAGGGCCGACCCGGGGTCCTGCATGGCGCTTACACCTACCTGCTCCAGGATGACGACGGGCAGATCAAGGAAGCCCACTCCATAGCTCCGGGCCTTGATTATCCCGGGGTAGGACCCGAGCTCTCTTACTGGAAAGAGGCGGGCCTGGTTGAATATCACCAGGTTGGCGACCGGGAGGCGGTCACCGGCTTTAAATATCTGGCCCAAGTGGAGGGAATCATCCCGGCCCTGGAACCATCCCACGCCGTGGCGTTTTTGCTTAAATTCATCAAGAAAACCAGGAAGGGCGAAAGCGTGGTTTTGAACCTGTCTGGAAGGGGAGACAAAGATTTAGGGATAATAGAGGGTAAATAGCCGGAAATTAAATTGCGGAATGTCCCTCAGAGAATTTCGGGATAAACGGAGTGCGGATTGCGGAGTGAAAACCTAGGAAGAATTGACGATTGACGATTTACGATTGACGAATGAAAAACAAAAGGCAGATGCAGGCTTTAGCCGTTGTGTAGTGGTCGGGCTTGCCCGACATCCAAATCCGACCAAGGTCGGCCACTACAAGTTAAAGACGACAGACGAAATCTATAGTTGCCGCTTTTTAGCATGCGAGAAAAAACATAAACCATGAATCGGATTGACGAAAGCTTTTCCCGGCTGGGAGAGCGGAAAAAAAAGGCTCTAATCACCTATATTACCGCCGGAGACCCGGACCTGGAGGCCACGATCCGGATCGCGCTGGAACTGGAACAGTGCGGAGCGGATATTATCGAGCTCGGGATACCGTTTTCCGATCCCCTGGCGGATGGGGCAACGATCCAGGCCGCCTCCGCCCGGGCCCTGAACCGGGGCACGACCCTGAGGGGGATTTTATCCGCGGTGGAAAAAATCCGGAGGCGGAGCGAGGTCCCCCTGGTTTTGATGGGGTATCTCAACCCGATTCTCGCCCTGGGGGCGGAGCGGTTCTTCGCCCGGGCCGGGACCGTCGGGGTGGATGGGGTGATTATCCCCGACCTTCCGGCTGGGGAAATGACGACCATCTCGAAATTGGCCTGCCATCACGGGGTGGCGCTGATCTTTCTGGTTGCTCCCAACACGCCGGAAGAGAGGATCAAAATGATCGTGCGGGAGAGCCGGGGTTATATCTATTGCGTTTCGGTTAAGGGGGTGACCGGGGCCAGGACAAAACTGCCCCGGACGATCGGCTCGATGGTCCAGCGGGTGAAGAAATCCTCGTCTCTTCCGGTGGTGGTGGGATTCGGGATTTCCCGCCCGGACCAGGCCCGCTGGGTTTGCTCGCCCCGGGGAGGCGGGGCGGATGGGGTGGTGGTGGGCAGCGCCTTGATAAAGGTGATTGAAAAATGCCAGGGAAAAAGCAGTCTGCTTCCTTCCCTCTCGCAATTTGTTCGCACCCTGCGAAAATCCCTGGATGGGGTTTAGTCGGAAATCGCTTTAGCCCTGCTTTTTCGCCGGGGACGGAGCCGGGGCGTTGACCGCGGCCTGAAGTTTGACTTCCGGCTTTTGCGCCTGGGGCTCGGGGTTGAGCACCCGGGGCGGGCGCTGCATCATCCGGAGTTTTTCCTCCACGGCCTGGACTTTTCCGATCTGTTCCTGGGCCGCTTCCAGAAGTTTCAGGTGGGTTTCGATTTCGGATCGGAGGTTGGTTTCAAACTGGAGCTTCTGGCGCTTGAGTTCCCTGATCTCGTTCAGGATCTCCCCCAGGCGCACCTGGGCTTCCCGGATGATATCTTCGGCTTTCAAATCGGCCTCGGAGAGAACGATCCGGGCTTCCTTCAGGGAATTGGCGCGGAGATCCTCGGTGATTTTTTGAGCGGTGATGATAGCGGATTTCAGGATTTCCTCCTTGCTCCGGTATTCGTCCACCAGGTGTTTCAGGCGGGTCAGCTCTTCCTTGAGCTTCTGGTTTTCCAGGATCTGGCCTTCGAACTCATCCCGGAGCAGGTTGAGGAATTCCTCCACCTCCCGGAAATCATAACCCCGGATCCTCCGGCGAAAGGTTTGTTGCTGGATGTCTAAGGGCGTGACTTTCATCGGTTTACCCTTCCTTTTCGGTTAAATTGCCAAAGCCTGGCCCTGCTTCCAACGCCGGGCCAGATCGTACATCGAACCTACAAAAAAATATTTTATGAAAAGGATAACGGCGATGACTACCAGGGGCGATAAATCTACCCCTCCGTGAATCAACGGGAGGCGGCGGCGGAACCAGGAGAGCACCGGATCGGTCAGGGCGTGGATGAACCTGACAATGGGATTATAGGGGTCGGGGCTGACCCAGGAAAGAACGGCGGAGATGATCACCACCCACATATAGAAGGTGACAGCGAAATTGAGGATCTCGGCGATGGCGAAGATCAGGTTTCCCAGAACAAACATAAGTTTAATTATAGCATAACTTTCATGCAAATGACATCAATTTATAGAAATTTAGGAAAATACCTTATTGCCTAGTCCGAAGTCCCTAATTTGATATCATTAGTAAGGGGCCAAAATTGGTTTTAGCGAATGATCGGCCATCAGGAAGAAACATTTTAGATATTTGATCTATAATAAAAAATCATGGAGGTGGGGGAGCATTTGGGACTGCATTATTCGCGGGTCAGCCGGATCGCCTTGGAAAAAACACGAAGCAAGACCTGCCCCCCACAATTCATTTTTCCCTTTTTTAGCTTTTAATCTTTACTGTTTTTTCCCCCGCGGTTTCGAGCTCCTGGGAACGTCGAGCCGCGGCCGCGACCGCCTCGATCAGGACGGAGCGGAGGCCGCGGGCTTCCAGGACCTCGATCCCGGCGATGGTGGTTCCCCCGGGGGAGGTAACCTGGTTTTTCAGCTCGGCCGGATGCTTGTGGGTTTCTTCGAGCATGCGGGCGGCCCCCAGGATGGTGCGGAAGGAGAGCAGGTCGGAAAGCGGGCGGGAGAGCCCGAGCTTGACCCCGGCGTCGGAGAGGGCCTCGGCGACAATGTAAATGAAAGCCGGTCCGGATCCCGAGAGGCCGGTCACGGCGTTCATCAGCTCTTCCGATTCAATGAAGGCGGTCAGGCCCACGGTCCGGAATATACCCGCGGTGAGCTCCAGGTCTTCCCGGCGGGCGGAAGGGTCGGCGTAAACAGCAGTTACCCCGGCCCCGACCATGGCCGGGTTATTGGGCATGACCCGGATCACCCGGGCGTTTTTCCCCAGGACGGATTTGAGCCGGTTCACCGGGATGCCCGCGGCGATCGAGATCAGGAGCTTGTCCCGGAGAACGGTTTTGATCTCGGAGAGAACCGCGGGGACCACCGGCGGCTTGACCGCCAGGATGATGACCTGGCTGGATTTAACCAGTTCGAGATTGTCGTCAGTGGTCGCGACCCGGTAATGGGAACTCAGGTGGCCGAGCCGGTCCTTTATTTTGTCGCTGACCTGGAGAGAAAATTCCCGGGAAGCCGAGAGGCCGCGGATGAGGGCCTCGGCCATATTGCCTCCCCCGAGAAAACCCAGAACCGGCTGGGGATTTTTGGGGCTGCTGGTCTTAACCAAGATACCTACTCCTTTCTGGGACCGAAGATCGCGGTCCCGACTCGCAACATGGTGGCTCCTTCTTCTACCGCCGCTTCCAGGTCGAGGCTCATGCCCATCGAGAGTTCCGGCAGGGGCAGGTCCGGGCCGGCCAGTTTCTCCCGGAGGGCTCGAAGCCGATGGAAGTAGGGGCGGGAGGATTCGGGGTCAGGGCCGGGCGGGGGAATGGTCATCAGGCCGATCAGGGAAAGGTGGGGAAGGGAGCGGGAAAAATCGATCAACCCGGGAAGACTTTCCTCCCTGATTCCGGATTTGCTTTCCTCCCCGGCCAGGTTCACCTCGATCAGGACCTGGGCCTTGATTCCCTTTTCCCCGGCCCGGCGGTTGATCTCCTCCGCCAAATCCTTCCGATCGAGGGAATGGATGAAACTGAACCGTTCAATCACCTCCCGGGTTTTTTTCTGCTGGAGGTGACCGATGAAATGCCAGACGACCGGTCCGGAGAGCAGCGCCTGTTTCCTCCGGGCTTCCTGCAGGTAATTTTCCCCAAAATTTGTTATTCCGGCTTCCCGGGCTGCCTGGATCGCTTCCGGCTCCACGTATTTGGTCACCCCCACGAGGATAATATCCGTTTCTTTCCGTCCGGAACGCTGACAGGCTCTCGCGATCCGGGCCCGGACTTTTTCCAGGTTGGGCTTAATGTTTTCCGGGCCTGTAACCATATCCTAAGTCTCGTTACCTAACTCCTTTTCCATACCATATATCATCCTTCATTTGTGGCCTTTTTCTCTTTTTTTGGGGGCAGGTTTCGCTCCGCGCACAATAACTGCAGTACCGTAATCCCGGCAGGCTGACCCGCCCCTCCGGGGCAAGCAGGGTCTAGCCTGTATCGAACTATACTTTATCATCGAGTTCATCGGTGTCTTGTCTACAAAGAGTTTGCGTCGCGAGAACCTACCCCCCGGTGTCTCTGTAAAACCAATAAAATTACCCTGTTTTTTTGGTTTTTTTGTTTTTTGAACTTTATTTGAATTTTGGATTTTGACATTTGAACTTTATCCTCTGCGCTTTGCCCTATGCTCTGTGCCCTATGCCTTTTTTAAGTTTATACCATTTTCCATTGGGTTTTAAACTTTTCGCCTGATCGGTTAAAATCTCCCTGGTTGTTTGACGGATAAATAACGATATTGGAAATATTTATAGAAAAGAATTTTCTTGAACTTGTAATTCCCCGTGGTCTTGGCACGGGGTTACCTTATTTCTGTCATTCCGCACTTGATGCGGAATCCAGTATTTTTTATTCGCCTGGATTCCCGCTTACGCGGGAATGACAAGAGCAGGAATGGATTCCCGCTTACGCGGGAATGACAAGAGCAGGAATGGATTCCCGCTGGAGTTTATCCTGAGCGTAGTCGAAGGGCAGGAATGACACCCCAAAGCTTAAGGATCGTTTTGAGAAAGACACCCCGCGGTCTCTGCCGCGGTGAGGTTCATTTGATTTGATGGTTATAAATTCTGAAAAATCCGTGTAATCCGTGTCGTAAGCTTGAATATGGCCGAGATCAAACCATTTACCGGCTGGCGTTATTCCCCTCGGACATATGGAGGAGATCCGGGCGTGGTTACCGCTCCTCCTTATGACGTGATCGACGAAAAATTTCAGGAAGAGCTTTATCGCCGGCATCACAATAATATCGTCCGCCTGATTCTCCCCCGGGAGAATGACCGGGAAAAAGGGGCCGCGGACCGCTATGAATCCGTCGCGCTCAGAATCCGGAAGTGGCGGGAGGAAGGCGTCCTCACCCCCGATCCTACCCCGAGAATTTATCTTTACGAACAGACCTTCCACTTCGGGAAAGGACCGGAACTTACCCGGAGGGGTTTCCTGGCCCTGATCCGGCTCGAGGAGTTTGACCGGGGGGGGATCCGGGCCCATGAAAAGACCCTGGCCGGGCCCCGCGAGGACCGGCTCCGGCTTTTACGCGCCACCCGGGCCAACCTGAGCCCGGTCTTTTTCTGCTATTCCGATCCCCAGGAGGAACTGGATTTCCGGCTCCGCCTGGATGACCCCGGGGTCATCCGTTTTACCGATGAAATGGGGGTGGCCCATAGCTTCGGTTTTGTCGACCGCCAGGACCTGGTGGAAAAATACGTGGCGGGGCTCGCCCGAAGAAAGTTATTCATCGCGGACGGCCATCACCGTTATTCCTCCGCCCTGGATCACTGGCGGGAAAATCCGGGATCCGATCCCGAGGCGGGGTATGCCCTCGGTTTTTATACCCGGGTGGAAGACCCGGGCTTGCTGATTCTTCCCACCCACCGGATGATCAAGGCGGTTCCCGGCCTCTCCGACCGGGAGGTTTTTTCGCGGATCTCGAGCGATTTCGATTCGAAGGCGGGGGAATTGCCTCCCGGGATGTCCGAAGGAGAGATCGCGGATTGGATCAACGGGGAAATCCAGGAGGGCGGGTTCGCTTTCGCCCTGCTCTCGGCGGGAAGCCCCGGGATCCATTTTTTCCGGCTCCGGCCCGGGGTGGATCTCAATTCCCGGCTGGCCGAGGTTCCCGAGGCGGTCCGCCCGATTCCGACGGCGATCCTGGACAATCTGGTCCTGGGCAAAATGCTGGGGGTGGCCCGGGAGGAGATCGGTTATACCAGTAATCCCCTGACGGTGATCCAGGGTTTAAGGGAAGGAAAATATCAAAAGGTTTTCATCCCGCGTTCGGTTTCACCCGCGGAAGTGCTCCAGGTAGTGGAAAAGGGGGAGATCTGCCCGCCCAAGACGACCTTTTTCTACCCCAAGCTCCGTTCCGGGCTAGTGATGAGGCTTCTTCCCTGACTTGACCAGGATCAATACGGATTTACATGGTAATTCCCCGTTATCTTGCCACGGGCTTACCTTATATCGTCATTCCGCACTTGATGCGGAATCCAGTTATTTTATTTTTCTGGATTCCCACTTTCGTGGGAATGACAATCGACTAATTAAGAATTACTTTTTAAAAATATCCCGCGGTTTTGCTGCGGGGAGGTTCATTTGAAAATGGATAAAAATAATCCGATGAAACTCAAACCCGGCGAGACGCTCGATGTGATCCTGGGGGACAGCCTCCAGCTGATCCAGAGCGGGAGCGGTTATCGTTTTTCCATCGACGCCCTGCTCCTGGCGGCCTTCGTGGAACCCCGAAAAGGCGAGCGGGTGGCGGAACTGGGGACCGGCTCGGGCGTGATCGCGCTGATCATCGCCAGGTTTTTTCCGGTCCGGGAAGTAATCGGGATCGAGGTGCAGGCGTCTTTGCTGGACCGGGCCGGCCGAAATATCAGGCTTAACGGTTTAGCCGACCGGGTTCGGCTGGTCCGGGGAGATATCAAAAGGATTCGCCGGCTGGCGGAAGGGGGCGGTTTCGACCTGGTCATTTTCAATCCACCTTTTCGTTCCGCCCGGGAGGGGAGGATCAATCCGGATCCGGAGAAGGCCGTCGCCCGCCATCAGCTCCGGGCGGGTTTGCGAGAATTTCTGGATGCGGCGTTTTTCCTGCTCAGGAATTCCGGCCGGTTGGATTTTATCTACCCGGCCGCCAAGCTGGCGGAACTGATTTTCGAATTGCGCCGGAGGCGGTTGGAAATAAAGCGCCTGAGACTGGTCCACTCCCGGAAATCCAGCCCGGGGGTGCTGGCCCTGGTGGAGGCCCGGAAAGGGGCGGGGATGGAGCTCGAGATCCTGCCCCCGCTTTATCTTTTCCAGAACCGGGGGAATAAATATACCCGGGAAGTCCGGGAGATCATCAACGGTAACTATTTCCGGCGGCGAGCCCGAAAATTAAAATCCCCCCTCGCCCCCCTTTATTAAAGGGGGGTGGGGGGATTTAATCGGTAAATTATTTTTCCCCGGGATTGGAAAGGCTGATCCGAATCTCGGAGACAAATTTTTCTCCCAGAAGATCGTTGGCTCTTTTGATCAGGGATTTTTGCCGGAGCTTGAGCTCGTTCATCCCCGCCGAACTCTTGGCCTGGAGATACAGCACCCCTTTCTCGACCCGCTCCGGGAAAACCTCTCCGACCAGGTCGGGGTCGAGAATCTGCGGAAAACCGGCGAGGACCCGGCCCTCCTTGAGCTGGGGCTCAATCTGTAATTTCCGGAAAAAATCCTTGATTATCGAACCGAGGGATTCAATCATAAGCAGGCTTCCTAATCATTTGTAATATATTATACTGGGATGGGCAACTCCATTGACACCCAAGTCGGTTTGGGAATAGTCTTTTTAAGTTATTTGTCGGCATAATTGAGGTCCAAATAAATAATCAGGAGGAAGAACCTTGAGAACCGGAATCGTTTCGATTTTTTGTGTTTCGATCCTGTTTCTTTTCGCCTTAAGCCTGGGGGCCGACGATTCCAGTCCACAGGCCAAGGCGAAGATTAAGGCCCTGGAAGGGGAGGCGTCATACTCCCTGGATGGAAAGATATTCTCGCCGGTGAAATCGGGGGGGGAGATTCCCGCGGGCGCGATCGTGAAAACCGGACCGAACGCCCGCCTGGAACTCGGGCTTCCCGACGGGAGTTTTTTAAGGATGTCCGGGAATTCCCAGATGAAGTTAAATGCCGTGGAGTATCAGCAGGAAGCCAAAAGCCGGGATTTTAAATTCCACCTGGATCTGGGAAAGATCTGGGCCAAGGCCCGGGATATCTCCGAACGGGGCTCCAGATTCGAAGTGGAAACCGCGACGGCGGTAACCGGCGTCCGGGGCACGGTTTTCCGGATTAACGTGGACCCCGACCGGGCCATGATCGTGAAGGTTTACCAGGGTTCGATCCTGCTCCGGAGTCCCCGGGAGGTTTTCCGGCCGGCCGGGGCGGGCGAGACGCGGAAAGAGATCGCCGGGCCCCGCGAGGTCGCTCCCCCGGACGAGATCGGCCGGGCGGAATGGGAACTCCTGGTGAAAGCCATGCAGGAGGTGCGCGTATCCCCGGACGGGAAGGCTTCCCGTCCCAAGGATTTTACCCTGGAAGAAGACCTGGACGATTGGGTGAAGTGGAACCTGGAACGGGATAAATCCTCCGCCCCGGAACCCCAGGAAAACCCGGCGAAATAGCGAAGATTTCTCCAAGCTTTTAATCCCGGCATGGAAAACAAATCTTCAGATTTGCTTCCTAACGATATCCTTACTATTCCCAATCTGCTTACCGGTCTGAGGATATTACTGCTTCCGGTCTTTACGATTTTGTTTCTCAAAGAAAAATACAAAATTTCCCTGGTGGTTTTTTTAATCTGTGGAGCCAGTGATTTTCTGGATGGTTATCTGGCCCGGCGTTTAAACTCCAGGTCCCGGCTGGGATCGTATCTGGATCCCGTGGCCGACCACGGAAGCGTAATCCTGATTTACATCATGTTGACGTTTTCTTCCGGGCTTCCCTTCCAGATCCCACTCGCGTTGTTCATCCTGATCGCGGTCCGGGATCTTCTGGTCGGCGTCTCCGAATTAGGGGTGCTGAAATTCCAGGGCCTGGATAAAACCTGGGATCCGATTTATTCCGGCAAGGTCGCCATTAATACCCAATTCATCAGCGCCTGCGTGGTGGTAATCGCCAATATTTATCCGCGGTTTTTCCGGGATAACCTTAATGTGATGCTGGTGGCCGTATATATCATCACGGGTGTTTTCACCCTGTATTCTGGGTTACAATATCTAAACCGGGGTTTGGATTTTTGGCGGGAAAAAAGGAGGAAGGAATGAATAACAAAGTTCAAAGTTCAAAGTTTAAAGTTCAAGGGCTAAACAAGGGTTCAAGGGTTCAAGCATTAATCCCGCTCTTTGCGCTTTGCCTCTCACTTTTGTTCGGGGTAAACGCTTTGCTCTTTGCTCCTTCCGCGCGGGCCCAGGAGAAAAAGTCCATCGCGGTTCTGGATTTCGAGTCTCCCGTGGAGAAACAGTATTTTGACATGGGCAAGAGCGCCTCTGATTATCTCACCACCCAGCTGGCGGAACTGGGGGCTTACCGGGTCATCGAACGGTCCCGGCTCGAAAAGATTCTTAAGGAACACGAGCTGGGAATGATCGGGGTGGTGGATCCGGACAAGATCAAGCAGATGGGGAAATTTCTGTCCGCCGATTATATTCTGATGGGCAGCATCACCTTTCTGGGTGATTCCTTCTCGATTAATGGAAGAATCGTGGATGTGGAGACCGCCGAGAGCGTGGGAGCCAAGTCATCCGTTTTCAAGGACCCCACCCAGCTTCGGGTGGCGGTAAAAAACCTCGCCCGGGCTCTCTCCGACCTGGCCAAGCCCAAGTCAGGCGGCCCCAGCGGCCAGTCCTCGGCCGAGCTTTTCATGGGGGTTAACTCCCGGGATTTTTATGATTCCGCGGAAGCGTTGATCCGGGAGATCGGGGCCATCGAGGTATACGTGGTGGGAAGCATTACCGAGGTTAATACCCTGAACCGGAAGGTCAGGGTGGCTTCCTCCATGAAAACCGGGGCCCGGGAGGGTCTCCGGCTGAAGGTTCAGAAACTCGGCTTTTCCGGGCCCGAAGATGCGGGAAGCATCTATGTGACCCTGCTCGGCACGGGGTTCCTGGAGGCGTCTTACCAGGAAGGAGAACAGGTTAAATTTTCCATCGGGGATCAGGTCACCAGCAAAAATTACCGCTTTAAAGTGGCGGTGGGTCCGATCCTGGACGAGGTTGAGGATAACCAGGACCTGACCAAGAAATACCGGGAAGCGGTGGTGGAGAACCTGGCCGGTTCCGAGTTTTTGGACGCGGCCGACGAAGATGACCTGCAGAAGGATCTTTCCCAGCTCCGGCCCGGCAACCGGAAAGCCATTCTGGCCAAGCTGTTCAAGAGCGGGGTGGACCTGGTGGTGGAGGGAAAATTTCATGGAACCCCCGGGGTTCGGAGAACCGATTTCAATCTCTGGAACGCTTATGACGGGAAAATAGTGAAAAAGATCAGCTTTGAAACCAAGCTATAAAGACAGGGGGTTAATGAGTTAGAAAGTTGGTGAGTTGGGGGAAAATTTTTCAAAATGAAACTCCCCGCGGCAGAGACCGCGGGGTTTCTAACTCGAAAAGATTCTTATGTCGTCTGTTGTCATTCCTGCGGAAGCAGGAATCTAGAAAAATAAAACAACTGGATTCCGCATCAAGTGCGGAATGACAGAAATGAGGTGATCTCGTGGCAAGACTACTAGTGTAGTGTCCCAGCAACGGCTTTACAGTGATCATAATCCTTGGTTTTGATGATGTAGGGGCGGCTTTCTATTTATCCTGAGCGAAGTCGAAGGACAGCCGCCCGAAGAAGAGAGCCAGTAGAATGGCTCCCCTACGGAAAAATTATTGTAAGGGTTTTACTGAGACACTACACTTAATAGCAGGTTAAGGAAGAAAACAGTGACAATTTTTGTCATTTAAAACAAGGAAAGCTGAAAAAAATCGTAACTGCTTTAAATTTACCGGGTGGCGTTTTATATTTTTTTATAAAAATCAACTGGTTACAAGGACAGGAGTATATTTTTGAAATTATTTTTAATGGAACGCTATTTGCATAATATATTTGCAAATACATCCTTTAAATTCAAGGATGGGTGTAAAAATTTTCGAGGAAAGGAGGTGAAATAGAAAATGCTAAGAACTGAAAAGGGTTTTACGTTGATTGAGCTGATGATCGTTGTGGCGATCATCGGAATCCTGGCGGCCATCGCTATCCCTAATTTCATGAGGTTCCAGGCCAAATCCAAGCAGTCTGAGGCCAAGATGAATCTGGGAGCGATTGGGACCACCGCGGAGGCATATCGGGCCGAGAGGGACACCTACGATGCCAACTTCACCCAACTCGGCTGGGCTCCTCAGGGCAATACGAGGTATGCGTACTATTTCCTGCCTAGCACGGGCCTTAGCACCATTCTCAATACCGTGATCCCAATGTCCGGCCTTTGTGTCGCGGGCATGCCGACCAACGTCGCCGCGACCACGGACATGTTTACCGCGGGTGCTTGCGGGGATGTCGACAAGGATACTACTTGCGATTGGTGGACCTATGATAACAGCAGGACTCTCACCAACACGCAAAATGACGTGAGCCTTTAAAAGGGAAGAGGATAGAGAAATTCTCCTTTTTCCTTTTGGGTAATTGGACGCTGGGACCAAACAGCGTCCTTTTTTTTCTTCCCTAGGAGGCGCGATGGATTTTCTCGTAACGATATTAATGTGCCTGGCGGTGTTGATTCCTCCCCTGTTTCAGGGAGGCACGACCCACCTGCCCGTGACTCTCCTCCGGTTCCTGGTGCTCGGGGTTTTTTCGGTTCATCTGATCCGGTCGATCCGGGGAAAAAGCCTGGAATGGAAACCGACCAAATTGGATTTTCCGTTTTTATATTTTCTCGCTTTGGCGCTGGCGTGGTCGTTTTTCACGGAATATAAATACATGACCATCCAGTGGCTGGGCTCTTTCTCCACCTACATCGCCGTTTATTTTATCGCGGTCAACGCGGTAAAACCGTCCCACCGTCGGGCGATATTGCTGGCCTTGGTTTTGAGCGGGCTGGTCCATTCCTCTTGGGCGATATTCCAATACGGGTTTCTCGGGGCCGGGCGGGCGGCCGGGGGTTTCTTCAATCCCAATTTTTTGGCCGGTTATCTGGTCCCGGTTTTTTCAATTTCCTGGTCCAAATTTATGCATTCAATCCAGCAGTCGGAATATCAATGGGGCCGGCTAAAAAAGAGAGACATTCTTTTTCTCGGAATCGCGGGAATTAATCTGGCCGGAATTTTTTGCAGTGCCTCCCGGGGAGGCATCTTGATGGTTTTTATCGCCATCCTGCTCATCTCGTTTTACTATCTGCGCAAACGGGTGCTTTACGTTTTGATTCCCTTGCTGCTTTTCACTTTGCTGGTTCCCAACCCGTTTCTGAACCGGATGAAAACGTTGGGGGAAGATCCCTGGGCGTATGGGAGGATTCAAATCTGGAAAAACAGCGTGGGATTATTCTGGCATCATCCGCTGGGTGTGGGTTTAGGGATGTATAAGTATTATAGTCGTGAATATCAATTTTCCGGGGAAACCACGGTTTCCCGGCATCTCAAGTATGCACTGGTCGCCGAAAGCGATGCTCTCCATTTCCTCGTGGAATTGGGGCTGTTCGGCTTGGTCTTTTTTGTCTGGTTCGGGATTGTCCTGGGTAAAGAATTGTGGCGGTTTTGGAAATTGAGACCGGACGATTCCGCCCGAATCCGGCCGGAGGTCCGGATCGGATTGATCGCCGGGATCATCACGATCATGGCTCATTCGCTGGTTGACTCCAATTTTCATAACCCTTCAATTGCCTTCGAATGTTTTCTCTTTCTCGGGCTGTTATTTAGTGAAAGAGACACAAAAGTAAAGAAGGTGGATATTCCTCCGCGGAAAAGATTTTACTTCTACCTGACACTTTTAAACCTGGGGTTGGGAGTGGCAATCATTAGGCCTTGTTGGGCGGCTCTAGAGATAAATGCGGCAGATAAAGCGATGAAACGGGGGGAACTTGACCGGGGAATCGAGGGCGCGGAAAGAGCGGTAAAAATATGCTGGGGAGAAAGTTCCTATCATGATTTCTTGGCTTCCGCATATTATACTAAATATAATAGAACCCGGGACGTTAAATGGTTTAGAAAGACCGTCGAAGAGCTTCAGGAAGCAATTCAATTAAATCCCAGGAATGACGGGTTTTATGGTCATCTCGGAGCTGTTACCGAGATCCTGGCGGTGGAGAAAAAAAATTCGGAAATGTTGAATATATCCATCCACTCTTTTCAGAAGGTCATTAAATTGCGGCCATTTTATCCGATGTCCTACCACCACATAGGCTATCTCTTCTTAACTCTCGGTGAACTCGGACAGGCTGAGGCCTATGTAAAAAAGTCGATTGAAATTGAGCCAAATTACATTCAGGCGCACTTTGTTTTGGGTTTGATTTATGAAGAAATGGGCCGGCTTGACCTGGCGATATCTGAATATCAAAACGCCCAGGGGCTTTGGGAGAGGTTCAAGGATATTCGACCGGATAGCGATTATGAGCAGACATTAATAGCCATAGATATTGGAAAAGTTAACGAAAGGTTAGCCTCGGTCCAGGGGAAATACCGGAAATGAGGAAAAAATTTTGGATCTGGGGTTTTCTGATTTTGCTCTGTCCGCTGGTCTGGCGGGTGCATGCGCGGATTGATTCCTTGAGGATGGCGGACGTCGAAAACCGGGAATTGAATTTTTTACCGTCGGGCGAGGTGCTGAAGGTGGTATCGCTAGGATACCAGGAACTGGCCGCTGACCTGATCTGGATCAAGGCCGTGCAATACCTGGGGGAAAGAGAAGGGTGGCCGCGTGACGATTTGACCTTTTATAACCTTCTGGACCGGGTGACCACCCTCGACCCGCTCTATCAGATCGCCTACCATTCCGGGGGGGTCTGCTTGAGCCATTTCGGCAAACAGTATGAACTCAGCAACCAGATTCTTTTCAAAGGGATCAGGCAGATGGGAGACCGGTTGAAGGACAATAAATTCGGCTGGTGGCTCCCCTTTCTGATCGGTTTCAATTATTTTTTCTACTTGGGGGATTTTCACCTGGGGGCTCAATACATGGCGATGGCTTCCGAACTGCCGGGATCGCCCCAATACCTCCCCGGTCTTACCGCCACCCTGGAGAGCAAAGCCGGGAACCCGGAGGCGGGGATTGAGCTTTTAGAAAGATTGGCCCGGCAGACCCAGGATAAATTCACCCGCCGTTATCTGGAAGAGACGATCAAGCAAAAAAGGGAAAAGTGGTTGGGGGAAAAACGTGACCGCGGCGATAAAAATTGAAGGTTTAAGCAAGTTTTTCCGGGTGGGTTTCTGGGGGAGGAGGGTGCAGGCGATCACGGATCTCTCTTTCGAGGTGCGCCGGGGGGATCTATTCGGGTTTCTGGGTCCAAACGGGGCGGGAAAGACCACCACGATCAAGGCCTTGATGGGGCTCATTTTCCCCTCCGGGGGCCAGGCCTGGATTTTGGGCAAAAAGGCGGGCGAGGTGGGGGTCCGGTCCCGGGTGGGTTACCTTCCCGAGAGCCCGTATTTCTACGAGTATCTCAAGGGGCTTGAGTTTCTCGATTTTTACGGGAGCCTCTTCCAAATTCCGAAAAAAGTCAGGGTTAAGAAAGCGGAAGAACTCTTAAAACTGGTCAATCTCGAAGGGGCGGCCGACCTGCATCTGCGCAAATATTCCAAGGGGATGCTGCAGCGGATTGGACTGGCCCAGGCCCTGATCAACGATCCCGAGTTGGTGATCCTGGATGAGCCGATGACGGGACTGGACCCGATCGGGAGAAGGGAAATTCGGGACGTGATGGTCAGGTTGAGAAACGAAGGGAAAACGGTGTTCTTCAGCACCCATATCCTCTCGGATGTGGAGATGATCTGCGATCAGGTGGGGATCGTCAACAAAGGAAAATTAATAACCACCGGGAAGCTCGGTGAGCTTTTGAACCCCCGGATCGAATATTATGAGATTAGTTTTTCCCGGCTGAACCCGGCGGAGCTGGAAGGTTTGAAGCCCTGGGTCACCAATACTTTTCAGGACGGCAACCTGGTTCACGTTACGGTCCCGGCGGAAGAGCATAAAGACGGGATTATCTCCCGGGTTCAAAAAGCGGGCGGGACGATCCACTCGGTGATTCCCCACCGGGAATCGCTGGAAGAATATTTCTTAAGGCAACTAAATAGAAGCGGATAAAACAACGCGGATTTATAAACAATGCGGATAAACAACGCGGATAAACGCGGATAAACGATGAATCAGCGTCTATCCGCGTCTGATCAGTGTTAATCAGCTTCTATTGTTTTATGTATAAACTGTTCGCCATTGCCAATAATACCTTCAAGGAGACAATCCGGGACCGGATCCTTTACAACATCCTGATCTTCGCGGTTATTTTGATCGGGTTTTCTTATTTTTTACGCAAGCTCGATCTCCTGCAGGATCCCCGGATCGTGATCGACCTGAGCCTGGCCTGCATCTCGATTTTCGGGGCGATCATCTCCATTTTTATCGGGATCGGACTGGTCTATAAGGAAGTCGAAAAAAGAACGATTTATACCATCCTTTCCAAGCCCATCTCGCGGCCGTTTTTTCTCCTCGGCAAATATCTCGGCCTGCTCATGACCCTGCTGGTAAACGTGGCCATCATGACCCTGGTGATGTACCTTGTGCTGGCCTTTACCGAGCGGGGAATAGACCTAGGAATTCTCCGGGCGGTGTTCCTGACCTATGTCGAATTGATGCTGATCACCATGATCTCCCTGTTTTTTTCCTGCTTTACCACCACTACGCTGGCGGCGATCTTCAGCCTTTCTTTTTATGTAATCGGTTATGTTACCGATGACTTAAAGATTTTGGGGGCCAAGAGCGGCAGTTATCTGGCCAGCCAGGCCACCGGGTTGCTTTACCAGGTTTTGCCTAATCTTAATTATTTCAATATCCGCGCGGAAATCGTTCATTCCCTTCCGATATCCCTTAAACAAATCTGGTTTTCCACCATGTATGGGTTTTTTTATATTGCCATTTTTTATATCTTGGCAATCATTATTTTTTCCCGGAAAGATTTTAAGTGAGATAAGGAGAAGATTTTCGACAATAAATTGCTTTAATTGAAATCAATATTTGTATTTATGGAAGATACTTCGACGAAACTGCCGATCATACGTCCTTCGCGAGGTTCAATCATTAATCTGCATTCGTCAATTAAAGTGCTAAACCAATCAAACCAATCAAACCAATCAAACCAATTGAACCAATTGAACCAATTGAACCAATCAAACCAATTGAACCAATCAAACCAATCAAACCAATCAAACCAATCAAACCAATCAAACCAATCAAACCAATCAAACCAATTGAACGCTTTAATCACTTTGCCCTTTGCCCTATGCTCTATGCCATAAAATGAACCCTTAAGGAACTTATTAAAACCAGGAAATGGTTAACAGTCCAGGTCGGGGGTCAAGGTTTTGATCTCAAATTAAGCCAAGGAAAACAGAAAGAAAAAAATATTTTCCCCTGGGCAGCGAAAAGGTTGGAAAAGATAACAGAATCTTTGAATCTAATCAGGCGCGGGCAATTGTTTGTTGTTATCGGGGGAAGGATTTTATAGGCGGAAGTCAGGGTTTACCCGGATGGATTTTCCCAAGATTTCAATAATCACCCCTTCCTTAAACCAGGGCGAGTTTGTCGGGGATTGTATTGAAAGTGTCTGGAATCAGGAGTATCCGGACTTAGAACATATTATCGTCGATGGAGGGTCGACGGATAACACCATCGAGATAATCCAAAAATACCCCCAGATAAAATTGTTTTCCGAGCCCGGAACCGGCATCTACCAGGCTTTAAATCGGGGAATCTCCCAGGCCCGGGGCGAGATCATCGGCTGGATTAATTGCGATGATATTTATGAGCGGAATATCTTCTCTGAAATCGGCAAGTATTTCGCAGAGGATAAGGATCTGGAGGTGGTATCGGGAGGAGCAACGATATTTTCAGAAGGAACTGAGGGAAAAAGCCGGATGGTTAAATCCCTTCTCCAATCGGATTTGATCAAGCTCTCCTTTAAAAACATCACCCTGGGGATTTCCATCGTCAACGCCAAATTTTTTCGCAAAATACTTTATCAAAGAATCGGCTTATTTAATCCCCAGTATCAGATCTCCGCGGACCGGGAATTTCTGTTGAGGCTGGCGTTAGCGGGCGTGAAAGGAAAGCTGGCGGGAAAAATATTTTATCATTATCGAAGCCATTTAAAATCCTTGACCATCAGCAATACGGGAAAATTCCCGGAGCGGGCCAGTCAAGAAAATCTGGATATTTCGGAGAGATACTTAGTTAAAAACGATCTCCCGGCGGAGGCGGTTAAATATCTTCGCCGCTGGCATTCCCGCGAAACTTTCAATCTGGCCATAAAAAAATTGAAAGGGAATAATTTGCGTGGTGCGATGAAATATGCGGCCCGGGGATTGCGGAAAAATTACCAGTGGCCGCTGATCGCCGCCTTCGAGTCGCTCTCCATAACCAAAAATAAGATTTTCCGGCAATTCGAAAGGAAGCGGTAGAATTAATCAGGAGCGGAATATAAAATAAATTTTTAAGCTTAAATTTATCCCGAACAAATATAAATTGGAAAAAGTCAGCATAATTATTCCTGCTTATAATCGTCCTGATTATCTCCGGGAGGCTTTGTCCAGCGCTATAAATCAATCTTATCAAAATATCGAAATTATTGTTGTGGATGATGGTTCCGAAGCGGATGTTAAAAGCGTGGTCGATGGTATGAAAGGAAATGAAATAGTTTATTACCGGCAGGATAATCACGGAATGTCCTCGGCTCGAAATCAAGGGATTGGTTTGGGCCAGGGAGCCTATGTTGTATTTTTGGACGATGACGATCTTTTGGAAACCAATATGGTTGAGGAGTGTCTCAAACAATTCTCCGGCCCCGTAGGAGTTGTATATTCTGATTTCATATATTTTGGCGCTCCCCGACATCGAGTAACCTCCCGACATCAAGCCAAAGGCGCGGGCGCCGGGCCTGATCGGTCCGGGAGAGAAATGTTTAAATGGTTTTTAACGGGAAATCGGATCGCGACCAACAGCGTGATGGTTAAGAAAGAGTGGCTCCAGGTGGTAGGGGGATTCGATGAAAATCTAAGAAGCAATGAAGATTGGGATTTATGGTTAAGAATTGCCTATCGGGGGTGTGGCTTCAGGCATGTTCCCAAAATATTGGCCCGGGTGAGAATCCATAAAAATAAAATTCAGCGCGAGCGCTTTAAAATGGCCGAGTCGGGTTTGGAGGTGTTTAAGAAGGTTGCAAAATATGCCGATAAAAATATCCTAAATGAAATTAATTTCAAAAAAGAAGAGGCGTATCATTATTTATTGGTGGGGAAGGCTTTGCTGGAAATGGGACAAGGGGAGAAAGCCAGGGAGATCTTTAAAAAATCCGTTGAAAATGATATCAATGTTTTGAATTCTTGTTATTTTCTCGGCTCCTATTTCATTCCTCCGGTAATATTTAATTCCCTCGGGTGGTTTTACCGAAAAATGATGGGCCGAATATATTAACCGGAATCCAAGTGTACTGTTTCGTAAATGGCTTTACATAATGGGGGCTAAATTCATCCTCGATTTTTATGATGTAGGGGCGGCCTTCCACGGCCGCCCGAGAAGGAGTCCGTTGAAGGGCTCCCCTGGATTCCGGGTCAAGCCCGGAATGACAATAAAAGTAAAGGGATTTTCGACTCACTACACTAGGTTGTCATGAAGATTTTCTATTTTTCCCGGAATGTGGAAATTGAACCGGCGAGCCGGTACCGGATCTACCAGTATCTGCCGTTCCTGACGGAGCGGGGAGTGCGGGTTGAGATCCAGCCGCTGTTCCGGGAATTTTATTTCTGGATCCTGAGCCTGCCCCGCCCGTTAAAAATCATTTTTCAGATTCTCAACTGCCCGTATCGTTTCGCGGTGCGGGCCTTCCGTTTACTCCGCGCCCCCGCGGCCGACCTGGTCATCATTAAGGATCAGCTTTTTCCCTATCTTCCTTATCTGGTCGAAAAAATCTTTGCCCCGGCGGGGAAGGTGGTCGGGGTCGATCTTGACGACGCCGTGTTCCTGACCCCAGGCCAGGGCCGGAAAATGGAAAAGGTTCTGGGGGGAGCCGGATTCGTGATGGTGGGCAATAAGTATCTGTCCGACTTCGCGGCCCGGCATAACCGGAAGGTTTACCTGGTCCCCACGGTGGTGAACACCGAAAGGATCCGGCCCCGGACCGACTGGAAGATCCGGGATTCCCGGGGGGTGGTCACGATCGGGTGGATCGGCCTGGCCTACAACCTGCATTACCTCCAGGACCTGGAGGAAGCCCTGGCGGAGCTCTCCCAGAAATT
>Ga0315297_10000688_pt1 | contig 19908 bp, 17 predicted proteins | sample YL17G15_0_MG_FD_203628 | JGI IMG/M metagenome (GOLD analysis project Ga0315297, IMG submission 203628) | Sediment microbial communities from Yellowstone Lake, YNP, Wyoming, USA - YL17G15_0 | ecosystem: Environmental > Aquatic > Freshwater > Lake > Sediment | place: USA: Wyoming | collected... | reverse complement strand
CGGAGATCCGGCCCGACGACATCCGCGGGATGGGAATCCCCAACTTCCGCTGGACCTGCCTCGACACCAAGGTCGACGTCCTCGACATCAGCAGCCGCGTCATCGACGACAAGGTCGTGACGATGCTCGCGACGAAGGACGGCATCTTCGTCTGCCTCGACAACGAGGAGATCGTCCACTACGAGGCGACCCGTGGCATGGTCGTGCCTGTCATCAGCGGCTGGTTCGCCGGCCGCTTCCACCACCCGATCACCGAGTCCGACAAGGACACGGCGGGCCGCACCATCGGCTTCATCGGCCAGAAGGGGAAGGAAATCGACTTCTTCCTCGCCCCCCTCAAGCAGGAGGGCAAGGTGACCGCCGTCAGCCTCGACCCGAGCTTCCGCACCTACCTCCGGTCGGATGACGTCCGCGTCATCCCCGGCAACGACTACCGCTGGTACGTCGGCGCCGTCGACCAGATGGCCGCCATCGAGGCGCCGCGCATCTCCTAGTCACTTCAAGGGGAGGCGCACGATAGACGCCATCCCCACCCAGCCGGCATATAACATCCGCCGGCAAAAAAATGCTGCCTGATCAGCTAGTCTTGGTTGCTGGTAAACGTCCCCAACCCGGGTGACTGAACCGAGACAATAAGGCAGTGTTTTCCCTTCCCCTTCGGACTGTGTTCGTGGGGGGAGGGTTCTTTTGACCACAGATTTTTAGGATTTTTTTTCTTGATTTACAGGATTGATCCGTTTATTAGCAAGTAGATATTCAGAAAATTAAATAATTCATATTTCATTCCGTACTTCCATAAATCTGATAGACATTCCAATTCTGCAAATTCAAATTAAATTCGTGTTATCTTTGGTCAAAATCATGTAAATCAAGGTTCCAACTCCCACTAAAAATCCGCGGGTCCGATTCCGAAAAACCGGAACCCGATTTATTTTTTTGTGGTAGAATGTATTTAAATTGAAATAGCTATGAGAAAAATTTTTTCAATTTTTATAATTTTTGTAATTTTTGTATTTCCTACGAAGGTTTTCGGCTATTCAGATGTGGCGTCGGATTACAGTTATAAAACCGCTATTGATTACATAACTGACAAGGGGATTGTTCAGGGATACACTGACGGTACATTTAAACCGAATGCAAAAATCAATCGTGCAGAATTTACGAAAATTGTTGTAGGAGCTGGTCTTTCTTACGATCCTTCAAAGGACCCTTCCGGTTTTGATATCTATTCTTATGCTGGACTCAATTTTTCTGATTTGGAACCAAAAGCATGGTACATTCCTTATCTCAGAAAAGCTGTAGAGAATAATATTATTTCAGGGTATATGGATCGAACCTTCAAACCTGGTTCAGAAATAAATCTTGTAGAAGCTTCAAAAATCCTTGTAAAGACTTTTAACGTTCCAACAATTGAGCCTAAGGGTAATGAATGGTATAGCGAATACATCGAAACAATGGCGGATTTAAAATATATCCCTCCCTCATTCGGTTATCTGGCACAACCGGTTACCCGAGGTGAAATGGCGGAGATGATTTGGCGGATATTAGAAAATAAATCTGATCAGGAATCCGTAACTATTTCGGAATTAAATAATCCCTGCTATCCGCTCGGCGAAGATGTGCCGTCGAATATCGATATTGCGCGAGTCCGTTCCACATGGCTTGGCTGGTACAATGGTGTTCGCGCCAAAGCTGGGCTTACCGCATACAAATATAATGAACAGTTAAACCGTTCGGCAATCGCGTGGTCGGAACAGTCAAAGATAAAAGGTTATATGGATCATAAACGAAATCCCGGCGACAGTTATTATGATTACTATAAAATTGCGGCATGGTTTAAGGATTTGGGTTTGGAATTTAGAAATGTATACCGTGTCACATTTACCGAAAACATCGGCTGGGGTCCGTATAAATGCTCAAAAACTGATTGCACCGATGACTTGATTTCCGCCATCAGATACACTTTTGATTTTTACATGGCAGAGAAAGATAAAAGCTACAAGCCTCATTACGAAAGTGTGATGAATAAATATTTCAATGAAATAGGATTGGGAATCGCAATCGATGAAAAAGCAGGAAAGTATTATTTAACAGTACATTACGGCACGGAGATTACGTCGAATCCGTGGTCTATTTGTGAATAAGCTCTAAGTTCTGATGACTTTTAAACTCTAAACTCTAAATCCTAAACTCTAAACAAATTCCAATTATCAAAATTCAAATTTCAAAGTTTTTTCAATTAATCGGATAGGTTGTTTTGGATTTTGAAAATTTGTATTTTGGATTTGTTTAGTATTTAGATATTAGGATTTAGAGTTTCAATAACAGTTCGTTATATTTTATAGGTTCGATGGCTTCTGGCGTGTTCGTATCGGCATCACGCGCAACAATTAATTTACTTATCGGCCATGCCTCCATTTTGTCCGCGTCAAACGGTTTAAGTAGATCCTGCGCCGCCTCAAGCGGGATCCCCGTATCCAGCCAAGCTTTTTCGTCGTTATGATTCAGGATTACAGGCATGCGCTTTTTTATATTGTGGATTTTTTCAAGAAGCGGATTGGCGTTTGTTGTCAGTAGTGTGAAAGTTTTTAAAGTCTGATTATCATTTTTCCATTCATCCCAAAGTCCGGCTATCGCGAAAGGCTGGCCGTTTTTCATATGGATGTAAAATGGATATTTTTTTCCGTCATCCGATGTGTGCCATTCGAAAAATCCATCCGCTAGAATGAGGCAGCGGTGTTTTTTAAACGAATCGCGGAAAGAAGGTTTTTCACGCGCTGTTTCCGACCGAGCGTTAACAGTTTTTTTACGGATTTCCTCCGCGCTTTTTTCATCTTTTGCCCAGTGCGGAATAAAACCCCATTTTACCATTTCTATATGACCAGGATCATCATTCGTAATTATAGGAATTTCGGGATACATGAAAGCTGAAACGTGATAAATCGGTTTAAAATCATTAGCCTTGTTAAATTTTGCATTAAACCTTGATTCTAACGCCTGATATTTTGCAGCAACAGATAAACTAAAACACATATTACTTAATTTAAGATTTCTGATTTCTGCCCCCTGATTAAAGGATTAAACTGATTATAGGATTAATCTGAAGAATGTAAACTGTACTCAGCAAAATTATTTAAAATAAATGATTAAAATCTGAAATCTCCAACCTGACAAACAGTCCTAACAAGTTAATCAGGTCCTAAATCAATATAATCAAGGTCCATTTTACATTTTTCATTTAACAATCTCCAGCTCTGCTAAAATATATAAAAATATATTTAAAACAGAGATTGTGTTTTTCGTAAAATATAGGTAAAGTGAAAGTTGATATTAAAATTAACAAAAAATAAAATGGAAAATTCAATTTTCATAGCCAAATTTTTAGGAGTAGCATACATTATTTTCGGGTTAGGCATACTTCTTAATACAAAATATTATAAGAAAATACTGGATGGCCTAATGAAGAATGCAGCTAATGTTTTATATGGTGGAATTTTTGCATTGGTAGTCGGTTTTTTGATTACTTACTACCATAATATATGGGTCGCAAACTGGAGTGTGGTTATTACTATTATCGGCTGGCTTAGTCTTCTTAAGGGATTTTTGCTTATTGTTTTCCCAAATTTTTACGTCAGCTGGACTAAGGTATTGACCAGGAATGAAAGTTTTATGCCGATATGGGGTTTTCTTGCTTTTTTGTTAGGCCTCTATTTCATATATTTCGGATTTATCGCATAAGTGAAGGCGAAGTTATTTATCATTAATTTTTACGTATGGAATTTTCCATTTTATTAGCGAAAATTTTTGCCGCAATTTATCTTGCTGCTGGCTTGGGCTTGCTTATTAATCCAAAATTCTACCCCAAAATCATCGATGACATGGTTAAAAATACGGCTGTTTTATATTTATATGGTTTTATTGCTATAGTCGGTGGGGTTTTTATGGTTTCTTACCATAATATTTGGGAAAAAAGCTGGGTAGTGATTATCACTTTGTTTGGTTGGGCCGCACTTTTAAAAGGCTTTATGATACTTATATTCCCGAAATCGCTTGTTATCTGCCGACCGATGTTTAAAATGCGCTTATTTTCAATAGTCGCATTCATAATTGCGGCATTTTTCGGATATTTCGGGTTTTTTGCTTAAAAATATAGATCCCTTTCGCCTTGTTCAATGCGTTTTAAGCGTTTAACAGTTTCCTCACGGCGATTAACGTCCGAAATCTGTTTTATGTATTTTACTATTATCTTTTTTCCCCATTTTACGCTTTCCTGTGAGGCGTAATCTTCCAGATATTCCTTGAATGTCAGAATCGCATTCGGGCGGCAGAGATGATGGATATTGCCTGGTTTCGCCAGGTCCATAAACACCTCTCCAGTACGCCCTTTGCGGTAACAGGCGGTACAAAAAGAGGGAAGAAGGTTTTGCTTAAGAATACCCTGAGTGACCTCATCTAATGTGCGATGGTCGGCTGTTGTAAATTGGCTTAACGCATCGTCTTTTCCATATCCACCGGGCGAGGTGCGGGACGCGGCGCTGGTCTGTGAGATACCGAGTTTAAAGGCTTTCATACGGATTTCCGGGCGCTCGCGCGTGGAGATTATCATGCCGGTATACGGCACCGCCAGACGGAGGATTGCTATGATTTTTAGAAGCTCGTCTTCACTGACTTTATGCGGCAATTGCAGATTCACAGTTTCAGCGGGCTGAAAGCGGGGAACTGAAATCGTGTGCGGGCCAACACCATATTTGTTATCCAGATACTTGGCGTGCGAAACCAGCGCGAGCACTTCGAACCTATAATCATACAGCCCGAATAAAACTCCGATTCCAATATCATCGATTCCGGCCTCAAACGCGCGATCATGGGCGAATAACTGACGTTCGTAATCGGCTTTAGGACCTTTGTGTAATTTGCCATACGTCTCGCGGTGATACGTTTCCTGAAAAAGCTGGTAGGTGCCTATGCCGGCTTCTTTTAATTTCCTGTAATCATCAACGCTTGTAGCAGCTATGTTCACATTAACACGACGTATTTCGCCGTTTTTTGATTTGGTTTTGTAAATCGTCTTAATAACATCCACTACATAATCGATAGGATTATTTTTAGGATCTTCACCGAATTCCAGAAGCAGACGTTTATGGCCCATGTCTACTAAAATTTTTGTCTGTTCCCCGACCTCTTTTAATGTCAGTTTTTTTCGTGGCGTGGGGTTTGAGCAATGAAATCCGCAGTATTTACAGTCGTTTACACAGTAACTGGAGATATATAGTGGGGCGAAAAAAACAAGACGTTCGCCATAAATATCTTTTTTTATTTTGTAAGCCGTATCAAATATTTTTTTCCACAGATTTTCATCCGTCACATGCAAAAGATGACCGACTTCATTAAGATCAAGGCCTTTTCTTTTTTTCGCCTTTTTCAGAATCCCGAGCACGGTTGCATTATTAGGATATTTTGTTTTTTCCAGGATGCCGAATATCTTTTTTTCGTCTATAATGTCTTTGGATGAGGGCATATTTATTTTACATTTATCATTTTTCATTTTACATTTTCGTTATTCAGATGGGCCGACATATAAATGAAAATTGTAAAATGCAAAATGTAAAATTATTACTTATAGGTTAGCTTGCAATTAACGACAAATCAAATCAAAGAGGCGCTGGTTTATACCGGCAAAAATCAGCAGGAATTGTTTGCTGAGGCTAACTATGTCCGTGAAAACGCGGTAGGAAAAAATGTGTATTTCCGCGGAATTATCGAATTTTCAAATATATGCGAGAAAAATTGTTATTACTGCGGGATCCGTCGTGGGAATGAAAAGGTAAACCGCTATCGGATGACTATAAAAGAAATTAAAGATTGTCTGGATTTTATCCACAACTCACGGTATGGTTCGGTGGTTTTGCAGTCAGGAGAACTTACCACGCCGGACGCAAAAGTTTTTCTGCTGAGCCTGGTTGACTATATCCATTCGAAGTACCCGGAGATGGGCGTAACTCTTTCCTGCGGAGAACTGGATTATGATTTTTTAAAAAAATTAATGCGCGCCGGCGCGCATCGTTATCTTTTGCGAATCGAAACAAGCGTTCCCAAGTTATACAAAAAACTTCATCCAAAAGACCATTCGCTGAAACGCCGTATAGAATGCCTTAAAGATTTAAAGAAACTTGGATATCAGGTCGGGTGCGGAAATATGATCGGACTACCAGGGCAGAGTCTTGATGACATCGTTGCCGACCTTCGTTTTTTTCAGGAAATGGATTTCGATATGTTCGGGTTAGGTCCGTATGTCATTCATGAAGACACGCCTCTTTCAACTCCTGTTGTCCAAAAATGGTGGAAGGCGAACAAGCAAAACATATTCAACATGACTTTGAATTTCATCGCGCTTCTCCGTATCACAATGCCGACATGCAATATCGCGGCAGCAACCGCGCTCGATGTTTTCAGGCAGACAGGGCGAGTTGAAGCTCTAAAAGCAGGCGCCAATATCCTCATGCCGTCCGTTACGCCGAATAAATATCGGTCGGACTATTTATTATACCAAGGCAAGCCTTGTGTGGACGGACACGCTCGCATTTGCGCGGGATGTGTTGTGAAAAAGGCGAATGCTGCGGGGCTGAATCCTGTATTGGGGGAAAGGGGAGACGCGAAACATTATTCAACTCGAAATACGGCCAGCATCGCGGACTAAAAAGTCCACTCTGCTGACCTTGTTAAATAATGATAAAATTGTGCGCAGAGTAGGTTTTCTAACCTGCGATAGCGCACCGAATTTATGAGCCAAAGAAAAGAACGTTTAATCATCAGTATCGTAGGGCGCACAAATGTGGGTAAATCCAGCATGCTCAATTTACTTAGCGGACAAAAAGATTACGCGATTGTTGATAAGACTCCTGGCACAACGGCGGATACCGTCACAGCATTAATGGAGATACATGGGATGGGGCCATTCAAGGTTTTGGATACGGCTGGCGTTGACGAATATTCAGAGTTGGGCGACAAAAAAAGAAAAAAGACTCACGAAGCAATTGAGGAGGCGGATTTAAGTCTAGTTGTTTTAGATATTAGGCAGAAAGACGTCATATTAGAAAAACAAATTGTAGAGCGAATACAGAAGCACGGTAAGCAAGGCCTTATAATCTACAATCGGTTTGATAAATCAATTGATTCAAAACAGGCTGATAAACTGAAATCCGAAATAGACGCAAGTCTGGGCAAACCTTTTCCGAGCCTGGTAATCGACGCTGATGATAAAGCTAATCAGCAGAAACTGACAGTCTTTATCAGGAAGTATTTTAAAAAAGAAACCCGTGATATCGATTTGCTTCCCGTTAAGGGCAGGGGATATGTGATGCTTATTATACCGATGGATGAGGAAACACCGACTCTCCGCTTACTCCGCCCACAGAATATGGCGGTTGAAAGATTGCTACGCAATTACGCCATGCCTGTTTTATATAGGATGGATTTAATGAAAGCGAGGAATGCTGATAAGGATGAACAGAAAAGATTTCTGGATGTTATAAGCGATTTGTCTGATACAAAAGAAGGACTTAAGTTAGTCCTTACCGACAGCCAGGCGTTTGACATCGTTTCGAATTGGACGCCCGAGGAATTGCCGCTTACTTCTTTTTCGATAATGATGACGAATTATATGAGCGGAGGGAATTTGAAAGAGTTTGTTGATGCCGTGAGAACAATCGATAATCTGAAAGACGGTGATAAAATATTAGTTGTCGAAGCCTGCAACCATGACAGGCAGTGTGATGATATAGCTACTGTTCAGATACCGAAAAGATTTCAGGCAAAAACCGGAAAGAAGCTCAGTTTTGATTTTAATTTCGGTCGTCCGTTTCCTGATGATCTGTCGCCTTATAAGCTCATCGTGCATTGCGGAGGGTGTATGATTGACCGCCAAAAATATCAGCGCAGAATCCGATTGGCAAATGATGCCAGTGTGCCGATAACGAATTACGGAATTCTGCTTTCGTACTTACAGGGGGAGGAGGTTTTGGGGAGGGCGGTTGAACCATTTATCAAAGAGTATTCCTCTTCAACAATAGCGCGTTAAAGGCGACAATAATTGTGCTTAGTGACATGAAAACAGCCGCCAAGGCAGGCTGCATCAGAATACCCTGAGACGCGAGAACGCCAGCGCCTAATGGCAAAGCAATAACGTTGTAACCCGTGGCCCAGAAAAGATTCTGCATCATCTTTTTGTATGTCAGTTTGGAAAGCCGAATTACTTTAACAATATCGCGCGGGTCATTTTTTACCAAAATGATTCCTGCCGATTCAATCGCCACATTGGTGCCGGCGCCGATGGCGATACCCAAATCGGCTTGTGTAAGCGCGGGCGCGTCATTGATACCGTCGCCTACCATGGCGACTTTCTCCCCTTTTTTCTGAAGTAATTTAACCTTCTCAGCTTTTTTATCTGGCAGAACTTTTGAAAAATATTCATCAATGCCGAGTTCAGATGCTACCCACTTTGCCACTTCTTCCGAGTCGCCGGTGATCATAGCCACTTTCACTCCGATAGCCTTCAGGCTTTTAATGGCTTCGCGGGATTCTTCGCGTATAACGTCACTCAAAGACAAAGCTCCAATGACTTCTTTTCCTTCCAGGACAAAAATGACAGTTTTACCTTTTTTGCTTTCATTTCCAATTTCTTTTTTAATCGTTTCAGGGATAGAAGCTTTTTTTTCTTCAACCAGACTCATACTGCCGATAGCGATTTCTCTGCCATCTAAAAAAGCTTTCACGCCTTTTCCGGGAATCCGTCCAAAATCTTTTACTTCTGTTAATGGAATATTTTTCTTTTTTGCTTCTTCGACAATCGCGCGCGCGATGAAATGTTCCGAATGGGCATCGACTGAAGCGGCTAATTGCAGAACTTCCTGTTCATTTTTTACATTAATTGGCCAGATCTTATCAACGCCGTATTCGCCTTTGGTAAGCGTGCCTGTTTTATCAAAAAGAACAGTATCGACTTCCCGCGCCGCCTCCAAAGCAAGCCTTTGCTTGATAAGAAGGCCGTTCCGTGCCGCCATAGTTGTTGATATCGACGCGACAAGCGGAACCGCCAGCCCCAAAGCGTGCGGACAGGCGATTACAAGGACTGCGACCAAACGCTCCACCGCGAAAACAACTCCTGCGCCCACAAACATCCATGCCGTAAAAGTCACACCGCCAGTAGTAATGGCTATAATGGTAAGATAAAATGCCGCGCGGTCTGAAAGTATTTGGAGGCGAGATTTCGAAGCCTGAGCTTCAGCGATCAGCCTTTTTACTCCAGCGAGAAATGTATTTTCGCCTATTTTCGCGATTTTTATTTTTAGCATCCCATCTCCATTTATCGTCCCTGCGATGACTTCGTTTCCGACAGTTTTGCCAACGGGTTTTGATTCGCCTGTGACCATGGATTCATTTACATCGGATTTTCCTTCAATAATATTTCCGTCAGCCGGGATTTTTCCGCCGGGGCGGACTAAAACTATATCGCCGACTTTCAGTTCTTCCAGAGGGACAGTATGAGTTTTATCGCCATCAACGACTTCAGCTGTATCCGGCAAAAGTTTTGAAAGTTCTTTCAAAGCACCCTGAGCGCCCTGCACCGCGCGCATTTCCATCCAATGGCCGAGCAGCATGATTGTGATAAGGGTGGTCAGTTCCCAGAAAAGCGTGTGGCCGGCGCCGGAGAAAACAGCGTACGCGCTGAAAAGATAAGCGGCTGTAATGGCGATGGCGATGAGCGTCATCATGCCGGGGAGTTTCGCGCGGAGTTCCCGCCACGCGCCGATGATAAAAATCCAGCCGCCATAGAAGAATACAATAGAGCCAAGGATAAATTCCAGATACTGTGAACCGATAAATCCCGGAGCCGACCAGCCGAAAAACCGTTGCGGCAATTCGGAATAAAGGACAACCGGCAAGGTTAAAACAAGGCTTACCCAAAACTTTTTTTTAAATACGTTCACATCATGGCCCTCATGCTTACCAAGATTTACATGATTTTCACCATGATGGCCATGATGATTACCATGATTGCCACGATTATTTAATGTTTTTGTTTTATTTTTTACAGGCAAAAGATTCATGCCGCATTTCGGGCACATCCCAGGCCTATCCGACTGAACCTCAGGATGCATCGGGCATGAATAAATTGTCATTTCTGATTTTTTGCCTTTAGGCATTTTTTATTTTAATTATTTCTTATGCCAATCATCTTTTGCATTAACTGACCCATGTCATCATAACATTCTTTATTCTGCGCGCAATTCCATATATCAGAATTCATCATCCCGTAGCCATATCTGCCACTAAACATTGATGGCCCAAAGCCGCCAAATGACATGCTGATAAACCAGCCTAATATACTTATTATAATAAGTGAAATGCTCCATTTTAACAGTTGTTCTTTTTTTAAAGTTTTAATAGCCCATGCCATTATTAAAATAAAGCCTACAAGGAAAGCGAGACAGAATAATCCGATAAGGCCATGCCACATGGCGAATCCGCCAAAGGATGAAAAATTGTTGAACATCATAATTTTTAAGTTAAATAATATTTGTTTCTTTAAATCATATTAACATACTCTTTGGTATATGCACAATTGTCCATTTTTGAGGCGGAATTTTTTTTGCTGTTGACAATATTTTTAGGGTTTGATATTATGGAGCTACCTACACCATAGGTATAGGTATTAGCATTAACCAAAATCTTATGGACAAGAATCAAGTACAGACCCAAATTAACTTTAAAAAGGCCCGCAGCCACATCGATAAGATCATCCAGATGATCGAAGATGGTGAATACTGCATCGATATTATGCAGCAGAATCTTGCTGTCATAGGCCTTCTCAAATCCGCCCATCAGCAATTGATGGAAGGCCACCTTAATTCCTGTTTCAAAAATGCCATGAATACAAATAACCAGAAGCGAAAGGAGCAGATGATCCAGGAAATACTGAAAGTCTCAAAGTTTTTAAATAAATAATAAAGATTATCCAATAATCCAAATATTTTATGCCAAAGTTTTTCCTTCCAATTAAAGGAATGCATTGTCGTTCCTGCGAAATGCTCATAGAAGAGCAGCTAAAAGAAATTCCCGGAATCGAACATGTTAAGGTCAGCTTAAAGACCAAACAAGCCGAGATCCATTCCAGTAATTCAATTGGCCATGAGGTACTGAAGGCCGCTGTCGAGGCAGCAGGATACGAGGTCGGCATCAATGATAAGAAATCCTGGTTTTCCAGAAATCTGGAAGAGTATCTTGATCTTGGCATAGTCATGGTGATTCTTTTAACTCTTTATTTTTTCGCAAGAGAAATGGGGCTTACAAATCTGAATATCAGTACTTCTGGCTCAAGGAGCCTTCCTATAGTATTTATAGTTGGCCTTACTGCCGGCATTTCAACATGCATGGCGCTTGTTGGTGGGCTGGTGCTTGGCATATCGGCCCGGCATGCCGAAAAACATCCGGAAGCAACGGCATTACAGAATTTCCGCCCTCATATCTATTTTAATATTGGAAGGATCATTTCATATTTTATCCTGGGGGGATTTATTGGCTGGGTAGGTAAAGCTTTGGAACTTTCCAGTTTAACGCTTGGCATCCTTACAATGGGTGTAGCAGCCGTAATGCTCGTTTTGGGCGTCCAGCTTACCAAAATTTCACCACGGATTTCAGCGTTCAGTTTTTCGCTTCCCCCGAGTGTGGCGCATTTGTTTGGCATCAGGAAACATCATGAAAAGGAATACAGCCACGGAAATTCCATGCTGGTGGGCGCGCTGACTTTTTTTCTGCCTTGCGGGTTCACACAGGCCATGCAGCTTTACGCCATGAGCACGGGAAGTTTTCTTTCAGGAGCCCTTATCATGTCGGTCTTTGCCTTAGGCACCACACCCGGCCTTTTGGGAATCGGCGGACTGTCTTCTGCGGTGCGCGGCGCATTTGCCCAATATTTTTTCAAGTTTGCAGGAGTCCTGGTGATATTTTTTTCAATATTCAACTTTTCCAATGGTTTCAACTTAACCGGCTGGACATTCGCGTCATTCGCTTCCGAAACTATCGCTGTTTCAGCGGATCCGAATGTCAAATTAGAAAACGGAGAGCAGGTGGTGCGAATGGAGCAGACAGCTTATGGCTATAAACCAAATCAGTTCACTGTTCAGAAAGGGATACCTGTAAAATGGATAATAAAAGGAGAGGATCTCAATTCCTGTTCAAGCAGCATTGTCATGCCGAAGCTCGGTATCAGGAAAAATCTGGATTACGGAGAGAACATCGTCGAATTTACGCCCGAGGAAATCGGCGTCATTAAATTTACCTGCACTATGGGCATGTATCCAGGACAGTTTAATGTCGTCGACGGAACATCAGGAAATTCAGCAAATACAGCAGTTCTGGCAAAGCAAAAACCAATTGCCACCACTACTGGCAGTTGTGGTGGAGGAGGAGGTGGCGGATGCGGCGGATGCGGAGGGGGTTTTACACCCAGGCCTCCGGTTACGGGTAAAACTGAGACTGTAACGCCACAAGTCCAGCCCGACAGCCAGGCTAATCAGAATCCAGTTGCGGAAACACAGGTCATTCGGGCAACTTATGCCTCGCGGCAGACAGATATAGTTCCAAATAATTTTACCGTTTTAGCGGGCAAACCTGTCCGTTTTGAGATAGACGTTAAAGAAGACGGCCAGGGTTGTATGAGTACGGTTATGGTCCCGGGTCTGGCTAACTCCCCACAATATCTTGAGGCAGGTAAGACAATGGTCTTTGAGTTTACGCCCGATAAAACAGGCGACTATGATATAACATGCGCTATGGGTGTTCCGCGGGGCAAGATCACTGTCACATAATTTATTTTTTTAATTATTTTTTTACCTATACCATAGGTATAGGTCTTTAATCCCTAATATCTATAATATATGTATAACCTTAATTTTAAAATCATAGGAATAACTTGCGAAGCCTGCATCAGATTAATAAAAAAACATCTAAGCCGTAATCTGGATATTCACGATATTTCGGTTGCAATGGACGGAACAGCGTCAGCATATTCAAAAAATATGCTCACTCTCGATGATCTACGCTCAGCTTTATCTGGTACTCCTTATAAATTAAATATTTAATATTTTATCCATAATTTAATCCCATGACAAAAGAATACGAAATTAAGATCGATGGTATGCATTGTGCCTCCTGTGAGAAATTGGTACAGGAGGAGTTTAAAGACCTTAAAGGTATCCGCGAATCAAGTGTTGATGCCAAAAAAGGCACAGCCCGCGTTGTTGCAGATACTCCGCTTGAGGCTTCAAATATCCTTAAAGCCATCGAGAACGCCGGCTACAAGGCTACTGTGATCCGTGAAAAAGTCCTGAGCGGCAAGGCCACGTCTTTCGCGAACCACGTCGGTACGCGACCGACAGTGGCGAAAGACGGTGGCAAAGCGACTGATATCAAGATCAGCGCCAAAAAAGCTCGTTTAGGCGAACCGCTGAAAATCCGTATGCAATCGGTGATCGAGGCGGAGGGGCGTGTGTTTGAGAGCGACAGCGGGAAACCTTATTTTGAAGGAAAGTTCACCAATGATAAGAGCGCTGAATTCAGCATTCCCGGCGGTGAGGAAACGCCACAGGGTTTTGCGGAACGCTTTATTAGTTCTGTTAATTTCTCTGATCTGTTCCACTGGGCAGGCCTTGGGCAGCCAAAGCATTCTGCTATTCTTCCTAGTGCTGATGCATCTGTTTCCAGCGGCGCAGAAGCCCACACCAAGTCTGAAACAAAAAGCACGAACCGAAAAGCACCTCTCTCCCTTGTCGGCATGCACTGCGCTTCATGCGCGCTCATCATAGAGAAAGCTCTTAAGAAAGTGCCTGGCGTGAAGCAGGCGAACGTCAACTTTGCCGCTGAGAAAGCGTCCGTAATATTTGATGAAAACATTTCTTCGGTTAATGACCTTGTTGAAGCGGTGAAGAAAGTTGGTTATAAGGCTGAACAAATTGACGAGAAGGATTCGGAATTTGACCGAAACAATAGGGAAAAAACGATTTCCGGGCTGTTTCAGAAGTTCCTGATAAGTCTGATATTAAGCCTGCCGATGCTCTATTTTATGTTCCTGGATTTTTTCAAATGGCTACCGGGAGCATATACACTGATGCCCTACATCGGCCTTATTTCCCTGATACTAGCCACACCGGTACAGTTCTGGATAGGCGCGGGTTTCTATCGAGGTATGTGGTCGAGCCTGAAGATGAAGACTTTTAATATGGATAGTCTTATCGCTATCGGCACATCGACCGCTTATTTTTACAGCCTGGTGAACTTTATACTTTATTACCTATCGAACGGCTCCCTTTTTGGTTTAGGGGGTGAAAAGATACCGGAGCTTTATTTTGAGACCGCCGCTTTCCTGATCACTTTTGTTATCCTCGGCAAATGGCTTGAGGCGAAAGCCAAAGGGCGGACTTCGGACGCTATCCGGAAACTGATGGGTCTTAAAGCCAAAACCGCCCGGGTTGTGCGTAATGGGACTACATACGATATTCCTGTCGACGAGGTTGTGGCCGGCGACATTATTCTGGTTCGGCCTGGTGAAAAAGTCCCTGTGGACGGCACAGTTACAAAGGGCAATTCCTCAGTGGACGAATCCATGATCACCGGTGAAAGCATCCCTGTAGAAAAAAACGAAGGCGATAAAGTCATCGGAGCCACAATCAATAAAACCGGCAGTTTCGAATTTATCGCCGAAAAGGTCGGCACCGAAACAGTTTTAGCCCAGATTATCCGCCTGATTGAAGAAGCTCAGGGTTCCAAGGCTCCTATACAAGCTTTTGCCGACAGAATTTCCGCGTGGTTTGTACCAACAGTCATCGGCATTGCCATCGCAACTTTTCTGCTTTGGTACTTCGTTTTTGGAGCGCCCCTTTCTTTCGCGCTTATGGCATTCACAGCCGTTATCGTAATTGCGTGCCCATGCGCGCTCGGTCTTGCCACGCCTACCGCCATTATGGTCGGCACAGGCAAGGGGGCTGAGCATGGCATCCTTATTAAAGGCGGTGAACCGCTGGAAGCAGCCAATAAAATAAACACTCTTGTTTTTGATAAAACCGGAACTCTGACTAACGGGAAACCTGTTGTAACCGATATTCTGACTACAGGCGGCATGGATGAGGACGAGATATTACAGATTTCTGCAAGCCTTGAAAAATCCTCAGAGCATCCTTTGGCTGAAGCCATTTACCAATACGCGAATGAAGAGGATCTGGAATTTTCATCAGTAAAGGATTTTAAGGCTATACCAGGTCACGGTGTAGAGGGAGTAATTGACGGCGTAAAATATTTTTTTGGAAACAGAAAGCTGATTACTGATTTTGCCGGCTTTGATCTGAATAAAATAGACCGCAAGCTCAAACGGCTGGAAGAACAGGGGAAGACCGCTATGGTTTTAGCCGACGGAAATGGGGTTTTAGGCATTGTAGCCGTTGCCGATACCCTGAAGGAAACTACCAGCGAGGCAGTTGCTAAGCTTAAAAAGATGGGACTCGAGATTTATATGATCACCGGCGACAATGAGCGTACTGCTCAGGCTATCGCCAAGGCTGTCGGCATAACCAATGTGCTCGCGGAAGTCCTTCCGGAAGACAAAGCAGGCGTGGTGAAGAAACTCCAGGAAAGCGATAATAAAATTGTGGCTATGGTCGGCGATGGCATAAATGATGCCCCAGCCCTTGCTCAGGCTGATCTGGGTATTGCCATGGGCTCAGGTACTGATGTGGCCATGGAGACAGGCGGAATTGTCCTCATCAAAAACGACCTTAACGACGTGATTACCGCTATCGAACTTGCCCGCCAGACGATGTCGAAGATACGCCAGAACATGTTCTTCGCGCTATTTTATAACGTGATAGGCATACCAATTGCGGCGCGCGTTTTCGTTGCATTTGGGCTAATTCTGAAACCTGAACTCGCTGGTCTTGCAATGGCTTTCAGTTCCATTTCCGTGGTCGCCAATTCGCTTCTGCTCCGCCGATTTAAACCGCGCAGACGAAACTTCCTTTCCATGATAGCGCCTGTTCTCATGATTATAGCCTTTACATTTGTATTTGTGGAATTCGCAAGAATAAGCGTGAATGGCATGGGATGACCGTCAAGATTTTTTAGAATAATCATCCATAAAATACTTATATTATTGTATATAGATTTTTTTTCTTAAGCATTGAACATAATTTTTTTCGTATTATAATTACTTTGAAATAATTTATCACTAATTTTTGTTGTATGGCGAAAAAAGCGAAAAAACAATTGGTCCACGCCGAAGGCGAAATTTGCTTTTGGGTAAATAATGGTCCTGTTTTAAAAAATCTGAATGAACTATATGAAGCGCTGATGAGTATGAACGATGAAACGTTCGCGCATCATGTAGGCGATGATAGAAACGATTTTGCCAAATGGGTTGATGAGGTTTTGCAGGATCCCGATCTCGCAAAAAAACTTGTTAAATGCAAAAACCCGTCATCCATGTTAAAAGTTGTGGGCACGCATCTTAAGAAAAATTACGAACTATAGTCCTTAAATCACTTTTCTGCTTTTAAGAAATTTATTGAGGATGGTAGCTACATCATCAGAGCTATTTGTCTGCATTAATTTTTTTCTGAGCTCCTTAGCGCCGTCAAAACCGCGGCAATACCATGCAAGGTGTTTTCGCATTGGGAAAAAAGCTTTATCCATCAGCATTTCTTCAAAACATCTGGAATGGTCTAATACGACTTTAAATTTTTCTTTTATATTTGGTTCGTAACCGCTGAAAAACCAAGGATTTCCGCACACAGCCCTGCCGATGAGCGCGCCGTCAGTACCGTATTTTTTGATTTTTTTGCGGGCATCACTTAAATCTTTAATATCCCCATTGCCAAGAAACAGCGTGTCGGTTTTATGAACTATTTTCGCGACTTTTCCTATCACTTCCCAATTTGCCTCACCGCTGTACATCTGTTTAAGCGTGCGCCCATGCATTGTTATTACCGCAGGCTTTTCCTCCAGTAAATGTTTTACCCATTCTTCAGCGATTACTGAATCGATTCCTGTCCTAGTTTTTACCGATACAGGAAGGAGTTTGCGTGCAGCCGCCTTGGATTTCATCGACTTCAGATGGCTGATAATCTTTGGCCGGATTTCCGCTTTTTCAAGTGTAATTCCGTTACACCAGTCCTCAGTCGCTTTTTTGACTATCCTGATAATTTTTTTTGCCTGTTCCGGCACACGCATGAGGCCAGCGCCCGAATTCCTGCGGGCGACTTTATGAGCGGGGCAACCCATGTTTATATCTATTCCGTCAAAACCTAAATAGCAGGCCATCAGGGCGACTTTGTAGAATGATTCGGCCTCAATGCCGTAGATCTGGGCAATTATAGGCCGTTCGATTTTATTGAAAATAAAATTCTTAAGCATCGATACTGCGCCTCTTGCCAGCCCCTCCACATTCACAAATTCAGTAAAAATCACATCTGGTTTTCCTCTCGGCCGTGAGCTCCCGCTCGGGCCTGAGGGCCTCGGGGCCTCGAACGGCGAGGCCGAACGGCCGTATTTCGCCACCATGTAACGGAATGCGGCGTCAGTTATGCCGTCCATTGGGGAGAGGCCGATTATTGGTTTTTTGAGGTTGTGCCAGAAATCGTTTTTCATGGCGATATTATAAATGACCAATGACCAAATCCCAATAGACAAAAAATATACAACTGGCAAATTCCAATGAACAAATCCCAATGAACAAAAAACTTCAAGCTACAAATTACAAAATACAAACTTAATTAAATGTAATTTGAAATTGTAAGTTGTAATTTGGCTATTGTAATTTTTTTGCCTTCGGCTCCGTTCGGCCTGAGCTCACGGCCGAAGGCTGAGGCGACAGCATTACTGCAGAGCCGTGTAAACCTGAGCATTGTATTATATTGCTCAGGCTCGAAGAGTAAATTGTATCTTGTAATTTGTATTTTGCACAAAGTTGTGTCGTCATTTCATTTTGGGTAAAATATATACACTAAACATTAATAAAAATTTTATGAGTTTCAATATCGCAGTTTTATATGGTTCGGTTCGAACCGAAAGACAGGGTATAAAAGCCGTGCGGTTTTTGGTCAACCAGTTAAAGAAAAGAGGCCATGGGGTAACGTTAATTGATCCAAAAATTTATCAATTCCCACTACTTGATTACAGATATTTTGAATATGAAAAAGGAAAAGCCCCGGAAACAATTGAAAAAGTCGCGAAAATAATAACCGATGCGGATGGCTATATTATAGTTACAGGTGAATATAATCATGGTTTGCCGCCCGCGCTAAAAAATATCCTTGACCATTATTATGATGAATACCGTCATAAGCCTTCAGCGATTGCAAGTTATTCGGGAGGCCCTTTTGGCGGAGTGCGCTCAGCAGTTCATCTTAGAGCTGTTTTAGGCGAACTGGGCATGCCAAGTATACCTACAACATTTCCGATATCCGCAGTCCAGGATTCTTTTGATGAAAAAGGAAACGCAATAGAGAAAGCTTATGAAAAACGCGTCCAAAAATTTTTGGATGAATTTGAATGGTATGTGAATGCTTTCAGGGAAGCAAGAAAAAGCGGTCTGCCTGCCTAGCGATTTATTTTATAGCAAATTTACCGCAATTTAAATCAACATCTAGTTTATTGTCCGGATTCATTTTCCCCGAATCGACACAGACGATATCATCTTTTTTGTAGCCGTTAATATTATAAGTATCATTTTTGAATCCATAGCTTAAAAGGAGTTCGTCAATGGTTTTTGGGCTAAGGTCTGTATTTGTAGTATGGATTCTTAGTCCATTTATTTTTAACGCATACCGCCCTTTATAGTCCGGGGCGCTCCAATAGAATACGGAATCTTCCAAAGTAACATAATCAAGCCCTGTTACCTGTTTGATATTTTCCAGGACACTCCTTTCGCCATTTCCGGAAAGGCAGGTAACATTTATCATTTTCCATGCGCCGTTAAGCTTAAGATTGATCTTAACAGGAATTATCTGGTTATCTTTTTTTACATTAACAGCCAAGCTTGAGTTGGAACCGGTTGTGTTAGCAGGTTCGACTTCAAAACCCGATGGTTTTTCTTTTGTGCATAAAAAAGGATCTGTTTCACCTGAATAAACTTCGATTTTTTTTACAAGATCTTCCGATAAAGCCTCATTTGTTTTGTATGCCCCGTCAGCTATAGGATTGCCATTATAATTTGTATACCAATTATAAAATTCTTCCACAACCTTATCGGGTTCTTTGACTGGAACTTGTGCTACCGCTCCATTTTGTTCAGGCGTTTCTATGGAAGGTATTACTGTTGGTGTCGGGGGAATGACTTCTGGTTGTTTTACGGCTTGGCCCTGAATTGTCTGAGTTTCTTTTGTAACTTCGGGTTCTGGCCTCACTTTTATGCTTTTAAAATATCTAAGCGCATAAAATCCAGCAATAATAATTATCAAAGCCAGAACAAATACAAATACTAATGAGGCAATTGATTTTTTGTGCTCATCATGAATAGTTTCTTCAGTTACAATCCGAGGCACAGGTTGTGATACTTTTGGAGAAAGTTGTGATGATTTTGGAAAAGGTTGGGGTACTTTTGGAAAAGGTTGTGATGATTTTGGAGGCAGTTTAGCTTTTGAATCATTCATAAATATAATTTAGGTGTTTTAATTGTACCCCAAAAAAAACGTCACTTAAATAGTAAATTTATATATATATTTTTAGGTGTAAATCGGCGGCGATTAGCAAGTTAAAGGTGGGGAAATAAAAAGATAAAGGAAAGACGGGAAGGTGTTTTGCCCTTGTTTAAGGTTATATTTAAGTAAGTATTCATTTACATAATTGAATAATCTTTTTTTGGTG
>Ga0315297_10000687_pt1 | contig 19918 bp, 24 predicted proteins | sample YL17G15_0_MG_FD_203628 | JGI IMG/M metagenome (GOLD analysis project Ga0315297, IMG submission 203628) | Sediment microbial communities from Yellowstone Lake, YNP, Wyoming, USA - YL17G15_0 | ecosystem: Environmental > Aquatic > Freshwater > Lake > Sediment | place: USA: Wyoming | collected... | reverse complement strand
CTTGGAGGCAGTGAAGCGAGGATTCTTCCTGTGCCGATGTTCAACATCCTCAACGGCGGGGTGCATTCCAACTGGCAGGCGACGGATTTCCAGGAGTTCATGATCGCTCCCGTCGGAGCGCCCAGCTTCCGCGAAGCGCTACGTTGGGGCAGCGAGGTTTATCAGGAGCTCAAGGCGATTCTCAAGAAGGCCGGGCATGCGACGGCAGTAGGAGACGAAGGCGGCTTTGCGCCCGCGCTCGAAAGGAATGAGGAGGCTTTAGAACTCATACTACGGGCGGTTGAGAGAGCCGGATATTCGCCCGGCAAAGATGTCGTCATCGCCCTCGATCCCGCGGCAAGCAGTTTCTATGACGAAGGGCTGTATCACCTGCGCACGGAAAACCGCAAAATCTCGTCTGAAGAAATGGTCACGCTGTATGCGGACTGGATATCCCATCGCCGTAATCGAGGACGGTCTTGCGGAGGATGACTGGTCGGGCTGGAAACTCCTGAACAAAACGCTCGGCCACAAAATCGAACTCGTTGGAGACGACATATTTGTCACTAACGTCGCTCGCATCCGTCGAGGAATAGAGGAAAACGTCGCCAACGCTGTTCTGATTAAACTTAACCAGATCGGCACTCTAACCGAAACCATTGAAGCCATAAGAATCGCCCGGAGGGCCGGATGGGGCGCGATGGTCTCGCACCGCAGCGGAGAAACGGTCGACAGTTTCATCGCCGATTTCACGGTCGCCATGGAAACGGGCCATCTCAAGACCGGAGCGCCGTGCCGCGGGGAGCGCGTGGAAAAATACAACCAGTTACTCCGCATCGAGGAAGAACTTGGCGAAAAAGGGACGTATGCGGGCCGTAGGGCTTTCGTGCGTTAAAGCGCTTTTTTCTTTGACATGAGCGCAAGCCAAGGGCTATATTAATCTCTCATCAAGGTGATGGAGTTCGCCAGAACCGCTTATCCGTAAGCTGATAACTCCTACGAGATACGTTTGGGTGGAGGCTTAGATGAAAGCGGATGTCATTCCCCTCGTCGTTGAGGGCCGGTTTTTCTCTCCAGTCTGATTTCCCTGAAAATATGTCTCTCGGTAGTGATTATCCAGTTCTTCGTCCAGAATCATCTTGTTCTGACGCACGACAAAAGGAGGCCGCATTGAAACGAAAAACTTACGCCCTCGTCATTCTGAACGTGATCCTTTTGATCCTGGTCGGCGGCGTGCCGCTTTCAAGCCAGACGCCGTTGAAAATCCTCATCTCCAACGACGACGGCATCGACGCGCCGGGGATCGCCGCGCTTTTTGAACACCTGTCCAGGATCGGGACAGTGACCGTCGCTGCTCCGCCTCAGAATATGAGCGGCGCCAGCCACAGCGTGACGTCCCAGGATCCGATCTTCGTCACGGAGTCGGAGAAGAACGGCTCGAAATGGTATGTCGTCAAGGCCACGCCGGCCTCCTGCATCAGGCTGGCCTTGGAATCTCTGCTCAAGGAGCCGCCCGACTTCGTCATCACGGGGATCAACCGTGGAGAAAATATGGGAACCGTGACGTTCTATTCGGCGACTAATAGCGCCGCGCGAGAAGCCGCCTTCAAAGGCATCCCCGCCATCGCAGTCAACCTGGTCCGGGGACAGAATATGGACTACGGACCAGCCGCCGAATTCATCGTCGATCTCGTCAGAGCGCTCAAAGATAAGCCCATGAAGCCGGGGACGTTCCTCAACGTGAACGTTCCCAACTTGCCGAAGGACCAGATCAAAGGGGTGATGGTCGCCCCCCAGGACCTGCGGGCGCCCATTGAATTCTACGAAAAGGGAGTGAATCCCTCAGGGCAGGTCTATTATTGGAACTCCTACAAACACCACGAGCCGGGGACGGACAAAACCGATGTTTGGGCCCTGCGTAACGGATACATCACCATCACCCCGTTTCAGATAGACCAAACGGATCGCGGGGAGGCGAAAGCGCTGGAGTCGCTGAAGATCGGCGGCTGGAAAAAATAACCGCTCAATCAAAATGAGCGCGGGGGCGAGCTTCTTTTCTATTCCGTCTGCCGCTTTAATTAAGATTCAAGAAAAAGTACAGAGATGAAGAAACAAAAAACTTGGACCGCGACCTTTCTCCTGCTCATTCTCCTCCCGCTTTCCTTGTTTGCCCAGGGGCCAATGCCCGGAGAGCCGAAGAACGGCCCGGCGCGATATTTCTCGCTCTCGATTCGCTATGCTCCGGCCGCTCAGACGATTCCCTCCCGGGCGGTCTCCTCGACGCCCGCTCAATCAACCCTGCCGGCGCCGGAGAAATTCACGTTCAGATCCCTGTCCCGCGATTTCCTTAAGGACGCCGGCGAGATCTGGAGCTACCCGCTCCATATCCGGACCCGGGACATCCTGCCGATCGCAGGCCTCGCGGTCCTGACCGGGATCCTGATCGGGAACGACGAGGCGATCTACCGGGGGTTCAAGGATTATCGGGACAACCATGCCTGGGTCAAAGCCGTCAGCCCGGTCATTACCGAGATGGGATCCTCCGGGGCTTGGGGAACGGCCGCCGCATTCGTCTGCTTCGGCCTGATCGCCAAGGACAGTAAATCCGTCGAGACGGGGGCCCTCGCTTTGAGCGCCATGCTGCAGAGCGGGATCCTGGTCCAGTTCCTCAAGGGGCTGCCCGGGCGGCAGCGCCCGTACTGGGCCGAGGGGGTTGATCACTGGTCCGGGCCATCCGGATTTTTCAAGAGGTTCGAATCGGGACAATCTGGAAGATATGATTCATTCCCCGGGGGACACGCGATCACAGCGTTCAGCCTGGCCACGGTCGTGGCTATGCAATATCGGGAGAGCGTCTGGGTGCCCATCCTGGCATATACGACGGCCACGGGCGCAGCGCTGTCGCGGCTGACCGAGAACAAGCACTGGCTCTCGGACGTGCTGGTGAGCGGCGTCCTCGGCCACGTCATCGGCCGATTGGTCGTGCTCAACCACCGCAGCCGCTACCACATGCTCCCCACGGCCGGTGTCGTCCACGGCTCGCTATCCTTTGCCGTCACCTTTTCCTCCCGTTAGCGCCGGCTTGGCAGCGGACCGGTCATCAAGGGGAAAAACCCTACTCGGCGTGTTTTATCATTTACATCTTCAACAAGATCATGTAACATATCGATAAAGGTGATGGTGTCCACCTTAATACGCCCGCCGGGCTGATGACTCCTACCCATTAGATTTTGTCGATAGGTGTTTTTATGCACGCTGATTTGACTCCGTTGATCGTCGGAGGTCTCGTCTTTGTGGCTAGCCTGATTTCCCTGAAAATAGGACTCTCGGTCGCCATCGTGGAAATCGCCCTTGGCGCCGCCGCCGGAAACCTCGGCTTGAAGCCCGAAGAGTGGATGACCTATATGGCCGGCTTCGGAGGCATCATCCTCACGTTCCTAGCGGGGACGGAAATCGACACGCGCCTGATGAAGGAAAAATTCAAGGCGAGCTTCCTCATCGGGACGCTCTCCTTTCTTCTCCCCCTCGCGGCCGTATTCCTTTATACGTTCTTCGTCGCGGGATGGACTTACAAAGCCTCCCTGATAGCCGGGACAGCCTTGTCGACCACCTCGCTGGCGGTGGTTTATTCCGTCCTGGTCGAAACCGGCCTGTCCAATACGGCGATCGGAAAACTGCTCATGGCCTCCACGTTCATTACCGATATGGGCACCGCGCTCGCTTTGAGCATCCTCTTCGTCAAACCGACGCTTTATACGCTGATCTTCATTTCCGTATCCCTGAATGTGATATACCTCGCCGACAAATTGTCCCACCATGTCTTCATGCATCCTCTATTCCGGAACAAGGTCATTGAGCCGGAAATCAAGTATGTCTTCCTGCTCCTGCTGGCATTCATGTTCTTCGCTAATTTGGGCGAAGGCCATGCCGTCCTTCCCGCTTTCCTGCTGGGACTCTTGATGTCCCGCCATTTCAAGCAGACGGCCGAATCCCGCGTCGTCCGGAACAGGCTGAGAACGGTGGCCTACGCGGTCATCACGCCGATCTTTTTCGTCGTAGGCGGCATGAAAATCTCGCTCTCTCTTATCGCCACCGCTCTCGGATTATTCGTCATCCTGTTCATCATCAAAATCGCGGCGAAATTCCTAGGCGTGTTTTTCCTGGCCAAACGATTCATTCCGCAGGGAAGGATGTACACGACGTTGTTGATGAGCACGGGCCTGACTTTCGGGACAATAGCCAGCGTTTTCGGCTTGAATTCCGGCTTTATCAGCCAAGTTCAGTATTCCGTACTTGTCGGCGTCGTCATCGCCAGCGCCGTCATTCCGACATTCGTCGCCCAGAGATGGTTCCGCCCGGTCCATTCCGAAGACATCGTCGAGATCGAATCCGCAAACGGGGAGAACGGGTCCAAAGAACAATGAAACGGGAATCGGGCGGCGAAGAACATGTTTCTCTTTAGCCTCTTGATCGGCGCCGTGTTTTCGACGCTGGCGGCGCTCTGCGCCTTTGTGATCACGTATGGAGAATACCTGAAGCACTACCCGGACAAGAGGCGGCCTTTCCTCATGGCTGCGAAGACCTCGCTGGCCGCATTCGCCTTCTTCATGGTCGTATCAGTATTGCTGCTGGTCATCGTAAATCCATTCTAAAAGCGAACGTCTCTCGGCATCGAATTCAGATTTTTTTGAAGGCGATTCCATAAGATAATATAATGAGCTGAATGAAAAACTCTCGTTTGTCCCAGAAAACCGCTCTCAAATTCGTCATTTTGCTCGGCGTTGTGAGCCTCTTTGCGGATGCGACCTACGAGGGAGCGCGGAGCATAGCGGGACCGTATCTGGCGTTTCTCGGCGCCAGCGCCGCGATAGTCGGAATCGTCTCGGGCTTCGGGGAGCTTGTTGGATATGGCCTGCGCTCGCTCTTCGGCTACATAAGCGACAGGACGGGCAAATACTGGACGATGACCATCCTGGGATATGCCCTGAACCTGCTGGCCGTGCCCCTTCTTGCGCTGGCAGGACGCTGGGAAATCGCCGCCTTTCTCATGATCACGGAGCGAATGGGAAAAGCCGTCCGCACGCCCGCCCGCGATGCTATGCTATCGCATGCGACGGCTCAGATGGGACGCGGCTGGGGGTTCGGCCTGCACGAGGCCATGGACCAGATTGGCGCCATGCTCGGTCCGTCCGTGGTCGCGCTGGTCCTTTATCTCAAAGGCGGATATAAAGCCGCTTTCGGTCTCTTGCTCATTCCGGCGCTTCTAGCCTTGGCAGTCCTGGCCGCGGCGCGTTTCCTGTATCCCCGTCCCCGCGATTTCGAAGAGGGTCAGGAGAAGCAGGGAAAAAAGGGCTTCCCGCGGATATTCTGGATCTATCTTGCCGCCGTTGCCCTCCTGGCCGCCGGATTCGCCGATTTCCCCTTGATTGCCTTTCATTTCCACCGGGTATCGGTCGTTTCTGACGAATGGGTTCCCCTATTTTATGCCATCGCCATGGGAGTCGATGCGCTTGCCGCGCTCGTGTTCGGCCGCCTGTTCGACCGGAAAGGCATTCCTGTCATGGCTTTTGCCGCAATCATCTCGGCGCTCTTTGCCCCTCTGGTTTTTTTGGGAGAATTTTATTTCGCTCTCCTGGGCATGGTGTTGTGGGGAGTAGGCATGGGAGCGCAAGAATCCATCATGCGGGCCGCCATCGCGGAAATGGTTCCCGCCGACAGGCGAGGTTCGGCCTACGGGCTCTTCAACACGGGCTTCGGTGTTTTTTGGTTTCTCGGAAGCGCTCTGATGGGAATACTTTATGGCCTCTCGCTCCCGTCGATGATTGCTTTTTCAGTCGCGGGCCAGTTGCTTTCTGTTCCGCTGTTTCTGTGGATTAAGCGGATGACGGACGCCAAAGCAAAATAATCAAACGCAACGTTTTTTATCGCTGTTCATCCGAACAAAATGCATTCCTTTCTCACAAGCGTTTCAAAAAGTCCTGTTTATCTCTCTCCATGAATTCAAAGAAAAAACTGCACGAATTGCCCCTTTGGGTCGAGCGCGTGAACAAAGCAATTAGCGAAAGGCTAAAGCTGGAGGATTTGAAGTGATTGGCATTGATTCTTCCTCGATGGCCGTTCACAAAAGCAGAGAAAAGGCCAGGCTAAAAATATTCGAAGGATCATTGCGGGTCTGGCGATTGAACGCCGAAAAGACGCCGTTTGAAGATGAAAGTTTTGATGCGGTCTTGTCATATCATTCTATGCATGATATGCCCAACCCCGATAAGGTCATAAAGGAGATGTTCAGAGTGTGTAAGAAGGGAGGGTTGGTTGTGATTTCTGATCTCGATGACAGAGGCAGAAGAGAGTCTGGGCATGCGCCTGACAAAAGGTTTCTCCCAGATGTTGAAAGACAATTAAAGAAACGTGCCAAATCCAGCAGGAAGGGAAAGACAGATATTAATGAGATGTTTGTTTGCGAAAAGAAATAATATATCGGCGTTTTTTTGAATGAAGAAACGTGTGCTTTTTCTCTGCACGGCCAACAGCGCCCGGTCCCAGATGGCCGAGGCGTTGGTCAATCACGATCTCGGAGATCGTTTCGAAGCGTATTCAGCCGGCACGGCTCCCAAAACACCGCACCCAGCCGCGCTCAAGGTTTTAGCCGAAACCGGCATCGATCACAGCGGGGCCAGAAGCAAATCCCTCGAAGAATTCGAAGGCCAACCGTTCGACTATGTCATCACCCTTTGCGACGGAGCGAATGAGACTTGCCCTCTCTTCTTTGGCGACGTCGAGCGGATCCATTTAGGCTTCGAAGATCCGGCTCGAGTCATAGGAACCGAGGAGGAGGTCCTGACCGCCTTCCGCCGGGTCAGGGATCAGATTCGAGAAACCATAGAAAATTATCTTCGGAGCCGGACGCCGGCGTCCCTTACGGATCATTGAGTACAAAGGAAAGACACCATGCCGCTGAAACAGGTCCCCCGGGAGAAAATTCCTTGGTACCCCATGATCGACGAGGAAAAGTGCGACGGTTGTCGGGTTTGCTTTCAATTCTGTCAACATGGCGTTTATCTATGGGACGAGAAAAAAAATATCGCCAAGGTTATGCAGCCGTTCCAATGCGTCGTCGGCTGCAACGGATGCGAGAATTTATGCGCGAAGGGGGCCATTTCTTTTCCTGAGATCGACGCGATCCAGGAAATTATTAGGAAGCTTCGGGAGGGGTAAAGGAGACATTTCCCAATACTCTGAACCCGGTCGATTCTCTCCCTCCCGGCTTGATTACATCATAGTCTACCAAGCAGATGATGAGTTTTGTGTCGCTTGGATATTGACAATATGGCCACAATGCCATATACTTTCCTTCGACATTCGGGAGGAACCGATGAAAGAGACAGACATTTTCCGCAAGCAGGCGCAGTTGCTGAAAGCCCTAGCCAACGAAGCGAGGCTAAAGATCGTGGATCGCTTGGCCAAGGGAGAATGCTCCGTGGGCGAACTCACCGAAGTTATCGGCTTAGACCAGTCGACCGTCTCCAAGCACCTGTCGCTACTGAGAGCCAACGGTATCGTTCGCGACCGGCGGGACGGAAATGTCGTTTATTACCAGCTGCTCACGCCCTGCGTTCTCAACTTTTTCGCTTGCGCGACTCAGGTATTAAAGGAAAGGTGGGGACGATGAAATCTCCGATCGAAGCCACTCTAAGGCTCGCGGAGGATCCTCTTGGATAATACGGCCGCGGCGAGGCGCCTGGTTGAGATCCTGGGGATCGACACCGAGCCCGTCGCCGTTTTCCTATTGGGCTCCGAAAGCCCGCTACCGGCGGCTTCGCTCAAGAAAGTTACCGGCCATCGCTACTGCCAGCTTCTCATGCGGGCCCGGCACGGCGAATCGGTCGCGCTCGCTCCGGAAGAGCTCGCCTGCCCCGCGGCAGCGGCGGCCTTCGGTTTTCGGCCGCTCCCGGAGGGGCTCGCCACCGGAAAGGGGCTGGTCGGGTTCGGTATCGTCGATAATCCCTTGACGGGTCGTAGGATGTTCGACGGCATGCCGCGTCTGGAGCCCGGACGCGTGACGCTGATCGCGGCCGCGCCCCTCAGCGCGGTCCAAGCCATCCCCGATGTGGTCGTCGTCGAAGGACCCCCGGAGGCTCTCATGTGGATCGCACTCGCTGACCTCAACCTGGCGGGCGGAGAGCGTCGACGCGGCGATACCGCCGTTCTCCAAGCGACCTGCGTAGACGCGACCATAATCCCGTATATTGAACAACGTCTCAATTTTTCCCTGGGATGCTACGGCTGCCGCGAGGCGACCGACCTCGGGCCGCACGAATCCGTTCTCGGCTTCCCGGGGGCGCGGCTCGAACCGCTGCTGGCCGCGCTCGGGTCCCTCGCGAACAAAGCTGTCGGGCGCTCCCGGGCGAAAGCGGTCTTCACGAATCTCGAGCTAAAGGAGATTTGACTCGGGAAAGGAGGAAGGCATGAGGGATAAAACCTTGGGTTTCATCGGCGGAGGCCGGATCGTCCGCATCCTGCTCGAGCGATTCCGGGATGAGGGTCTAAAATTCCGGGACATCGTCGCCAGCGATACCAGCGAAGCGGCGCTTGCCCGCCTCCGCGAGGCCTTTCCAGGCGTCCGGGTTTCGCCGGGAGACAACCGCGCTCCCTCGTCTTGTGACTTCGTTTTTCTGGCCCTCCATCCTCCCGCCTGTCCCGCCGCTCTCGACGAGATCAAAGGAACCCTGAAACCGGATGCCATTCTCGTCTCGCTGGCCCCGAAGCTCACCCTCGCCCGCCTCAAGGAGAGTTTGGGCGGCTTCGGACGGCTCGTCCGGATGATCCCCAACGCGCCGGCGATCCTCGGGGCGGGCTTTAATCCCGTGTCGTTTTCGAACGACCTCGGGGACGACGAAAAGCGCGGCCTGGCCGGGATCTTCGCCGTCCTCGGGGATTGTCCCGAAGTTCCGGAGACGACCCTGGAGGCTTACGCCGTCATCGCGGCCATGGGGCCGACGTATTTCTGGTTCCAGTGGCGGGAGCTGGCGCGGCTGGCCGAATCGTTCGGTCTGGCCCCCCAGGACGCCTCCCGGGCCATCGAAAAAATGCTCGACGGCGCCGCGCGGGCTTATTTTCATTCCGGCCTCGCGCCCGACGAGGTCATGGATCTCATTCCCGTCAAGCCCCTCGGCGAAGACGAGGAGAGCGTCCGGGAAATCTACCGGACGAAACTGGAAGCTCTCTTCCAAAAGCTGAAAGCCCAGTGAGTTGCGACCAGATCGACAAAGGAGGTTCGTCATGAAAAAAGTATTGGCTTTTGCTTCGGTCATTTTCGTCGTTGGAACCGCGGCGGCAGCGGACCGGACATTCGATCAACGGGTTTCGGAAGCGCGGCGGCACATGCGAGTCGCCTGCCAGGCGGTCCAGGGGATCGCCAAGGCGGCCCCCGCCGAGCGGGCGGGTATGAAAGAGGCCGCGGCCGGGGAAGCGGCCGAAGCCGAGAGGCTTTGGACCGGCCTGGCCAAGGAATCCTCTACGGTGGTTCCCGAAGGATACGCCGGAGATCCGGCTTGGGCCCAGCGGCTGGAAGATATCCGGCTCAACATCGCCCGCATGGGGAAGGAGATCTCGACGGACCAATGGCGGCCCGCTTTTCTTTCCTGCGCTCACGCCTGCAACCTGCTCGCGACCATGCACGAGGCCAACGGCGTGACCCTGGCTATCGACGCCATGTCCGTCCTGCGCAAGAAAGTCGGCTTCGCCCGGGGGCTTCTCGCCGCGGGAAAGCCGGAGAAGGCCCGCGCCCTGGTCAAGGAGATCCTGGAGGCGGGAGATGCGGTCTTGCTGGCGCCCCTTCCGGAGACCCCGAGCCGCGAGGCATACCGGAAGGCCCTGCCGGAGCTTTCCCTGGCGATCGATGCCCTGGCCGGGGCGACCCGCGACGGCTCGGACCTGAAAACGGAGCTCGACCGCCTGGCTCCCCTCGTGGAGCGCGTCTATGAGCTGGCGATCTGACCCGGCTGCGGCATGGTTCCTGTCGGCGGCGCTCGTTTTGTCCTCCCTTGTCTACGCGGGCGCCGGTCAAGGTCCGAACGCCCGTCCGCTGACGCTGTCCGAATGCATCAAGGAAGCCCTGGCCAACAATCCGGGGCTGAAAGCCGATACCGCCCGGTCTTCCGCCGTCGATCATGCGGCCGACGCCGCCCGGGCCGTCCGCTTCCCGCGGCTCGATCTGGCCTCCGATTACAGCTACTCGGACCGGCCGCAAAGGCTCGTCCAGCCGAGCTACCAGGGCGAGGTCCTTCGCTATGACAACGACATCGCTCAGGCGATCGCCGAGATCCGTGTTCCGCTTTTTTCGGGCGGCCGCCTCGTGGCCCGGCAGAAGGCCGCGGAACTGGCGGCCGCGGCGGGCCGGATCAATCTTTTCGCCTCGCGCCAGGACCTGGTCCTCAATGTGACGGCCGCTTACCTCGCGGCCGCCGAACAACGGAGCGTCCTGGGCGCGATCGACGCCTCCCTGAACGCCTTGAAGGAGCAACAGAAAGTCGCCGAGGCCATGAAATCCGTAGGCCGGATCGCCCCCCTGGACCTGCTCAAGGTCGAAGTCCGGGCCGCCGCCGTCGAGCAGCGCCGGTCCAAGGCCGGCCGAGACCGTGATCTCATCCATATCCACCTGGCGACGCTCCTGGGGAGAAACCCGCAAGGCCCCCTGCCGCGGGTCGCCGATGTCCCGACCCTGCCGCCGATGGAGGCTGCGAACATGGAGGCTCTCCTTAGCGAAACGCTGGCCCAAAGTCCCGGCCTCAATGCTCTCAAGCAGGACGCCGCGCGCCGCCTGGCCGAGCTAGCCCAGGTCAAGGCGGAACGCTGGCCGAGCCTGGACGCCTTCGGACGCTGGACCGTGCGCAGCGTCGTCGCCTCCGCAGGCTCTCCGATCCCCGGGCATCAAGCTTTTTTCATAACCGGACTGACCTTGAAGTTCCCTCTCTGGACAAGCGGCGAGATGGCCTCCCGCGAGCGCCAGGCCGAGGCTCTGTGGAACGAAGCCCGCGAGCGCGTTCGGACCTCCGAGCTCCAAGTTAGGGAACAGGTCCAGCGGGAGGCGGCCGCCCTGGCCGAAGCCGGCGACCGTTCCCGTGTCGCCGAAAAAGCCGCCAAGCAGGCCCTGGAGGCGTTCGAGATCGAGCGAGCCAATTACGAGCTGGGCCGGGCCGCCGTCAACGATCTCCTGGACGCTCAAGCCGCTCTTCTCGACGCCGAGTTGGCTCTGGCCCAGGCCCGGCACGACATCGCCTATGCCTCCGTCGCTCTGGCTTGGGCGGCGGGCCGGAACCTGGAGGAATGGCTTCTTCCGGGAAAGAGAGATAGACAATGAAGGTCAAGATGCTTTTGTTTATTGCGGGAAGCGCGGCCGCGCTCCTGGCCGCCTCAGGTTGTGCTCGCCGGGCCGAGCCGCCGGCGAAGCCCGCGCCGGCGGTTGTGGCCAGAGAGCTCGCCAGGCGGACGATCCGCTCCGAGTTGATGCTCACGGGCACGATCGAGCCGGACCGTTCGGCGCGCCTGGCGGCTCAAGTGGATGGAGAGGTCGTCGCCCTCGAGGTCCGGGAGGGGACGGCCGTCCGGGAAGGGCAGGTCCTGGTCAAGATCGACCCTTCCCGGCTCGCCGCGGCCCTGGACGAGGCCCGCGCCGACAGCCTGGCCGCCCGGGCCCAGCTGGAGGACGGCCGCCGCGTGCTGGAGCGGGACCGTTCCCTGTTCGAACGCCAAGGCCTCAGCCGGGAACGCCTGGAGAGGTCCGAAACCGACGTTTTGCGGTTCGATGCCGCCGAAGCCCGGGCCCGGGCGCGGATCGCCGGCTTGGAAGCCCAGCTGGCCGACACCGAGGTCAAAGCGCCCTTCGACGGCTACATCCTTGAACGCAGCGTCGAGCTGGGCGACGTCGTGAAGAACGGGACCCCGTTGCTGGTCGTGGCCTCCCGGACGCTCCACGCCCTTGTCCCCGTTTCCGAGATAGCCCTCTCCGGCATCGCCGAAGGCGCCAAGGTCCGCCTCAGTTCGGATAAGGGCGCCGGCGGCTGCGCCGCCCGGATCAGGAGGATCCGGCCGAGGATCGACCCGTCGACCCGCACGGCCGATGTCGAAGTCGCGCCGGGTCCGGACGCCTGCGATGTCCGCTGGCTTCCCGGGATGCTCGTCCGGGCGACCTTCACGCTGGCCGAGCGGCCCAACGTCCTGGCGGTTCCGGTGGAAGCGGTCGCCCTTCGTCCCGACGGCAGCCGCTCGGTGTTCGTCGTCGAAGGGGATGTCGCCCGGCAGCGCAAGGTGACGACCGGACTCGAGGGAGGCGGGTGGGTCGAGATCACGGGCGGGCTCGCTGAACGGGACAAGGTGATCGTCCAGGGATTCGAGAAGCTCAAGGACGGCGTCGCCGTCGCCCAGCCGGGAAAAGGCCCGAAACCCGCGAAGTCCGGGGGGGCCGCGGCGGCGCCGAAAGGACAACGCTGATGAGGATCACCCGGACCGCCCTGTCCCGCCCGGTCGCGGTGGCCGTCCTCATCGCCGCGATCTTCATCTTGGGCGTCTTCGGACTGTCGACGCTTCCCGTGGATTATCTCCCCGACATCACTTACCCGATGGTCAAGATCCACATCTACTGGCGGGGCGCGACGCCGGAGGAGATCGATACGAACATCTCCGACCCGCTGGAGCGGGTGATGGCGACCGTGGACCGTCTGGATTACCTGGAGTCGACGACGACAGAGGGGATGTACACGCTTCTCGTGAACTTCCGCTACGGTACGAACGTGGACGTCGCCTACCAGGACGTCATGGCCGCCTACGGCCGGGTCACGCGGCAGCTGCCCAAGGATATGGACCCGCCGATCATCATGAAAGCCGACCCCTCGCAACTCCCCGTCATGGAGGTGACTCTTTCCTCCCCCGAGCGCAGTCTCGTCTGGCTCCGGGACTGGGCCGACAACTGGCTTCAGGACCGGCTGACGACGGTGGAAGGAACGGCCGGCGCGGAGATCGTCGGAGGGCTGAAGCGGGAGATCCGGATCCATCTCGATCCCGACCGCCTGCGCGGGACGGGCTTGACGCCCGCCCAGGTCGGCAAAGCGCTCCAGCTCTCGAACCTCGAAACCTTCGCCGGGCGGGTCACCGTCGAGACCCGGGAAATTATCGCCCGGACGATGGGAGAATTCGAGAATCTCGACGAGATCCGCAACGTCGCCGTCGCCCGCGGAGCCGGCGGGAAGATCGTCTATGTCCGCGACGTGGCCACCGTCGAGGACAGCCATGAGGAGGCGCGGGTCATCACCAGATTCAACGGGAATCCCTGCGTCAAATTGGCCGTCCTCAAGCAGGCCGAGGCCAACACCGTCGAGGTGGCACGGGCGGTGAGCCGGCGGCTCGAAGAGCTGCGCGACATCATTCCCGCGGACATCCGGTTCGGCGTGGTCGAGAACCAGGCCGATTACATCATGGCGGCCATCAAGAGCGTCCGGGATTCCGCCTTGATCGCCGCGCTCCTCGTCATCCTGGTCGTTTACGCCTTCCTGGGACGGTTCCGCCAGGTAGCGGTCATGCTCGTCGCCCTGCCTTTGACGGTCCTGGCCAACTTTTTTCTGATGAAAATCGCCGGGTTTTCCCTCAACATTTTCTCGCTCGGCGGGCTGGTCGTGGCCATGGGAGTCGTCATCGACAACTCGATCGTCGTCATCGAGAACATCACCCGCCGGGCCGCGGGCGGGGAAGCGGCCGACGCCCCTCTGACGGGAACGGATCAGGTCGCCGGGGCCGTTCTGGCCGCCACCCTGACCTTCCTGTCGCTGTTCCTTCCGTTCCTTCTCGTCCCGGGCCTGACGGCCTTGCTTTTCCGCGAGCTTGTCTTCGTCGTAGCCGGCATTCTCGTCCTCTCCCTCGCGGTCGCCTTGACCGTGACCCCCTCGGCCGCCCGGTTCTTCGGGGTTCACACCTCGGGCCGGCGGGGCGCCGCCGTCATGGAGCGGTTGATGGACCGGTTGTCCGGCGCGTATCGGCGCTGGCTCGGGCGACTGCTCAAGGTCCCCGCGCTCGTGGTCGGGGCGACCCTTCTCCTGTTCGTGATGAGCCTCATCTTGCTCGGCCGGGTCGGCTCCGAGCTCCTGCCCAAGGTCGACGACGGCCGGGTCATGGTCAAGGTCTTGATGCCCGCGGGGACTTCGGTCGTCGAGATGGACCGCATCCAAGCCGCCATCGAGGACAAAATTCAGGGCTTGCCGGAGATCGAGAGCGTCTTCAGCCTCGCCGGCGGCCGGGTGTGGGGTCTGGCTACTCTCGAGATCGCTTATGAAGGAGAGGTGGACATCCAGCTCGTGCCGAAGAGCCGGAGAAAAATCTCGACTGCGGATTTCGTCAAGAAGATCGGGCCCTTGGCCCGCCAGGTTCCCGCTCCCGGCGGCCGGGTCAATGTTTCCCAGATGAAGGTCAAGGGCATCCGTCAGATCGGGACGCAGGAAGTGGAGATCAAGGTCAAGGGCGACGACATCCAGACCCTCTTCGCGTTCGCCCGGGACGCGGCCGAGGCTCTTCGCGGAACGCAGGGGCTCGGGAACATCAACCTGTCTATGGACCTGACCAAACCGGAATACCGGGTCTTCGTCGACCGAGCCCGAGCCTCCGCGATGGGCGTGGAGGTCCAGGATGTGGCGCTCACGCTCCGCAACCTGGTGCGCGGAGAGGTCGCGACCCAGTTCCGGGAGGGGAGCGAGTACTATCCCATCCGGGTCATGATCCCGGAAGTCCGGATCGCCGGGAAGGAGGACCTCGAGGGCCTTGTGATCGCCCAGCGGAACGGCGTGCCCATCATGCTGCGGGATGTGGCCGCGGTCGAACGAGCCGCGGGGCCCGTGGAGATCGTCCGCGAAGACCAGGTCAAGGAGATCATCGTCCGGGCGGACTCGGCCGGCGTGAGCGTCGGTGAGGCCACCGCGCGGGCGAGGGCCGTTGTGGCTGCGATGGAGCGTCCTTCGGGGGTGGAGATCGGTTTCGGAGGCCAGGCCCAAATGATGGCCGAAAACCGCCGCAGCCTGGGCCTTGTCCTGGCCTTCGCCCTCTTCTTCGCCTATGTTGTGCTGGCCATTCAGTTCGAGTCGTTCGTCCAGCCCTTCCTGATCATGGTCCGCGTCCCGCTGACCCTGATCGGCATGGCCTTGGCCCTTCTTCTGGCAAAGCTTTCGATCGGCGCCACCGTGTTCATCGGCGTGATTATCCTGGCCGGAAACGAGGTCAACCACGGCGTCGTGCTGGTCCAGTTCATCAACGAACTCCGAGCCCGGGGACGGTCCTTAAAAGAGGCGATCATCGAGGCGTCATCGATCCGCCTGCGCCCGATTCTCATGACGCTGACGACCAGCATATTCGGGCTCCTGCCTCTCGCTCTGAATATCGGGGAGGGAGGAGACATGCTGGTGCCGATGGCTGTGGCGGTCATCGGCGGCTTGGTGTTCAGCATCTTCATGACGCTGGCGTTCCTGCCCTGCGCCTATCTGCTCTTGCCGGGAAGACCGAGCAAGATCGCAGATCCGGTTTCCGAGGAGGCCGGGCCGATTCTGACTTCATAAAGTGAATTCCTGTCAGCTAACGCAACGGAGAGAAAGGAGAAACAAAGATGGCGGAAGAAAAACATTGGCAAGAAGGAATGAAGACGCACGAGAACATCATCTTTTCCTGTTTCGGCGGCTTGTCCAATACGGGAATTACCAGCGCCATGGCCAGCCTCGAGGCCGTTAAGGAGTTGGGGCTGGAAAAAGTGGCCATCGGCTGTCTGGGAGGCTTGCCCCTCAGCATTGCCCCAGTCATGGGAAAGACCAAATCGGCCAAAAAGGTCGTAACCGTGGATGGGTGTCCATTCGAATGCAGTCGAAAGATTACGGAGCAAGCGGGATTCAAGGTGACAAAGAGCATCGTGTTGGTGAGAGACATCGGGATGAAGAAGAAGGCTCTCCATGAAGACATCGGTCAGAATATGAAAGGACTTATGGAATATGTCTCTCAGGATGACGTAAAAAAGGCAAAAGACCTGATCGTCAAGGCCATCCTGGAGGATGATTTTCCTCTGTGAACCGTCTTTCCAAAAGAAGCTGATAATGGCCAAAGACGAGATGTGGCATGGGATCCCCCGGAAGGACATCCCCTGGTTTCCGACCGTGGATGCCGACGCCTGCATCGGCTGTTCGTTGTGCTTCACGACCTGCGGGCGCGGTGTTTATGAAATGCACGACAACAAGGCCGTGCCGGTCAAGGCCATGAGTTGCATGGTCGGCTGCAGCACCTGCGGCACCGTCTGCCCGGTGGCGGCCATCAGCTTTCCGGATCGCGACATGATCTGGAAGCTGGAGCGCGAGCATAAGATCTTCGGGATCGTGCGTCAAGAAGCCCAGGCGAAAACGGCCAAAATGGACGCGTTGAAAGCGCGGGCCGCGGCGGAAGACGCGGTGGCCAAGCTGACCACGCACGTGCGCTTCGAAGTGGCGGGTGAATTCGGCGAAAAGCGCTTCCTGATTCAGATGGAGGAGTTGGTTAAAGGAAAGCCGTATGACTTCGTCAATCTGCGCATGGAAGTGCCCACGGTGCAAGGCGCAAGGCAGAAGACGCCCTCGTTCATGACCTTCGAGATCACTTCGACCGACCAGGAGGACATCCAGGGCTTTCTGTCGGAGCTGCGCTCGCTCATTCGCAAGAACGGCCTGGTCCTCGTGAACGAGACGAAAGTTTCGTAAACGGACATCGACTGACAGGTTGCTATAAAAATTAGCAAAAGGATTAGCCGGATGAAGATCATAGATTTCTCGAAGGTCCTCACTTGCGGGGACGGCCGCTATACGGCCTCTGTTCTTTTCGAGCAAGGGGCGGTCAAGGTCCGCAGGATCGAGCTCGCGGCCGGAGCCTGTATCCCGCCGTGCCGGATGACGGAGGACGTGGTGTTCGTGGTCGTCGAGGGAAGGGTCGCTTTCCTGACGGACGGCGAGAAAGCCGTCGTGAGCGCTCCCAACGCGGTCTTCATCCCGGGCGGGTCGACGACGCGCAGCATGGAAGCCGACGAGCCTTCGCTCGTCCTGGCCGTGCTCTGCAAGCGAGAAGCAGTCGGCTTGGAGGGAGAGCGGTCGGCGAAGGAACTATGATCAGTCTCTGGATTATCACGGGGGTCGCGTTGCTCGTATCCCTGGCCGCCGACCGCCGCAAGACGCAAGCGGCCGTGTTCAAGGGTCTGAAGATGTTCGTCGGCGTTATCCCGATTCTCCTTGGTGTTCTCGCCGCGGTGAGCCTCGTTCTTACGGCCGTGACGCCGCGAATGCTCGAGGGGATCCTTTCAGGAACGGGCCTTCTTCCGTTCCTCTCCGCGCTCGGAGTCGGGAGCATCGCCTTGATTCCCGGCTTCATCGCCTATCCGCTCGCCGCCGTTCTGCGGCAGAACGGCGCTTCGGTGCCGGTGCTCGCCGCGTTCATCACGTCGCTCATGATGGTCGGCGTCCTGACGCTTCCCCTCGAAGCACGCTACTTCGGTTGGCGGGCGGCGCTCCTGCGCAACGGGCTTGCGCTTTGCGGGGCGGTGATCGTTGCCGCTGGCATGGCCTGGGTACTTTGATGAACAGCCGCCCTTCCCGGAAGATGAGAAAGGTCGTTGGAAAAATCTGGCCCTGGTTTCTTTTCGCCGGGATCGTGGTCCTTTGGGCTTACAGCCTGCTGCAAGCGGATTTTGTCTTCGGGAGAAAAGCCGGAGAGAATCTGGGTTCGTTCCTAGTCGAGATGGCGTCCGTGCTCCCACCCATGTTCCTACTGGTGGGATTGTTTGAGATCTGGGTTCCCAGAAAGGTTATCGAGCGTTACGCGGGCGCGCGGTCCGGAATGCGGGCGGTCCCGTGGATGATCCTTCTGGCGACCGTCCAGGCCGGCCCGCTTTATGTCGCCTTTCCGGTCGCCATCGGCCTGTGGCGAAAAGGCTGTGCGCCGCGAAACGTCTTTATCTACCTTGGCGCTTTTTCCGCCATGAAGATTCCCATGTTGACTTTCGAAGTCGCCTTCCTCGGTTGGCGGTTCTCTCTCGCGAGGACCTTGATCAGCATTCCCGTGTTCATCATTCTTGCGATTGCGATGGAAAGGCTCCTGCCCGCTGATTTCCGCCCTCCCGGGCTGGAGGAATAGGGCGACGTATTAAAAAGGGATAGACGGACCTGAAGGTCTCTTCAAGGCAAAAAAAGGGAGGCGATTTCAACAACCGCCTCCCTTTTGTTGAAGTTACGGGTCAGTCCCGCCGGTCACCCTTTCTTCTTGGCGCCGTGCTGGCCGCAGTTACCACTGCACGTCTTGCCGTCGTGCTTGCCGCAGGTTCCTCCGCAGTTACCGCCGCAGTTCCCATCGCAGATACACGCGCCCGGGTCGTGCCCCGTGCATTTGCCGCTCTTGTGGGCTTCGAGGCAGGCCGCCGATCCGGCTTGATGGGCGGGAGCCTTGGCCGTTACCTGGGCTTTCTCCTTGGCCGGGGCCTTCTGGTCCTGGGCGAAGATATCGCTAAAGGCGACAAGGGAGACGATCGCGACGATGACAATCAGAACCTGATTCCATGTCGACTTCTTCATCCTTTTCACCTCCTTCCATATAAGGGTTGGTCACTCATTGAACCCCGGAAACGTTAAAATCCTTCGCCCGAAGGATTCTTTTCTCTTTCGGGTTTATATATAGTAAAGGAGAGTCTATACGAAAATCGGGAGCCATGTGGAGAAACAAGCCGCTGATCCTGACGATAACCTGATCCGCGAATTCAAGTCCGGACAGGAAGAGGCGTTTTCCGAAATCCTCAGTCGCTATAAGAATCTCGTCTTGAATGTAGCCTATCGATTTCTCCGGGACCGGACCGAGGCCGAGGACGTCGCCCAGGATGTTTTTTTAAGAATCTACCGCTCGGCCCGATCGTACGAACCCAAGGCGAAATTCTCAACTTGGGTTTATAAAATCACCGCCAACGTCTGTCTCAACCGGCTGAGGAACGAAAAAAACGCGGCGAAATCCGTATCATACGACGGTCAGAACTCGTCCGATATGGGATCATCGCCGGGGTGTTTTTCTCCTTCCGAAGAACACGAAAGAAATGAGCGGTTGACCGTTGTCCATGATGCCCTTCAATACCTTCCGGCCAACCAGCGTCTTGCCATCGTCCTTAAGAGGTACGAGGGTCTTTCCTACCGGGAGATCGCCGAAATTCTCGGGTGTTCCCCGGCCGCCGTCGACTCGTTGCTCCAGAGGGCGAATGGTAAGCTCAAGAAATTTCTGGAGCCCTATTTCGCGGACCGGGATGTTTCCCGGAAAGGACGAAAGCCATGATCGGAAAGTGTCGACGAATCCAAAAACGAATACCGGCGTTATTGGATGCCGAATTGCCTCCAAAGATGACGTCGGCGATAAAACGGCACCTCGGCATCTGCCCGGATTGCCGCCGTTATTTGGCGGCGACGTCCAGGGCCTGGGATCTTCTGGCCGAAAGCGAAAAGATTGCCCCGCGGAATGATTTCGACGCTCTATTTTGGGATAAAGCCCACGAATTCTCGATCTCACGGATATCCCGGCCGGCTGGTATTTGGGCGCGGATTCCGATCCCGGCGATCGCCGCGGCGGGATTCCTCCTGGGGATCTCAAGCGGTTTTTTCCTGGGCAAAGCCGCCTTTATCGATAAACGAGCGCCCGCGACTCGGGCCATTCGTCCGCCGATAAACGGAATTCTCCCTTACTTGGACACATTCGCCGATTTTCCTGCGGATTCCGTCGGAGGGGCGTATATCACCGTCGCGGCTCAATCCGGCGGCAGCGCCCGGAGAGGAGGGGACAAATGAGGAACAAATGGCTTGTCTTAGCTCTTGTTCTATCGGTCGCGATCAACGTCGGCGTTTTCGGCAGCGTCGGCTATCGCCTCGTTCGA
>Ga0315297_10000686_pt1 | contig 19924 bp, 23 predicted proteins | sample YL17G15_0_MG_FD_203628 | JGI IMG/M metagenome (GOLD analysis project Ga0315297, IMG submission 203628) | Sediment microbial communities from Yellowstone Lake, YNP, Wyoming, USA - YL17G15_0 | ecosystem: Environmental > Aquatic > Freshwater > Lake > Sediment | place: USA: Wyoming | collected... | reverse complement strand
TGCAGGCGCAGGCGTCATTTTACTTGAGCCAGTTTATGTAGACGCTATTTACAGCAAAGAGGATATAAAAAACAGCAAGTCCGTAACACACGTATTTATTAGTGATAAACGGCAGCTTGCTAAGCCCTGGGGAAGCGCTGAAACTGAGTTTCCCTGCTCCGAGCATCCAGAATAGCCAGCTACCGTATAGACAACACACCAACGCAAAAATACGGAGTATGGTTGTCAAGAAGTCCTCCTAGTCCACAAAGTCAAAATTGGTGACAGGAAACATCAACCAAGGATGATTGGCGACTGCCATGTGGATGCTTGCGAACACGCCACTCAAGTTGGCGCCACAGACTCCGGGGTTAAGGCAACAGGGGTCGATTACCTCATCAGCAGTAGGTTCGTCTTCGTCAACTACTTCGCCTTCTTCGTTTCCTCCCGAAGACGCAGGCGCTTCTTCTGTCACCGTGGTAGCGCCATCCTCTTCTTTCTTGCTGCTACCGCCTGTCAGCCACCCCCAGAGAGAACTCACTCCAGTGCAGATTGCGTAACCCACTCCCCCAATGATGCCGGCCGCGGCGCCAATTACCAGACCATATGTTCCCCAGACCAACATCGTGGCGCCTATCGCTACGGCGCTCGCCCCGGATGCGATACCGCATATGATTGCAGCAGCAGCTCCAATGCCGCCACCAAGAACGCCTAGAGCGTCAACCCATCCAAACAGCGAGTCGGGATTGCCGACAATCGAGTTCCACCAAGCGTTGTTGCCTATTGGCAGACCAGCCAAGTCTTCGAAACCGGTTTCGAACATCTCTTGGCGAAAACCCACTTCCGAGGGGAACACGCTGGTATCAGCTGGCCCGTATGTGAAAGAACCTGGCGTTCCAGACGCAAGACCAGTTTGGCAGTTTTGTTGGTAAGAACCTGCTACGGTGTCGCAGCGAGGAAGGTGAAACGTACCAGGTCTAGGCTCGGTGTCCTGCCGCACGTTGAATTCGCTAAAATCCAAACCCGCCCCGGGAACATACCAGCCAGGAGCGAAGACGCTTGAGCGCCCGTTAGTATCTTCTTTTGTGAGGAACATTCCGGGCGTGAACCCCTCTGCCCCACCGGGTGCATTATTCGCGAATATGCGGCTTACGGCTATTCCGGGGACGAACCCGATCTCCTTGAAGAAGAGCCCTGGGATATAGCTGCTTCTGAGACCATCATCAGTAAAGGCCGCGATCCCAGGGTAGAACGTGTCCCTGCTGTAAAAACCGTGGATAAAGCGGTTCTGATAGAAAGTCCCTGCTTGGAATTTGTTGTGGAGTATCACTCCTTCAATGTAAAACTCTGTCCCCTTTTCCCCGATATAGACGCGGGTAAAGTCCGACAGCTTCGCGAGGCTGCTCGTCTTGATCCGCCCCGCGCGGTCGTCAGAGACCGCCAAACTGTGTATAGCGTCCAAGTCACCGCGGGTTACGCACTCGTCTGCTAGACCGATTTTCTCGCGGAGAATTTGCTCGAACTCGACTTCGTCTGGGTCAAACTGGACACACAAGTCGAAATAAATTGGGTGTATGGGGTTGACTGCTGCACTAACGTTCAATGACACGAAGAGCGCTACGAGTCCAACTATACTATTTGTTGACATCCGTTCCTCCTTTAGTATTTATATACCACTAGAAATAATAGCTCGTCAATTATTCAGATAATAGCCTACTCTGTTTATATACCACACTTTATACTCGAGTCAACACTAAAATGTATTTTTCTGCGTCAACTAGAGCTTGGTCAGCAGTTTCGTACGGTCCATGCAGGCCGTATGACTCGTCAAACCAATACCAGCCGGGTCCGTTCCAACCGTTTATATAGCTGTCTTCCGGAGGCTCTAGGTAGTTGAATACTTCTATCGGCGTCTTTGACTGTGAACGCGCACGCTCAACAGTCACACTGGCCATATGAGTTTTTTCTTTTATTAATGAGTCTATTCTTTCTAATACCCCAGCAGCTACGAGTTTCCTTAAACCCTGTATTTCACAGGTGCCCATGCCCCTCTATTTCAATGCGTTTTTGATGGCCTGCAGATCTTCCAGGTACAGACCGTGTCGGGAAAGGATCGCGTGAAAATCCTCGAAGTCGTGTCCGAGTATCTTATGCAGCACCTCCCCTTCCTCATTTTCCTCAACGAAGCAGTGTGTCAGTTCATGATCCAGGACTGCCAGCTTTTGCTTATCGGTGAGCCTGTTCCAGGCTCCATATGACACAGTTACCACAAAGTCAAAGGGTTCATCGTCGGGGTGGTTGTAGAGAGTTAGGGCTTTGGCCTTAGGGGAGCACTTCTCGGCTGTGGCTATAGCGATTTTGCCCCGCCGAGCCATTGGTTTGTTGGTGTACAAATAGGCTATGTTACAGTTGGCCAGGTGAGAATGATGCTTGGCGATGATCCCCTTGGCCATTTCTCGTACAGTCTCAGCCGGGTCCAGCTGCGTAGGTACCTGTTTAGCTTTTTTGTCTTTCATGGCCCCTCCTAAAAATAAGGCCCAGTATCCTGGTTGGGTTCACCGTACCCAACCAAGGCTGGGCCTTGTAATAGATTGACTCTACTAGGTCCGTTTGACACCGGTTCCCACGTGTTCGGGGGCCAATGAGAAAATCTTGTGAATGCGCAAATTCAATTTAATTTACCCCTTGCTCTACCGCTGAGCTAGTCCACCGCAAAATGGTGGACGAAGGGATTGAACCTTCGCACAGGGGTTTAGGGCAAATTCATCCGTTACCGGTAATCCTTCGCCCAAGTCGATTTGCGTACCACATTTCCTCAAGACTCCCTATAAAGCTGCGGGTTCACAACGATAACGAAGACATGAACAGCGACAGCAGTGCTGTTCGTTTAAGTTTGAATATAAGGATAACGCTAACCCGAATTTATTCTTCTTCCGCGACCGCTACATGGTCGATGTGAATGTAGTCGAACAGCTTGTTACCAATCCTCGCCTTGTCCACGGGTGTATTGTTTGCGCGCATTCTGGCTTTCTTGACAGCGCGCAGAAGATTATCAATTCTGCCAAGAAGGACGCTTTTTTGTGCCGGCGAGATCGCGCCACTCACGTGGTGAGTAACATACTCGCCAACGGGCTTGTTCTCCTTCCACGTTTCTACCTGTGCTGGGTGCTCTTTGGTTGCCGGCTGCAGGACCTTGTATGCGATGTCCTGCACAGTCTTAGACTTGACATCCGGGTGGGTAGCACGGTAGACATGCGCACCAGCAGCCGGGTCAGGTTCCCATTTGACGCCCGGGTCCAGAGTGGGTATTGCTTCGTAAACAGACCTGATTTCCTTGAGCTTGGTTTCCATTCCCAGAAGCCAAGTTGCGGGCAAGTTCGAACCGAGTGTGATGCCATCAACGACAAGGTCAGCCTTAGCGTTCTGGTTGGTAGACTCTTTTTGTAACAAGGCGTCCATAAGGCGCACAATGTCACTTTGGATGTAATTGAGTTTGGCATCAACAGTATCCGTGAGTTCTTTGTGTTCCTCCCCTGCGGCTTCCTGCATCTTATCAGTTTCTGCGAACATACGTAGCGTTTTGTGATAACCGCTGAAGTGTGTCTTGCGCTTTGTGAATGTTTCTGTGGCTTCTTCCAAAATTCTCTTATACTTGCCTTCAAGATCGCCCTGCACGGCAAGAAGTTCGTGCAACATTGGGCTTTTGCCACTAGACATAACGCCTCCTATTAGGATAGTACAATAAGCTATGCTATATGTACCATGCGCGCTTATTAACGTAAATATTAGCCATGGCCCCTCCAATACGAGTTTTGCTTGCTGACGTATAAACAGTCAGTCCTGAACAACCTACCCGTATCATCGTAGTAAGAGTTGAAAAAGTTGAACAGCAGGAAGTCTTTTGACAATATTTCGTCAATGTGGTGCAACCGGTACGCGGGTTCATATAATTGGGCCACTATAACACAGACCCTAATGAGGCCAATTTTATGGAAAATAGTAGTGCAACCGCGGAGGACATCCAGCTCGGATCCTTCCGTTACTATTTCTAGTATATCGATAGCGTCAAGCCCATGCAGGTCCACATAGTCGCTCAACGTGCAGCAAGGGACACTAGCTGTGTCCCCAATCATTTCCATACCGTTTATTTCTTTCATGAAAGCCGTTGGCCTGTAGACGCCAGAGGTCAGTGTCGGGTTGCGGGAAACGAATTCTATGGTGCCCGTGTAGCTGGTGACGACTGTTTTGTTGACGGTTATATTTTTATTGTTGACGTACTTATCGCGCAGTGCTGCAAAGGATAGCTGGTTGGGTTCGAAAACGTGCACCGACTTTGGGTACAAACTCATATATTGCCTAGTAGAAGTGCCCAGCCCACCACCACAAACGACGACTAGTGGCCTCGGTACACTTAGGTCACGAATGCAATCTAAGATGTCGCGGTTCCTCATGATCTGCGGCCTTTTAATAGACCGCCAACTATGGGCCACGGGTTTTCTATTATGCTTGACTTAATGAGTGCAGGAGAAATCACCATTGGCAGTAATGCGGTGTTCTGATCTAAAACTGCATCAATTGTATCTTCTACTACAACCGAACTGCGTATAAAAAGGTCTTCGGGTACGCCGACTATTGCAGTAATTTTGCGAATCAGTGAGTGATCTTCTGCGTACCTGGGGTTAATCTGGTATGATCTCTTCTGGCCTACTGGAATATCACGTGCGAGTAAAGTAGCAACTTCTATGTTAGACAGAGGATACTGAGCAGAGCGTTTTCGGATTTGGATGTGTGTGGAACTGTGTGAGTCCTCCATTTCGAGGACCATGGATCCCAGGTTGGTGCCGTGGTGTTGACATAGTTGACCATATTCAACCAATGCCAGTTTTTTGACTTGATCTGCGAAACGCCGCTTCAGCGGGTCGAGCGTTCTGATTACGGTGTTAAGTGCGGCTAGTTCTTTGACACCGGCATTGTGGGTAGCTACTATTTTCATGAGCACCTCCTGATAGTGTTATACTACACTATCCTACAACTGTCTATTTTCTGCTTATATTGCGTCAAAGCCTGGAACCTTGATTCTAGAGTCGGGCTACAGAGTGAACATGGAAGGTCAGAGTGGGTACAGTGTGGCTTCTGAAGGCCAAAAGAAACCGAAGGGCTCGCTCAAAACAATACAGACTAGGGCGGAAAGACTACCGCCGAAGGCGGAGTCACAAACGCCCTAGTTCATTCGAGCCCAAGGAAATGTGAATACAGAAAAATAAATATAGAAAATAACATACTACAAGAAAATAGGTAATGGAGTGATATGGTATTAAATCGTTACTAATCTAAATATAAAGATCACCTGGCATGGAACTTGTCCAAAACGTCAGAAACGCTTTCTTACGTGTTTAGAATATGTTTATAACGCACCTACGCTATGAATACTTGACAAACGAAATAAAGACATGATATAAATACCTCGCATGCGCGCGTTTTAAGTTGGGTTAAGGTCCTGTCCTGCCGCTTTCTCTCGGAGCTTCAGCGTTTTCGGCCCCGCCTTCGGCGGTAGTCTTTCCGCTGAAGCTTAGGCACTGTGAGACAGCGGATCCGAGCAAACATCGCTCGGATGTGGGGCGGAGTGGAGGTGGAGGTGGAGGTGGAGGTGGAGGATGAAAATGGAAATGGAGGATGGAGAAAAAGAAAAAAATTAAAAGGTGGAACATGTTTGCAAACTACTCTAATTTGAATTATTTGATGAAATGAGGTATGAAGCCCGATCAGAAGTTGTTCAAGTTAGCCTGCCCGCCCAAATAAGTCAGTCGCCAAACAATTTCGTGACGTACTAAAACCCTATTTACCCTGCGGCAATACTGTGGTATGTTTTAGGTATGCGTAAAAACATGATATTCTTCATTCAGGGTGGGGCAGGAGATGTACTCTGTGCAACGCCAACAATCCGTGCTTTCCGCAAACAATTCCCAGACGACCAGCTGATAGTGGTCTCCACTTACCATGCTCTGTGGGAGAACAACCCAAATGTGGACGTGCTCTGTAAACTGATTGACCCACCTGACGTATATACACAATACTGCCTGCCCAAAGAAAACCTGCGCTTTTACAAAAAACACTTCATCTACGATCACTATCTGGATGAAGTTGGTCTGTCCAGCAGTTACTTGCCGCAGTTCATTTGTAACGTGTATGGTGCAACCTACGATCAAGGACCTCTGGACTATGTTATTGCTCCGAGTGAATTATCGCAGGCTCAAGTATTCATGTCACAGTTCACAAAACCGGTCGTGTTGCTACATATTTGTGGTTCAATCCCTTCTCAGGCACAACCTAAAAAAGTACACCTTCACAAAGACCTCGATCCTAAAATACTCGAACCGCTGGTAGCTCAATACAAAGAGCAGTTCGATTTCGTACAAATTGGGCTTATTGGTGAGCCTCTAGTACCTGGGGCTTTTGACGCTTTAGGTATGACCATGAGAGAGGCTATTGCCTTAATCCCACATTGTGCCTCTTTCATCTTCATAGAATCACTATTTGCTCATGCGGCTAATGCTTTCCAGAAGAGAGGGGTAGTTGTTTTTTGCAATACCGACATGAAATTCTTCGGGCACCCAAATAGCCTAGCTGTTTTTGCACCTGATGCGCATAATGAGTGCAAACTGTGGCCATGTAACCGACCTCTGGGTGCGTTGATGGATATCATGCCAGGATACACAAACCCTAAAACCCGTGAACGACCACTTTGGGTCTGTCAGAACCGCGTCTGTCAGAAAATACCAACCGCGGTAGTAGAACGTGCTTTGCTGGACTCGTTGAAACCACCCGCGGCTACTTTGGCAGAAGCTAGAACACGATGACCACAAAGATAATAGCTTACAGGGCTGATTCTGGTGCTTGCTGGTACTACCGCATTCATTTACCTCTTTCGTATCTCACTAAAAATAACCCGGAATATGAAGCTGTTGTGGCTAGCTTCATGGATAAGCGCCAAATAGGTGTATTCGATATCGCCATATTGCAAAGACAGTATCGACCACCCGTCCTGAACACCATGTTGGAGCTTCAAGAGGCTGGGGCTAGGTTGGTCTATGAGATAGATGATGACCTCTTTGCTGTACCGAAGTGGAACCCCGCGTATGAGGTACTGGGAAAGCGGCGGGTGAAATTTTTAGTTGAGAAATTTCTGGAAAAGGTTGATGCAGTATTTGTAACCACAGAATACCTAGCCACGATCTATCGACCATACAATGAGAACGTCTTCGTACTACCTAATTCAGTCTCTTACGAAGCATTCCATACTCCCCCACAAAATTCCACCAAACCGGTCATCTTGTGGCAGGGGTCCAATACCCACGACAAAGACCTTCAGATAATGGCTCCACATTTCACCCATTGGGCTGCTGACGGTTACTTGGTGAAAATGTGGTCGGCGGACTTTCCAGACACTTACAAAGTACCGTTTGTGGACTTTAAAGATTTCCACGCCATGTTCAGCCAAATGGATGCCGCAGTTGGCGTGGCTCCTCTGGTTCCGAATATTTTCAACCGCTCAAAATCCAACCTGAAGTTCCTAGAGTATTCGGCCCAAGGGATAGCTACTGTGGCTTCCAATTTCGGACCCTACGGAGACACCATTATTCACGGTGAGACTGGTTTCTTGGTGGGCGATAACCGCGAGTGGACAGATACCGTGCGGATGTTGATGCAAGATAGGAACCTGCGCGAAAAAATCCTTCAGACTGCGCAAGCTTTTGTTCGTGAGAACTACGACCTGTCCAAAAATTACATATTGTGGCAACAAGCCATAGATAAAGTTATGACTTTGCCGCGCAAACGGACTACTTACTTGGAGGTCGAAAAGTGCGAGGACACGAACCGAACTTCTGCCTAGTTACCGTTGGTCAAATCAGAATCCTGGCCACGATGCAGGATTCGTACCTGAGTGCCTGGAAGAACGGCAGTCAAAAGCCGGTGGAGGTCGTTAACCCGAAGATGTACATTGAGGCCCCCGGTAGGACCGCTGGAGAAATACAGACTGCGATAATGCCTCTGCAGCATTTACCTATTTCGCAATATAGCTTGTGGGTGCACCCTACCGCAATTGATGCCTATGACGTACATGAGAAGGGTGTCAAGCAGCTCTATCTAGAATACCAAGACTCGGTTTCCCGCTGGAACGCACACTGTTCTGGTATAATAGCTCCGACGCAAAAGGATATACTCAAAATCCACCAGGGTGGGGTACCTAAGGACATGTGATAATGCAAACTATTAAGGGAGACATCCCCGTTTGTCAGCTAGACGAGACTACGTTCCTTTCAATCTCGGAAAATAGTTTTATCCTGCAGGCTGATGGGAAGAGATACTATTATAGTAGGCTCTTAGAGGCCCTGCAGGGGTACATTTTATTTGTTCTAAAGAAGTCTTCAGCCGGGCGCAACGATCAAATAGATACTTTAGTTACTAAATTAGAAAAGATAGAGACAGTCATGCTTTCTGCCGATAAAACCATCCTACGGGAGTGGCGGCAGTTTGTGAATGACCCAATAGAGAAAACAATCCGTGGGGGCGGAACATGAGTCACATTTTTGCTTTAACTCAGAAGTACATTTTAGATATGCTCAATGGGATGTTTTTCCACCGCACTCTGAAATGGGGCGGAATAGATCAGTACAATGAACTGACTATTTTGTCTGGCGACGATACCTCGGTGACTAGGACGGAGCAGCGCGGTTGCTTGTTGGTGGCTAACCGGGTATCCACTGCTTTGCGAGTTATAGTGACGGTGGTGGACAGTGCTCAAATTAGAGTATGTTATCGCATCCTGGGTTTGGAAAGCTGTTTAGAGGTAACCAATAAAAAGTTGCTACCATACGAATATGCTAGTATTGATTTTTCTGTTTCAGACTCCAATCTCAGTTTGCGGCAGGACTCATCGGGTACTTTTTCATGTAACTGCTCAAATACTGCAGCTGAGAAGCGTGAAAAAACCTTCCAGCTTCTACAGTTTATGCTAGATAGTAGCTTAATTACTGTAGACGACCGGTCCCTATTCGAGGACAGGTTGAATGACATACTGAATTATCCGCCATATCCGGGGGACTCCCACTACCAACCAATCTTCGACGTGATGCAGAGAGACGCGTGATCCTAGCGGTCGATCCAGGCAGCAAGAAATCTGGGTATGCCACTTTCACAGAGGAAGGTGCCTTACAGCAATACGGAGTGTGCAACGGTAACCCAGTAACCGGGCTCGAAGAAATACATAAAATAGTGAAGGCCGCCGCTCCACAATTTCTTTTCATAGAATCGCAGTTTTTCGCCCCGGGGAGAAAGTCTTTTGGTTTACTCACGCTTATAGAATCGCGCTGTGTTTGGGAAGTGCTGTGCAGGTTGCAGGGGGCGGAAGTAAAGACAGTAGATCCAGCTGTCTGGCAGGCATATTTTCGCTTGCGTACGGATATGACCGTATCAAGTAAAACGGAGCGGCAGAAAGAATTCAAACAACGGATAGCTACTATGGCCAGTTGTATAATCGGTAAAAAAGTACAAGAAAACGAAGCTGACGCAATATTGATAGGCTACTATTCTGTGTTCAACCTTGGTAAAGGCAGCCATTGGCTAAGGACCTCGCCGTGAACGCAAACGCTGTTGACATTATCATTATCGGATATAGGTGTTCGCCGCTTGTGGCGGAGTTGGAAGCTAGGTGTCTGGCCAGCGTACTTACTACAGAGCACATATACGCGCTGCAATATTTGGACAACTACCAACACCAAATGACGCTTACGGTAGCTTGGAATAGACTAATTAAATATTCACCTTACAACTATATTTGTCTACTAAATAACGACACCCATATAATACAGCCCAGTTGGTTGAGTAAGATGATGGAAACTCTTTGCTCTGATTCACAGATAGGCTTTGTTGGCCCCAGTACCAATAGCTGCCATAGCATTCAAAATAGTGTTCCCACTCTGGAAAAGGCTGAATCTCAGAAAATGATAACAGAGGTTGTACCTGATCCCCTGTCGGGATTCTGTATTCTTTTTCGGAAAAGCCTGTGGACGGAACTTCAAGGGTTTGATGAACGCTACGCACTTTATGGGCAAGAAAGCGATTTTTGTGACCGCGCACATAAATTAGGCTATAAATCCGTCTGGCGCCGAGACGCTTTTGTGTACCACTACGGTGAAGCCTCGGTGAAAAATTCGGGTTTGGACGCAGGAAAAGCCCGTCAGGAGGCTAAAGACTTGTATTGGAAGGACCGAAAATGAATATAGTTTTTCTGGCACCACACTGTCGAATATCGGGCGGCGTAAAGGTCATTTTCCGGCTAGCCCAAGGATTAGTTGACCGGGGGCACTCTGTGACAGTGTTGGTTAGGAAGTATAGCCCGCTGCAGTTGCAGACGTGGTTCAACTTCGATAAGGTTTCTGTGCAGCAGATGGATGAATACGAGACCATTCCACAGTGCGATGTGGTAGTGAATTACGGTGATGGCGGTTCTTTTCTACGAATACCCCCGCGTGCCAAACATGTCCTATTTTTGCAGAATTTCGGTGTGCATGATCCAATCTGCGAGAAGATCGCCATCTTATACCCGTACCACGCTGTGATAACGGTGTCGAATTGGTTGGCAGATATTTGCCGCAGTGCTGGTACTGGCAGTGTATTTGTGGTGAATCCGGGTATTGACCAGATTTTCCTGGACAAACGCACCGAGCCGGTTATTGGGGGAGTGGCTAATATTGGTAGTTTGTGGCATAAAGAGTCCTGGAAAAATACTACTCTGTTTGAGGCTGCGATGTTGTTATTGCGGAAGAAAACGGCAATAAAACCAGTTCTCTTATCCGCAACAATTACTTCAATACCGGTGTGGGAAGAAAACGGTCTACCGTATTCGGTTATAGTAGACCCACCCCAGCAAATGTTACCTGCGCTCTATGAGTCGTGTCCAGTATGGGTGTCGCCGTCCATGCACGAGGGTTTCGGGTTGACCACTTTAGAAGCTATGGCTTGCGGGTGTGCAGTAGTTACCGTGCGCAATCTGGGTTTGGACGGGTTTTTACAGAATAAGAAAAATTGCTACGCAGTTAGAGATGATAAAGAATCGGTGACGAATGCGGCTTTGGAATTATTGACCAATAAGAATATACGTGCAGATATAGTTAAAGCGGGGAAGACTCTAGCTAGTAGTTTTACTTGGCAAAAATCCATTAACGCCTTCCATAACGCTCTATTGGATATAGTCGCGTGAAAATAGCATTCATAGAACCGCATTTGCTGGTGGTAGGAGGTATTAGGCGTATTGTAGAGGTTTCTAACTATTTGTCCTCGGCCGGGCACGAAGTGGTAATATATACTCCGAACGGTGCCCCGTGTTCTTGGATGCCCTTACAGGCACCGGTTCTAAAGTTATCCAATAAGTATAAAGGGCAGATGTTCGACATCGCAATTTTCAACTTGGCGGATCAGTACCGACAAGCGCTGGCTATGCCAGCTCGCAAACGTGTGTTTTGGGTACTGGCGGCGGAAGCCTACTACAAAGCTCCAGCTATTCCAATAGAGGCTTTGAACCCAAGCCTGTTTCTTTTTATGGCTAACTCAAAATTCACGGTTAAATACATTAGGAGATATGCAGTAACCCCTTATGAAATACCTATATTCCCTGGGGGTATAAACCCGCAGCATTTCCGGCTGGACCGCGATGTGGAGAAGCGCTATCACTGTTTATACTACGGTTCAGAAAGACCGTGGAAAGGAAAAGCTATAATAGAAGGCGCTATGTTGCGGCTACCGTCCGTCAAATTTTTGAAGATGCAAGGCAGCGGTACGCCCCAAGAGGACATGTTCAAGCTGTACAACCAATGCCGTGTGTACGTAGCAGCTAATGCCTGCGAGGGTTTTTCCATGACACAGCTGGAAGCCATGGCCTGTGGTTGTGTAGTAGTGACCACAGACGATGGCGGCAGCAGCGACTATATTATACCCAACCACAACGCTGTGGTCGTGCCCCGCACCATATTGGGGGTGTCTTCTGGGATAACCGCAGTTCTAAACGACGAAAAGCTCTACAAGAAATTGAGGGCAAACGGTCTAGCTACCGCGGCAGAGAGTAGATTTTCTTGGCAAAATATCGGCAAAGCTGTGGAGAAGCACCTGCAGTCAATCATTTGAGGTAGGCACATGCTAGTTAACCCGGCAGGCTGTGATTTTGTAGATTTTGGGTCTGGCGTAGGCGGTTGCATTGACTTTGCCAGGAAAAAGCTACACGGACAACACGAATTGGGGATAGAAGTACACCGCGGAAGGTATGAGCAGCTGAAGGCTGCTGGCTACAATGTGGTGTGCGCCGACGTATCCTCCATTACTCTACCGAAAAAATCGGTTAGTTTTGTAACCATAAGTCACGTGCTTGAACATCTAGATTCGGTGCAGGAGGTGAGGCGGGTACTGGAGACGGCAGTCTCGGCTTCGCGAGATTTTGTCTTCATAGAGGGTCCTGCTTTTGATTTCGACCTCTATTTGGCTGCTATTGGCCTAAAATTTTCTTGGTCGGCCGGCGGGCATGACCACACCACGCCAATAACCAGTCGTAAGCTGTTGGCACTCATCAGCGCCATACCGGAAGTGACCGGTTATTCCTTTCTACAAGAAGTGCCGGCCATAAAGGATTCTTCTTCATCTGATTTGCACCCAGCCACTTCTCCACCAGGAGTGTGTAAATACGATCCTAAAATACACCCGCCCAAACCAATGATTAAATTACAGAAACCGATTTACCGGTCTTTTGTCATCTTTGTTTGGTGTGCGGGTCCAAGGCTTGAATTGCTGGCCGCTCGGTCGCCCAAATTTGAGAGGACTGATAAACTGTGGTGGCAGTAATTATTCCAAAGTCAGCTGAGAAGTACACAGCCCTGCAGTGTAATCAAGTTATGTCTGATTACACAGACCCTGCGGAGTTTTCGCTGATATGGGATAGGCTAGCACAACTCCCTCACAAGCTGAACGTACTGGAATTGGGGGCGGGTATAGGTAGAATATCGGTGTATTTGCACCTCACTTTGCGAAAAGACGCCCATTATTATTTGGTGGATGGCGACTCTGGTGAACAGCAAGTTGCTGGCATGAACTATTCCGCCGGGCCCAATTACTACAATTCGTGGTCAGCTGCACGGGATTTTTGTGCGGCCAACGGCATATCCCCGGAGCGGTTGCACTTAGTGCCGCCCACGGATTTATCCTCTGTCCCTGTGGGAGGAATAGATTTGTGTTTGAGCGCTAAGGCTTTTGGGTTTCATTGGCCAATAAGCGCTTACTTAGACCTATTATATCAACGCGTGTCTCCGGGCGGTCTCCTGGCCTTTGAGCTGCGCAGTACACTGCGATCATATTATCAAACTGAGGTTCGTCAGAAAAGAGCCCTAAATTTCAATAGGTACCAGCTGGATAAGGTTGATCTCAAGAAATACTCAGTCCTTTATTACAAAACTGATGTTGTGCGTCCAATATTGCTTCTGCAAAAGGTAGGTTAATGAAAGCGTCTGTGATAGTACCGGTTCAGGTGTCTGAACCAATATTTTCTATCTTTTTAGAAAACCTGTCTTTCTGTGCCGAGTCTGTTCGCAGTCAGTCTGTTGACTGCGAATTCATAATTGTGGACTATAATAGCAGCTACCAATTTCAAGACCAAATCAAGTATATTACCCACAAATTTTCAGCGCGCCTGGTGCAGGATGACAGGTCGGACAAACTGTGGGCACGTGGTCGTGCGTTGAATGTCGGAATTAGAGCTGCTTCAGGAGACTTGCTGTTATTTGTTGATGCGGACTGTGTTCTTCCAAAGAATTATATAGAAGACCACTCCGCAGCCATTAACGAAAAAGTATTTACATTCAGTGAATTCTATCTCACAAAATCCAGTGTACGTAAAACTGGTGACTATAACAGTTTAGCTGGTCAAAAAGACTGTATATTGCCACCATATAAAACGTGCTGTAGTCACCAAGGAATTTTGCGCAGCACGGTGCAAGCAGTTGGCATGTTTGACGAACAGTACCGCGGTTGGGGGTTTGAAGAGCACGATTACATTCTAACCCTGAACAGCCACGGCATAACGGGCAAGAAATGTCAGGCTATGCCAATTCATCTGCACCACCCCACTTGGCAGGATCTCATGGCTGCGGTTGGTAGAAATGATGAGCAGCGCACTAGCAGATCCAAAAACAAATCTCGGTTTTTCCAACGTTCAGGTAAGAAAATATGAACATCTCTGTGGTAGTCCCCATACAAATTGCGTCGCCGGAGTTTTCTATATATTTAGAACACTTATCTCTGTGTATAGAAGCCCTCCATTGTCAAACGGTGCCATGCGAGATTGTACTGGTCAATTACAATAGCGCACCACAGTACAGAGACAGTATAGACGCCATCGGTAAAAAATGTAAGTGTGTACATTATCACTGCGAGGATAAAATCTGGAGTCGTGGGCGTTCTCTCAACGTAGGTATACGCAATTCTTACGGTGAGCTTATTCTTTTTGTAGACTCAGACTGTATTGCTCCTAAGTATTATACCAAAAAACACTTAGCGGCTATCGGTGAACCGAATACCGGGTTCACCTTCAGTAAGTTCTGGAATACTACGCAAGCCATCAACAAAAGTGGAAATTATGAAAAACTGATGGGGCAGAAAAGTTGTCTGTTGCCGCCACTGGCTGATTGTTGCAGCCACCAGGGTTTTCGACGTACAACCTTGCAAAAATTTGGGTTGTTTGATGAGCAGTACCGGGGGTGGGGGGCGGAAGACAATGATTTGTTTTTGCGCATGAAAAGGGCCAGCATACGCCCCATAGAAGTGGACGCCAAATTGGTGCACTTATGGCACCCGTCATGGCAAGAGATGATGAATAGCGCTGGTAGAGGTGAAGAGCAGAAAAACACCTTGGAAACCAACCGGCAAAGATTTTTTGCCTACAAGAAGACGGGCCAAAAATGAAACTAGCTATCGTGGCTTCCTGTTTTGGTAGGGCTGGTACTTCGGCTCTCATGGGAACTTTGGCGCAAGTAGGGTATTACTTGGGCCGCAGTCTCAAAAAGAATGCTGATATCAATAACCCTAAGGGGTATTTCGAGCTTAATAATCAAGATGAGCTATTGTCCACAGTTTACCCGAATTTTTACTGGGTTACTGGCGACAATAACGAGAGGAAAGACCGGGCACCAACTCCTAAAGAAATGTCGGCTGTTTTTGGTTTGGCACGCCGGCACCTACCGAGCTTTCGTAAATTCATGCAAAGAGAATTTGTGGATGAAAAGCTGACCGCCATTAAGGATATTAGGATGCTATTGCTTCCATTTGTACAGCTGGTGCAACCGGAAATTCACCCAAAAGTAATAGTGATGAACCGCAGCGTGTACGGTCGTGCCTTATCCAAACTACAGATGTTGGTCAGGTTGAATACCAATTTAATGGATGTAGACAGAGACGCGTTAGTTGAGTATATCAAAGGGTGGAACATTTGGGGGCAGTGTGTCCGAGAAAATATTAATGTGCCAGTTTTAGACCTGCGCTTCGAAAGTCTAATGTATGATACTAAGAACGCCATCTCAGCTGTTGCCCCCTTCCTAGGTATTCCGCGTATACCGTTGGACCAAGCTGCTAGAATGTTTGTAGAGCCGGGGTTGACTCGGCAGAGGGCTTCCGACCCACACCTGAACTTATATTACGGGCAAAATGGGGAAGACCGGGTTCTATGGTCTCTGTTCAAACCAGGATACTGCGGTAAGTATGTTGACGTCGGTTCTTTGGACGGGAAAGTGTTCAGCAATACGTATAGTTTCGATCTGGCTGGCTGGTCTGGGTTGTGTGTGGAAGCGCATTCCAGTTATATATCGAGTCTGTGCAGAAACAGGAGCGCGACCGTAGTGCATGCCGCAGCTACTAGCAGGGATAGTGAGTCTATTGATTTTTATGCGTATCCCAGAGGATCTCTATCTACAATACATAATGAGGAAATACAATACTTACAGAATCGTTTCCGCGCAACCAGTAGCTGGGAAAAAGTCAGTGTTCCCGGTAGAACTGTCAACAGTATGCTACAAGAGGCGCGCATAGATTCTCCCATAGACGTGGTTTCCATAGATGTGGAGGGGGCAGAGCTAGACGTTCTGCAAGGATTTGATTTGGCTAAATATGCACCTCGCGTCATGGTGCTTGAGCACATGACCGCAGAGAAACTGCGGAGCGTGGTTCAGTATTTGAAGGGTTTTGGGTATGTTCCGGCTACCTCTATTTCTAACAACACTTTCTATTGTAAGAAAGAGGATGTTGCGACTATAGCTAATGCAAATAGGGGGGCAGTGTGCCCAGTCAAAACAATACACCCTCTAGACCGGTGAGTAAGCCACGAATACGTTTAGGTCTTGATATTTGGTGGCCTAAAGCTACTGCTGCAATATTATTCGAACGCATGCCGTACATGCTAGATGCTTTTGACTTCGTACACGACAATAACCCGGAGTATGTAATTTTTGATGACGTTAGAAAGTCCGGAAAATATACTAGAAAAGTAAGAATCTACATGCCCGGGGAAAATATTTGGCCAGACATGGATTGCTGCGATTGGGCTTTTGCGCACAAATACTCTGAGTCGATACCGAATCAGGATAGATACTTGCGGTTCCCGAATTACGTTAGGCTGGGGGCCGGGGAAAACCTCATTAAACGAAACGACTACAATGCGCAACAAATACTGGTGCAGAAAACAAAATTTTGTGCTTTTATATTTTCTAACACAAATGTGGAAATGCGCAATAAAGTGTTCAATTTACTATCTAAATACAAGCGGGTGGACTCGCCAGGTGTGGCGTTCAACAATATGCCGTCGTTTGACCGTGACCCCAATCCTTTTAGTAGCAAAAATTACCTCACCAAATATGATGACAAGGTAAAGTTTCTAAGGAATTATAAGTTTACGATAGCTTTTGCCAATGAATCTTCTGCGGGGTACACTTCAGAGAAAATATATCACGCCATGCTAGCCAACAGCATACCGCTCTATTGGGGAAACCCACACATACACAGGGATTTCAACACGAAAAGCTTTTTGAACCTGCACGAATATGAATCTGTGGCAGATTTTGTGGATAAGGTAGTGGAGTTAGATAGGAACGATCAATTATATATGCGGTATCTGACTGAACCATGGTACCCCAATAACCAGCTAACGCAGTATACTAACCCGCAAACTTACGTGGATAGATTTCGAAAAATTTTCAGGATGGCCTCATGAGAATAGCTCTAGTACGCTCACCGTTTATTGATCCCACTACCGGGGTGCCGATTGGGCTGGCCTATGTTCAGGGGTCATTGAAGAATAAAGGCCACATAGTCAACATCTTTGATTTCAGCAGAGACGTTGGGTTGCGGTACCCTACACATCTGACTAGAAACTTCACCGTCAAAGATAAAGACCCTGCTGTTGCATATGCTTACAAGCGTATGCCTGTGTATTGTAGCGCCATCAGAGAGTGGAAACCAGACATAGTAGGGTTCCACCTTTCATACTCTACAAGCGATTATTCTCTGGAGATGGCGCGCAGTCTTAGCGGATACCGGTTGGTTGCTGGTGGTCCAGAAGTTAACGGCCGGCCAGAAGAGCTACAGAGAACTGGGCTATTTCGGTCCTTAGTGCGCGGGTATGGGGAGGAAGCGGTCCATACGGCTTTAGTGCAGAATGGTATAGTGGATGGATTTCTGAAAAAAGACACGGAATACACTCCTGACTATGCGGGTATAGAATTCGGTCTGTACCGTGGCAGTTATCCCATACTTACTACTCGAGGGTGTCCGCATCGGTGTGCGTTTTGTTCTCAACATACACCATACTTTTACCATACAATAAAATCAGTAGTTGAGCAAATAGAGTTATCCCCTAAAAATTGCACTATTTTCCTGAATGACTCTAATTTCAATGTGAATCATAAACGTACCAAAGAACTGCTATCTAATGTAGGGAAAGTAATTGGTGGCAGAAGAATTCACGGATTTGGGTTTGAGGTAAGCCCAGAATTCCACACTTATTTGGAAGAATATCGCCAGTGCAACTTTTATCAGGCCAGAGTGGGTATAGAGTCAGGTAGTAGGGTGTTGCGGGACGAAATGCGCAAGCCGCGTTTTACCAACGAAGAAGTTCGCACTATGGTTAAGCAGATGACATCTTGCGGCACCGTGGTGTGGGCGCAGTTCATCTTTTGTTACCCTGGAGAGACCAGTCAACAGCGCGAAGAAACTTTGGAATTAATGCATCAATTGGTAGACGAAAACCCGCAGGGTAAAGTGCTTGTGTATTGGTTCCGGTTTGTGGTTCACCACGGCACGGAGGCTTTCTTCAAAGAGCGTTATAACGTATCGGCGCATTCTATCCGCGACTGGAGCAGCCCCGCGTATCCTCCGGGTAGGGTAGAAGAATTAGCAGCTGGTTATAAGAAAAGACTGCCTAAGAATGCCAACATCCATCTCTGAGGGGATCCAATGTTCAATTGTTTGATAATGGGATCGGGGAGAAGCGGCACCAGTGCCGTTGCCGGTACGCTTAGAAAAGCAGGGTATTATATGGGGGACAACCTAATACCGCCGAGAGAAGCTAACCCGAAAGGGTTTTTCGAATGTGCTGACATAAATCTACACAGCAACGAAGAGATACTGCGTGCGGCGCTGCCGACCATGAAAGACGGTACCCGATGGCTAGGCAGTATCCCATTGGGAACACAGCTGACGCCTAACGCCAAAGCCGTTCAAGTGATGAAGCAGATGGTGAATAAGGAACCGTTCTGCTACAAAGATCCGAGATTTAGCTACACTCTTCCGGCTTGGCGCCTATTTTTGCGTAATACAAAGTATCTGTGCGTTTTCCGGCACCCTGCCAGTACCATAAAAAGCATCCTTAAGGAGTGTCGAACTGCAAAATATCTGCAAGGCTTTCCCATGACTGCGGCCATAGCTGCGAATGTATGGTTAAGTATGTACGAACACATTTTGCAACATAAAGACGTTGGTGAGTGGTTGTTCATAAACTATGAACGTATTTTTCAAAGCAGAGCTTTGGACAAGATAGAGTCATTTCTACAGGCCAAAGTAGATAGGGATTTTCCCGTGCTGGAATTATATAGGTCTACACCAGACCTGTCGTTGCTGAATGGTAATGATAGGGTGCTGTCAGTGTACCAAGCACTTCTCAGTGAGGCCCAGCCATGAAATTCTTTTTCAACGGTGGTGGATTTCATGAACTAGTAGAAACTTTAATATCTGAAGGGCACACACCTACTAGGAATGTTCCGCCCTGGACCGAATATATACATACTGATAAATCCTGGCGAGAATTCAATATGGAGGTTTTGCGCAGTGCCATAGAACAAGAGCGTCCTGATGTATATATATGTTCTAAAGGGGGAAGGTCAGGTCGTTACATATATCCGGAAACCACTGAATGGATCAAAAAGAGAGTACGTCTTACCGCATATTGGTCTATGGATGACCCGTTTTTCATGCCTACTTTCATGTCGCGGCACCTGTACCGCGGCTATGACGTAGCGTTGACGTGCTCCACCAGCCCTTTCGGTGACTACCGAGAAGTGGGCATGCAACCATATTTGTTTTGGCCTGCATGGGATACTATTACTAGAAAATACGAACCGGTACCGGAAGAAAAGAAAATAGACTTCATCTTTGTAGGAACCCCATATGCCTGTACGGACATCCCTCGCAAAGATATTATGCTGTGGGTAGCTGAGTCTGGTTGGAGCATGGAAATATACGGCAGCGCGAACTGGATCTCTGGGAAAGTAATTGGCAACAGCCGTAACCCCAAATTCATTCAAGGTGATCCGCGGTTGAAGCCGTACTACAAAGGTGAATGGAATGTCTGGCAAACCTTGCCGAC
>Ga0315297_10000684_pt1 | contig 19943 bp, 24 predicted proteins | sample YL17G15_0_MG_FD_203628 | JGI IMG/M metagenome (GOLD analysis project Ga0315297, IMG submission 203628) | Sediment microbial communities from Yellowstone Lake, YNP, Wyoming, USA - YL17G15_0 | ecosystem: Environmental > Aquatic > Freshwater > Lake > Sediment | place: USA: Wyoming | collected... | reverse complement strand
CCCCGAGAAGCGGTTCAGTGTAACGCCGGCTCGCAGGGGCGAGCCACGCCTCGGCCCTCAGCGCTTGAGCCCCGCACATTCGCGGAGGGAGCGCCACGACGCGAGCTCCCGGCGGCGCTCGGCGCCGCTCGACGCGCGCGGGACGCCGTCGACGATCCGGGCCGGCGCCCAGCGATAGCCGTTCACCCTGCGCCCCGTCACCGTGACGAACAGCACACCCGTTTGCGTGGACAGCTCGCTCGTCCCGTACCAGGCGAAGTTGCCGAGGCCGTAGCCGACGAGGGCGTTGCCCATGCGACCGGTTCCCTGGAGTCGATGCGCGTGACCGCCCACGACGACGTCAGCGCCCGCGGAGACGAGCTGCTTCGCAAGCATGCGCTGGTCGGCGGTCGGGCACTGCTCGAGCTCGACTCCCCAATGGAGAAAGACGACGACCGTGTCCGACGTCCTGCGGGCCGCACGGACCTCCCGGAGAAGCCGCGGCACCTCCTTCGCCGAGGCGAGCCCCGGCTTGTTCGGAGCAGCAGTCCACGCAGAGATCAGCTCTTCGTCGAGCACCTGTGTCGCTCCGATCACGGCAATCCGTTGACCGCTGATCGTGCGCCGGAACGGGCGGTACGCCTGCTTGCCGTCGAGGCCGATCCCGATCAGCGGGAAGCGGTATTGCCTCGCAGCCGTGAGCGACTCGCGCAGGCCCGACTCCCCGAAGTCCATGCCGTGGTTGTTGGCCATCGATGCGACGTCCACACCCCCACCTCGAAGCGCGGCGAACGCGCTCGGCGGCGTGCTGAAGACGAACTTCTTAACGGCGGGCACGCCGCCGCTCGTGACCGCCGTTTCCAGATTCACCACGGCGAGATCGGCGTCGTCGAGCAGTGGCTGGATCGGAGCTAGAACGCGGGCTGGGCTCGCGGCGAGCTTCGCCTTCAGGACGCCCTCGAAGTGGACGTCCCCGCCGAAGGCGAGCACGACCGGCTTGCTGCCTTTCAATGCGTCGTGCCCTAGCGGCGAGGCATCCCCGCGCCCCGCGATGAGCCCACCGAGAACCGTCGCGAGCGACGCAGCGAGCGCCACGAGAACGAACGAGAGCTTTGCAATTCGAGGCACTAGGAGCAGAACGGGCAGTGCGATCGGGTTCTGCCCCACGATAGCGTGCGCTTGAAGTAGTCTCGCCCCCGGTGCGCAAGGGGATCGTCCAGCTGGTCGCGATCGGCGTCGTGATCGGCGTGCTCGTCACGCTCGTGGCCGTCCTGTTCCAGTGGCTCCCGACCTCCGCGAGCGAGGAGTTCGACCGGATCCAGGACCTCTACTGGTTCGCCACGGTGTTGTCGATCGTGATCTTCTCGATTGTCGCGGCCGCGGTCGTGTACTCGGTGTGGAAGTGGCGTGTTCCTGATGACGACGACGCGGATGGCCCGCCGATTCATGGTCACACCGGGCTCGAAATCGTGTGGACTGCGGTTCCCGCGATCCTCGTCATCGCTCTCGGGATCGTGAGCGCAGTCGTCCTGTCCGAGAACGGCCAAGCGAGCGCGCGACCCCTCGAGGTGAAGGTGATCGGCCAGCAGTTCGCATGGAAGTTCGAGTACGGCGACTACGGGGATCTGAAGAGCGGCGAGCTCGTTCTGCCTGTCGACCGCGAGGCGCGGTTCACGATGACGGCGGTCGACGTCATCCACTCCTTCTGGGTGCCGAACTTCGGGCAAAAGCAGGATGCTGTGCCCGGGATCGAGACGACGATCCTCGTCACGCCGACGCGAACCGGCGAGTTTGCGGTCATCTGCACCGAGCTCTGTGGGCTCGGACACGCGACCATGCGGGCGAAGGCACGCGTCGTGACCCAGGTCGAGTTCGACAAGTGGGTGAAGGAGAAGCAGGCGTGACGGCTGCCCACCACGACACCCCAAACGTCGAGTATCCGGCTCACTTCGAGCCGCCCCACGGGCCGACGTGGAAGCTGTTCTTCGGCCCAGGGCTGGTGCGCGGCGTGTGGATGGCCGGCCTCGGCTTCGTCCTCGGTATGTTCCTCGTTCTCGCACTCCGGCTGTGGTGGGGCTGGGAGCCCTACTGGATCACAGAGGTGATCCTTGTTGTTGGTGGCATGGTCGCCGCCCCGATGGGCTTCCTGGCCGGAATCGGCTCGTTCGACTACTGGCTCCACTACATCTCGGGGCGCCCAACCCGACCCGAGGACCACTCCGGCCACGGCGCGCACAGCTGGAAGGACTACTTCCGGGTCAACACCGACCACAAGGTGATCGGGATCCAGTACCTCGTCACGACGTTCGTGTTCTTCACGATCGGCGGGCTCATGGCGATGTTCTTCCGGGCCGAGCTCGCGCAGCCGGGGCTGCAATTCGTGGACTCGCAGTCGTTCAACGGGCTCGTCTCGGTGCACGCGACGCTCATGATCTTCCTCTTCATCATCCCTGCGTTCGCGGGCATCGCGAACTTCGTCGTGCCGCTCATGCTCGGTGCGCCGGACATGGCCTTTCCGCGGCTGAACGCGCTCTCGTTCTGGCTGCTCCCGATCGCCGGGATCATGTTCATCTCGAGCTTCCTGGCGCCCGGCGGGGCATTCGGCGCGGGCTGGACGGGCTACGCGCCGCTCGCCGAAGGGCAGCCGCTGGGTCAGACGTTCTTCAACATGGGTGTGCAGTGGGCGGGGGCCTCGAGCATCATGACCGCGCTCAACTTCCTCGTCACGATCATCACGATGAGGGCGCCGGGCATGACGTTCTGGCGCATGCCCCTGCTCGTCTGGGCGAACTTCACGACGTCACTGCTCGTCGTCATCGCGACGCCGTTCATCGCGGGCTCCCAGTTCTTCGTGCTGTTCGACCGGATCCTGCACACGAGCTTCTTCACCCCCGAGGGTGGCGGCTACGTGCTCGGGTACCAGCACATCTTCTGGTTCTACAGCCACCCGGCGGTCTACATCATGATGCTCCCCGGCTTCGGGATCGTCTCCGAGGTCATCTCGTCCATGTCCCGCAAGCCGGTGTTCGGCTACCGCCTGATGGCGCTCTCGCTCATGGGGATCCTCGTGCTCGGCTTCTCCGTGTGGGCGCACCACATGTTCATCGCCGGCATGGCCGACTGGCTGCGCGTGCCGATGATGATCACGACCTTGCTGATCGCGATTCCGACCGGGATCAAGGTTTTCTCGTGGGTCGCGACTCTCTGGCGCGGGCGAATTCACCTGAACACCCCGATGCTCTTCGCACTCGGCTTCGTGACGATGTTCGTGATCGGCGGTCTCTCGGGGATCTACCTCGGATCAGTGCCCATCGACATCGCCGCTTCGGACACGTACTTCATCGTCGCCCACATCCACTACGTTCTCTTCGGCGGCTCGGTCTTCACGATCTTCGCCGGGATCTACTTCTGGTTCCCGAAGATGACCGGGCGGATGTACAACGAGCGGCTGGGCAAGTGGCACTTCTGGCTGACGTTCGTCAGCTTCAATGCGACGTTCTTCCCGATGCACTACATCGGGCTACGCGGGATGCCGAGGCGCGTCTCCGATTACGACGCCGCGTTCGGCGATCTCAACTTCGCGATCTCGATCGCCTCGTTCGTCCTCGGCGCGTCGTTCATCGTCTTCGTCTACAACATGGTGACGAGTTGGGTTCGCGGCCCGATCGCGGAGGCGAACCCGTGGCGCGCGCACTCGCTCGAGTGGCAGGTCTCCTCGCCGCCGCCCATCTTCAACTTCGACGAGATTCCGCAGGTCGTGGGTGGGCCCTACGAGTACGGAGTCCCTGGTGCCCGGCACGCGGTCTTGAGCCCCGCCAAAGAGGCCCAGGAGGTTCACGCGTGATCGCTGACGTGACCTCTGTCCTCGTCGTCGCCAATGAGACGCTTGCTGGCACCGAGCTCGTGGACGCCGTTCGGCACCGCAACGAGCGAGGCCTGATTCGCGTTGCCGTTGTTGCTCCGGTTACCCAGCCGCGCGAGGGCTACGTCGTCTACCGCGACTCGCGGCGTGCGGCGGCCGGCCGTAGGCTCGAACGCACGCTCGAGGCGCTTCGCGCCGCGGGAATCCCTGCGCATGGCGGCGTCTTCGACGACGAGCCGCTCGTGGCGGTCAAGGACGTGCTCTCCTCGGAGGAGGTCACCGAGATCATCGTCTCGACCCATCCCGAGACGAAGTCCGGCTGGCTTCGCAAGAACCTCGTGGAGGAAATACGGAAAGTGGCCGGCGGGAGACCCGTCGAGCACGTCGTCTCGGATGTGGTCGCCCGCGCGGGCGTCAACGTCCTCGTCGTCGCGAACGAGACCGTTCTCGGAGACGCGGTCCTCGATCGCATCCGCGCCCGTGCGCGCGAGGAGACAATGAGCTTCTTGATCGTGTGCCCCCAGAGCGACCCGGCGCGAGGCGAGCACCCTGAGGCCGAGCAGCGACTTCGCGCGGCGCTTGCGATTCTTCGCTCCGAAGGGCTCGACGTCCACGGGCAGATTGCGCATCCCGACCCGTTTGTCGCCGCCATGGAGGCGGTCGAGGATGAACGCACGGATGAGATCATCGTCTCGACCTTCCCGGGAGAGCGGTCAGGGTGGCTCCGGCGAGACCTCGTCGGGCGGTTGCGCTCGGAGAGCGGTCTCCCGGTCGACCATGTCGTTGCCGAGTCCCCGGTCGGGGTGAGCGGATGAGCGCGCACGCCGAGACCCTGCACGACCACCACGGCCCGCCGGAGGCTAATCAGAGCTCGCGCGTCGATGCGCGCACGCTCGGAATGCTTCTCTTCATCGGGTCGGAGATCATGCTCTTCGGCTCGTTCTTCGCCGCGTACTTCTTCGTCAGGGTCGTCAACCCGAGCGCCCCCGCCGAGTGGCCACCTCCGCCGTACGAGTTCCCGGTATTCGTGGCCGGCGTCAACACGGCGATCCTCGTCACCTCGAGCTTCACGATGCACTGGGCGCTGCAGTCGATCAAGCGTGGCCAGCGCGCCGGGTTCCTGGCTGGGATGGTGCTCACCTTCCTCATGGGCCTTGCGTTCCTCATTACGCAGGTGGTCGAGTACCTCAACGTCGGGTTCAACACAGGCGACGGTGCGTTCGCGTCGGTGTTCTTCGGCCTCACGGGTCTGCACGGTGCGCACGTTGCGGTCGGCCTCTCGCTGCTCTTGATGGTGATCATCCGGGGCTTCCGCGGTCACTTCTCGCCGGAGCACCACCAAGGAGTCGAGCTACCCGGGATCTACTGGCACTTCGTCGACGTCATGTGGATCGTCGTCTACGCGACCGTCTACCTGATCTGAGGACGCGCAGTCGCTGTGGAGAACCCGTTTCGTAGCGAGGCCGCGGCCTTTCGATTCCTGCTGATCACGATCGGCGCATTCGCGCTCATCGTCGTCGCTTCGTTGATCAGCACAACGCTCGGCATCGTCGTCTGGCTTCTGCTGTCGGGAGCCGCTGTCTGGGTCTACTTGAGCCAACGCGGCGCGGCGCCCGAGCGCGAACACGTCGAACACGTCGGCGGGCCTGACGAGTACCGCGTCCTCGTGGTTGCGAACGAGACCCTGGGAGGCGACGAGCTCCTGAGCGCCATCAGCACGCTCGCGCTTACGAAGACAGCGCGATTCCTCGTCGTCTGTCCGGCGCTCAACTCACGGCTCAAGACCTGGATGTCGGACGAGGATCCCGCGCGTGCGGTGGCGCAGGATCGGCTCGACGCGACGTTGGCTCGGTTGGCGTCTGTCGAGATCGACGTTCGCGGCGAGGTAGGAGACAGCGACCCGCTAGTTGCGATCGAGGATGCGATGCGTACCTTCCATCCCGACGAGGTCGTCATCTCGACACACCCACCGGGGAAGTCGAACTGGCTCGAGAGCGGCATGGTCGACGCGGTGCGCGTTCGGTTCGACGTTCCGGTTACACACGTCGTCGTCGACGGCCAAGACGAAGCCTGAGCGGCGCTACCGCGCCGAGCGCCTACCTACTTACCGGCGTTCGAGGAGACGTAGTCGGCGACGGCCTGGATCTGCTCTTCGTCGAGGGAGTCCTTGAACGGGGGCATACCGGTCTGACTACCGTTCGTGACGCGATCGGTGACGAGTTCCTTCGCCGGCTTGGAGGCGTCGAGGTTCGGACCGACGTTCCCGGAGGTCTCGGCGTCCGCGAGTGTGTGGCAGGAGCCACATTTGCTCGTGAACAAGATCTTCCCGTCGGTGGTTCGTTCGACGACGACCGGCTTCCCGGCGACGGAGCCGACATAGACCGCGATGTCGCTGATTGCCTGGTCCTGGTCATTCACGCAGAACGCACCGGACCCGCCGTCGTCGCAGTCGGGCAGCGTCGTGTCGGGTCCTGGCATTCCCGGCGCGCCGGTGGAGGTCGTCGTGATCGGAAACCGAATCTGGTTGGCGACGACCTGCGTGAACGTGGCAGATGTCATGCCCGCTTCGCGCGATTGCGCGAACGCATCATCGAGGTTCGGTCCGATCGTTCCGGCCGTTCCCGCGTCGGCGAGCGTGTGGCAGCCGCCGCACGCCTTGATGAAGAGCTGCTTCCCTGCCCCTTGGCTCCCTTGGCTCGTGTACCCACCGGTGCCACACCCGGCCAGCGCGAGCGACAGGAGGGCCGCACACGCGGCGGTCACGAGTACGGCGAGCCTCACGGAGGCGAGTCTAACCACCTTGCGCAAGACCGGGATCCGCTAACGCGGCATCCCGGGCGCGCGAGCTCCTGAAGGCGGCCGCTTCGCGGCCGCGGGCTATTCGAAAGCCCTCTCAGCCGGTCGTGCCGAACTGGCGGAGCTGCTTCAGTAGACGCCGGACCTCAACGGCGGTCGGGTCTTCCGGAGCGATCTTCAGGAAAGCTTCGTATGCAGCGATCATGGTGGTCGTGTCGCCCGCTCCCTGAGCGGCCTGCGCCAGTTCGAGCTGAACGCTGGGATCGTTGGGCAACGCGACGGTGATCCGGCGATATGTATCGACCGCCTTCGCGGAAGCCTGCTGTGCCTCGAAGTATGCGGCGGAGCTGTCCTGCGAGATCTGTCCGCTCACCGCTTGGGAGATCGGGTCGGGATCGAGGGGCTTGTCGCCGAGGCGAATCGCACCTGCGACCGCCGTGCCCGGAGCCAGGTAGGCCGCGCGAAAGTCCGCGATCTGGCCGCGTTGCTGTGCATCGGATGCCTGCGCCAGATATAGCCCGGCGAGCTCGCGCAGGACGTCGGTGTTGCGCGGACGGAGCGCGACGAAGCTCTCGAGGGCGTCGATCGCGTCGACGGTGTTCCCCGCCGCCTGGTGAGCGGTAGCGAGGTCACGGAATGCCTGAGCGTCCTTCGGGTTGTCGAGGACGCGCTTTTCGGCGCTCGAGATCGAAGGCACGCCCGAACTTCCGCCGCGCCCACGGAGGACGTCGCCCACACCGACACCCCCGGCGCCGACTCCGAAACCGACGAAGCCGAGCCCGAATACCAAGGCGAGGAACAGGAACATCCACTTCGCGTGCCGGCGAAGGCGCGGGAAGAACATGGTGTCCTCGATCACGACGTCGGGTTTGCGTGTGACAGAAGCCGGCCGCGGGCGCTGCGCGCTGCGTCGATCAGCTCTGGCCATGTCTTCCCTCCCTTCTCATACCGCGTTTCACCGGACACGAGAGTAGCGACGACGTGTTGCGGCGAGCCTCCGAGAACTGCTGCCGTAACAGGATCTTCCCATGGAATGTAGGGCGTCGTGGCGAGCGACAGAACCGTGAGATCTGCGCTCTTGCCCGGTGTGATGGATCCGAGCTGGGTGTCCCATCCGAGTGCGCGGGCCCCCCCAAGTGTGGCAAGCTCGAGTGCTTCCGCGGCTGAGAGAGCGTCCGGGCTCCGTTCGCGCGCCCGTGCACCCGCGATCGCGGCGCGCATCTCGTCGAACATGTCGAACGAAGGTGTCGAGGCGGGGCTGTCCGTCGCGATGCAGACGCGGATGCCTGCCGCTCGAAGGGCGCTCAGAGGCGCGATCCCACAGCCCAGGAGCGCGTTTGAGCGCGGGCAATGCGCGACCGCCACGTCGTTTGCTGCGAGCAGCTCGATCTCTTCCTCGTCGACCTGCACGCAATGTGCTGCGAGAACGTGCGGCCCGAGCAGCCCCTCCTCTGCCAGCGCGCGGATCCCGGTCGTCCCAAGCGGAGGTCTGAGCATCTCGCCGAGGGCGGTCCAGGGGCCAGTCCCGTCTCGGAGCCAAGTCGTCTCGGCGACGCTCTCCGCAAGGTGTGTCGCGATAGGCAACCCGAGCTCGCCGCACGCGCGGTAGAGCTCGATGGAGCAGGTGTACGGCGCGTGCGGCGAGATTCCGAGCCGCACCCGCTCGGAGAACGTGCCGGACACGCGATCTCTGTTCGGAGTGAAGAAGTCGTCGATTCCGGAGTCGTCGGCCCCGAATACCTCGAGGTAGACGATCGCCCGGAGCCCGAGCTCGGCAGCCGCCGTCGCCGCGGAACCGCTGAAGCTGCAGTCCCCGACCGTCGTGATCCCCGAGCGCAGGCACTCGAATGCCCCCAACCGTGCGATCGCGTCGGCGTCATCGAGATCAAGCCGCCGCTTTCGCTCGATGTGCAAGCCGATCCAGGCCGGAAACTCGAGCCCATCGCCAAATCCTCCGTAGACGGCGTACTCGAGATGGCTGTGAGCGTTGACGAAGCCCGGAAGGATTACCGCATCCCGGTAGCGCTCGCCCGCTCCGAGCTCTGCCGCGGCTCCGACCGCGACGATTGCGCCATCCTCGATCGCGACGGCTCCATCGCGGATCGGCGGCCCCTCGACCGGCACCACCCAGTCCGCGGACAGCACCCTCACGTCCCCGGCCGCCTTTGGCTTCCGCCCGGCAGAGCCGGGCTCCGCCGGAGGCTGACGCCGCTCGCGGCAGGATGCGTCGCGCTCGGCGCCTGTCCGTACTTGGAGTACTGTCGTGCGCGCCTCGCGCTCGCCTCCTTTGCGAGCGACGCCCCAGGAACGTGGGGGCTCACGGGAGCTCGGCCTCGGCGAGCCCCTCGTCCCAGTTGCGTTGCCACCGTCGCTCCATGAGCACGGACAACCAGATAGAAAGCTCGAAGAGGAGGAGCAGCGGAACGACCTCGAACGCGAGCGAAACCGGGTCCACTGTGGGCAGCAGGATCGCGAAGACGAGGAGCAGCACGTACGCGATGCGCCGGTTGCTGCGCAGTTGCTGCGACGTCAGGACGTGAAGGCGTACCAGCCCCAGAACGAAGATCGGCATCAGGAAGGCCAGGCCGCCTGCGACCAGTGTCAGCGCAGCGAAGTTGTAGTAGTAGCTCGCGCGAATCTGGATGTTGTAGATGTTGTCGTCGTACGAGGTGAGGAAGTCGAGCGCCCGCGGCAGGACGACGTAGTACATGAAGGCCACGCCTGTTGCGAAGAGCGCTGTCGCGAGGACGACGAAGACGAGCACCACACGTTGGAAGTGGGGCTCGACCGCGGGCGCGAAGAACGCCCAGATCTGCCAGAGCAGGACGGGAAGTGCAAGTGCAAGGCCGGCGATCAGGCTGACCTTGACCGAGGTGGTGAACGGCTCGGTTACCCCGAGCGTCACCAGCTTCTTGTCGTCGGGGAGGGGGCCTATCAGCCATTCCTGGATCTGCTCGTGAAAGACGAACGCCAACAGGAATGCTGGAACGAGTGCGAAGAGAACGACGATGAGTCGCGTCCTGAACTCGTCGAGGTGCTCGACAAGCGTGGCCTCCTCGCCGTGGAGGAGGCGCTTCGGGAGCCACCGGCGCACCATGTGGCGAGGGCTTCCCTAGTGGTCTAGCGGACGGTTTCCCGCTGCGCGTCCTCGGCCTGCGTCTCGCTCTGCGGCACCGGCTGGGGCGTTGCGGTTGAAAGCTCTGCTGCCGGGGGATCGGGCGCGGCGATCTTTTCTTCGGCGCCCGAGACTCCATCCTTGAACTCGCGCATCCCCTTGCCAAGCGAGCGCCCCATCTCCGGCAGGCGCTTCGCTCCGAAGACGAGGAGCAGGACGACGAGCAAGATGAGTAGCTCGGGAAGCGAGATGCCGAACGGCATGAACAAACCTTACCACCGGGTCGACGCAGGAACGGGTCCGGCTACGATGCGATCTGGCGCCTTCGTCTCCTGCTTCCTTTACCCGCAAGCGAGGTCCTTTCCGCGTGACCCAACTCGAGATCAAGAATCTGCACGTCGCTCTGGAAGACGGCACCGAGATCGTCAAGGGCGTCGACCTCGTCGTAGCCCAGGGCGAGAAGCACGCGATTATGGGTCCAAACGGGTCGGGCAAGTCCACACTCGCCTACGCGCTCATGGGTCACCCGGCATACGAGGTCACCGAGGGTCAGATCCTTCTCGACGGCGACGACGTGAGCGAGCTCGGCGCGGACGAGCGCGCGCAGCGAGGTCTCTTCCTTGCGTTCCAGTACCCGCACGCAATCCCGGGCGTCACCGTGACGAGCTTCCTGCGCAGCGCAATCAACGCGCAGCGCAAAGCCGCGAACGGCGGCGAAGAGAACCCCGTGCCGATCCCCGAGTTCCGCACCGAGCTCCTGGCGGCGATGGAGGAGCTGAAGGTTCCTCGTGAACTCGCGTCGCGCTATCTGAACGACGGATTCTCAGGTGGAGAGAAGAAGCGGGTCGAGATCCTGCAGATGGCGATGCTGAAGCCGAGGATCGCCGTGCTCGACGAGACCGACTCGGGCCTCGACATCGACGCGCTCAAGATCGTCGCGAACGGCGTGAACGCGCTCGTCGGCCCCGATATGGGCGCGCTCGTGATCACCCATTACCAGCGAATCCTCAACTACGTCACCCCCGACTTCGTGCACGTCTTCGTCGACGGACGCATCGTGGCCGAGGGAGGTCCGGAGCTCGCCCACAAGCTCGAGGCGGAGGGCTATGAGGCCTTCATGCCGGCGGGCGTCACGGGAGGGGATCAGTGAGCACGCACGAGACCGAGGTCGTCCGTGAAATCCGTTCCGAGTACAAGTACGGATTCTCCAATCCCGACGCCGCGAAGGACTACTTCTTCAAGTCCGGGAGAGGCATCTCGCACGAGGTCGTCGAGGCGATCGCCGAGCACAAGAACGAGCCCGAGTGGATGCGGGAGTTCCGCCACAAGTCCCTCGACTACTTCTTTGCTCGCCCAATGCCCAATTGGGGCGCGGATCTCTCAGGGATCGACTTCGAGAACATCTACTACTACATCAAGCCGACCGAGAAGCAGGCCGACCGGTGGGAGGACCTTCCCGCCGAGATCCTCGACACGTGGGACAAGCTCGGCATCCCCGAGGCGGAGAAGAAGTACCTCGCTGGTGTGGGTGCCCAGTACGAGTCCGAGGTCGTGTACCACAAGCTCCAGGCCGACCTCGAGGCGAAGGGCGTGATCTTCCTCGACATGGACACGGCTCTGCGCGAGCACGAGGACATCGTCAAGCAGCACATGGGGACGATCATCCCCCAGAACGACAACAAGTTCGCCGCGCTCAATTCAGCCGTCTGGTCCGGCGGCTCCTTCATCTACGTTCCACCGGGCGTCAGGATCGAGATGCCGCTACAGGCCTACTTCCGCATCAACGCGGAGAACATGGGCCAGTTCGAGCGCACGCTGATCCTCGTCGACGAGGACGCGTATGTGCACTACGTCGAGGGCTGCACCGCCCCGATCTACTCGTCCGACTCGCTGCACTCGGCGGTGGTCGAGATCATCGTCAGGCGTGGCGGCCGCTGTCGCTACACGACGATCCAGAACTGGTCCAACAACGTCTACAACCTCGTGACCAAGCGGGCCGTCGCCTACGAGGACGCGACCATGGAGTGGGTCGACGGGAACCTTGGCTCCAAGGTGACGATGAAGTACCCGGCGATCTGGCTCATGGGCGAGCGCGCGCACGGCGAGGTGTTGTCGATCGCATTCGGCGGCAAGGGTCAGCACCAGGACGCCGGCGGCAAGGTCGTGCACGTCGCCCCGCACACGACTTCCGTCATCACGTCGAAGTCGATCTCGAAGGACGGCGGACGTGCGGGCTACCGAGGGCTGCTGCAGGTCGCGAAGGGCGCCGTCGGCTCGAAGTCGAAGGTCGTCTGCGACGCGCTGATCCTCGACGACGAGTCCCGCTCGGACACGTATCCGTACATTCAGGTCGACGAGAGCGATGTCGATCTCGGCCATGAGGCGACCGTTTCGAAGATCGGCGAGGAGCAGCTCTTCTACCTCATGAGTCGGGGTCTCTCCGAAGGAGAGGCCAGCGCGATGATCGTGTCGGGTTTCGTCGAGCCGATCACGAAGGAGCTCCCGCTCGAGTACGCCGTCGAGATGAACCGCCTCATCCAGTTGCAGATGGAAGGCTCTGTTGGCTAGAGCGCTTGTCGGTTGATCGTCGAGCGGGTTGATTTCGTCTCGGTGCCCGTCACGGATCTCGAGCGCTCGACGGTGTTCTACCGCGACACGCTCGGGCTCGAGCAGATCGGTGAAGGCATGTGGCCCGAGTTCCAACTAGGCGAGAACGTGAGCCTCTACCTGCTCGACCCGACGAATATGGGGCAGTCGTTCACCGGCCCTCACCCGTCCCCGATTGCGTTGCGCGTCGCCGACGTCGAGGAAGCGCGCCGTGAGTTAGAGACGAAGGGGATTGTCTTTGCCGGCGACACCTTTGACACAGGCGTCTGCCACATGGCGCACTTCAGCGATCCCGACGGCAACGTCTTTATGTTGCATCGCCGGTACGCCCCGCATGAGAGCTGATCTACTCGAGCGCTACGAGGCGATCCCGCTGCCGACGAAGTCGGACGAGCACTGGCGGTTCACCGACCTGGCCAGTTTCGACCCGGACGCGTTCACGGCTGCGGGAGACCCGGCCGCCACACCGACTGCAACGATGTTCGAGATCGACGCGTCAGGCGTTGCCTCCGTCGGTGAGAACGGGATCACGATTGAGCGCGCCCCCGAGGGCATCCGCTTCGAGCTGCTGACAGATACTCACCCGCTGCTCGGCACCCTCGTCGGGCACAGCGAGAAGTTCGCGGCCCACAACGCCGCTATGTGGGAGCACGGGCTGCTCGTTCACGTTCCGGAGGGTGTCGTCGTCGAGAAGCCGATCTACATTCGGGTCGCGAATGCGATCGAGGGTGGCTCACTGTTCTGGCGGCTGTTGATCGTCGCCGAGGCCCAGAGCCGTTTCACCGTGATCGAGGAGTACGCGTCGGCTGCGCCTTCGCTCTCCGGCTATTCGAACGCGGCTGTCGAGATCGTGGTCGAGGACGGCGCCAAGGTCGAGTACGTTTCCGTCCAGAACCTCTCGCAGAGCACCTGGCACTTCGCCTCGCATCACGCCAGGGTCGGACGCGACGCCGGGCTCGACTGGGTTGCGGGCGGCTTCGGCTCGGGCGGCGGCAAGGTCTGGATCCAGAACGACCTCGCCGGCCAGGGCGCAACCTCGAGGGTGACCGGAGCATATTTCGCCGATCATGAGCAACGGCTCGACTACGACACGTTCCAGGAGCACATCGCGCCGAACACCACCTCGGACTTCGCCTTCAAGGGCGCGCTCCGCGACAACGCTCGGGCGGTGTGGCGCGGCATGATCCGCGTCGAGGAGGGCGCCCAGAAGACGAACGCATACCAGGAGAACCGCAACCTGCTTCTCTCGAAGACCGCCCACGCAGACTCGATTCCAGGCCTTGAGATCATGGCCAACGACGTTCGCTGCACCCATGGGGCGACGCTCGGCCAGGTCGATAGGGAGCAGCTCTTCTACCTGATGGCACGTGGGCTCTCGCACGCCGAGGCCGAGCGGTTGATCGTGCGTGGCTTCTTCCAGGATGTCCTCGACCGCGTCGAACTCGAGCCCGTTCGCGACGCGCTCGCCGCGGCGCTCGAGGCACGGATCCCGCAGACATAGCCGGGCGCTGGCAAGATTCGACGATGGAGTCGGTCTCTGCGCCACGCCTGCGCGGCGTCTTCCATCTATACGCCTTCGTCGCAGCGGTCGTCGCCGGCACGGTGCTCGTCGTCCTCGCCGACGGCTATCTCGAGCGGTTTGCCGTGTGGGTCTACGCCGTTGCGCTCGCCGCGATGTTCGGAGCGAGTGCGCTCTACCACCGCTACCCGTGGCGCAGCTCAACGGCACGGCTGCGCGCCCGCCGTCTCGACCACGCGATGATCTTCGTCTTCATCGCCGGCACGTACACAGCCTTTGCGCTCGTCGCGTTCAGTGGGCCGGCCAGAGTTGTCGGTCTTGTCACGGTCTGGGCCGGGGCGATGCTCGGCATCGCCTTGAACCTGGTCTGGATCGACGCGCCGCGATGGCTCTCGGCGGTCGCCTACCTCGGGGTCGGATGGGTCGGGCTCATCTTGATACCTCAGCTCTTCCCGGCACTCGGTGTCGCTGCAGCCGTGCTCGTGATCGTGGGCGGGGCGCTCTACAGCGTCGGAGCGCTGGCGTATGCGACCACATGGCCCAACCCGTTTCCCGCCACGCTCGGCTTCCACGAGATCTTCCACCTGCTCGTCGTCGCAGCCGCCGCCGCGCAGTTCGTCGCGCTTTCGCTTGTCGTTCTCTGAGCTCGGAGCTGTACCCTCGGGTCATGGAAACCAAGGTGCAACTCACCGACGAGGAGTGGCGCGCGCGCCTCTCTCCCGAGAAATACGCGATCTTGCGGCAGAAGGGAACCGAACGGGCCTTCACCGGCACGTATTGGGATGAACACGCGCCCGGTATCTACCGCTGCGCCGGGTGCGGCGCGGAGCTCTTCCGCTCGGAGACGAAGTTCGAGTCGGGAAGCGGCTGGCCGAGCTTCTTCGAGCCGTCTTCGCTCGACAGCGTCGTCACGGAGACGGATGCGAGCCACGGGATGATCCGCACCGAGGTGACTTGTGCATCCTGCGGTGGCCATCTCGGCCACATCTTCGACGACGGGCCCGCGCCGACGGGGAAGCGCTACTGCATCAACTCGTGCGCGCTCGACCTCGAGCGAGCCCCCTGACAGCTGAATCAGGGAATTCGCTGATGCCCGGTCGGCGGGCGTTCGAAAAGCTCGCCAGTGAACCCGACCACCCACCCAAGGAGGTGCGTCATGTTCACGTACGTCGGGCTGATTCAGCTCACCGACGAGGGCCAGGAGAAGCTGCACGAGGCCCCCGTGTACCTCGAGAAGATCAAGACGATCATCGAGGAAGAGGGCGGTTTGCTGGAGGACGTCTACGCGGTCATGGGACCGTGGGACTTCTTCGCAATCGTCAAGTATCCGGACAACGAGACCGCGTTCCGCGTGCTCGCCAAGATCGGGATGCTGGAGGTCGTGAAGACCGAGACGTTCCCCGCCGAGAAGGTGGACGTCTTCTTCAAGGCGCTCGTCTGAGCTGATCTGCCTGCATAACGCGCACTGAGGCTGCCCCCGTGCGGGGGCAGCCCTGTATCGTGGGCACATGACGAGCTGCTGCCGCGCCGGGCCGTGCGAGCAGTTCTTCAAGCCCAGCGTCGCGCGTCGGAGTCTTGAGACATACCGCCGGAAGGGCCTCGACGCCCTCGAGCAACAGATGGTCGCCAGCGCATCGAAGGACGGGGTCGACGGCCTGCGCGTGTTGGAGATCGGCGGGGGCATCGGTCGGATCCAGGCAGAGCTCCTCGATGCCGGCGCCGGCAAAGGCGAGATCGTCGAGCTTGTCTCCTCGTACGAGCCCTATGCGCGCGAGCTAGCCCGCGAGAAGGGCTTCGAGGCCCGAACGACGTTCCACGTCGTGGACATCCTCGAGGAGCCTGACAGCGTCGCGCCGGCCGACGTCGTAGTCCTCAATCGCGTGGTCTGCTGCTCGCCAGACGGGATCGCCCTCGCCGCCGCGGCCGGGAGACTTGCTCGACAGGCGCTCGTGCTCAGCTTTCCGCGGGACGTCTTCTGGATCAGAGCCGGGGTACGAATGCTGAACGCGAGCTTCTGGCTCATGCGCAACCCACTCAGGGTCTACGTTCATCGGCCGGCGGCGTTGTTCGCCGCGGCTGAGGCCGAGGGGGTTCACGTTCGGGAGGGCGATCGGAGTGCGTTCTGGCAATGGGCGACGTTGCGGCGCTCCGCATGAGCGAGCTCGGTCTCTTTCCGCTTCAGCTCGTGCTGCTCCCGACCGAGCGGGTCCCACTGCACATCTTCGAAGAGCGATATCGGGAGCTCATCGGCGAGTGCCTCGACTCGGGCGACGAGTTCGGGCTCGTCTACGCGGACGATGACGGAGTCCGCGACATCGGCACACGAGCGCGGGTCACGGAGGTGCTCGCTCGGCTGGAGGACGGGAGGATGGACGTGCTCGTCGAAGGCGGAGCCCGCTTCAGGATCCTCGAGCTCACGACCGGCCGGACCTTTCATACCGGCGTCGTGGCTCCTGTCGAGGACGAAGGCGATCCCGCCGGTTCGGACGCGGTCGAACGGGCGCTCCGACTCTTCGATCGTCTGCGCGAGCTGACGGGAAGCGAGGTCGACGTTCCAGAGGCGGATGTCACCCAGCTCTCCTATGTCCTTGCTGCGCGGGTCGAGTTCTCGCCGAGCGACAAGCTGGAGCTTCTGAGCGACATCTCCGAGCGCAGCAGGCTGGATCGCTTATGCGATCTCCTCGAGAAGGCGATTGCTACGGCCCAGAGCGTCCGAGGTGCGGCGGAGCGGGCGGCCACGAACGGTCGAGTCCAGCAGGGGTGAGCCGAACCGCCCGGGGTACGATGCGGTCGTGGCTGTAACGGCACAACCGAAGCTGGACGCTGAGCGTCTGCGCGCGGACTTCGCGGTTTTCGACGAGCTGGTCAACGGGAAGCCTGTCGCATACCTCGACTCCGCCGCGTCGACCCAGAAGCCACGCCAGGTGCTCGACGTGATGCGCGACTTCTACGAGCATTCGTACGCCAACGTGCACCGTGGCGTCTATCGCCTCGCGGAGCGTGCGACGACCGGCTACGAGACCGCGCGCCAGAAGGTCGCGTCGTACGTCAACGCACCCTCCGAGCGCGAGGTGATCTTCACGCGGAGCGCGACCGAGGCGCTCAACCTCGTCGCGTACGCCTGGGGACTCGACAACCTCGGCAAGGGCGACGTCGTCGTCGTCACGGATCTCGAGCACCACTCGAGCTTCGTCCCATGGCAGTACGTCGCGGGTCGAACGGGAGCGACATTCCGCGTGATCCCCATCGACGAAGTGGGTGAGCTTCGGCTTGACGCACTCGACGAGATCGAGCGCGAGGGGAACGTAAAAGTAGTCGCGTCGAACCTCGTCTCGAACACGCTCGGCACCGTCAATCCTGTGCAGGCTCTCGCAAGCTGGGCACATGAGCACGGCGCGGTCATGGTCGTCGACGCCGCTCAGGCCGCTCCCCACCGCCAGTTGGATGTGCAGGCGCTCGACTGCGAGTTCCTCGCGCTCTCCTCCCACAAGATGTGCGGACCGACTGGCATCGGCGCTCTCTGGGGCCGGCGGGAGCTGCTCGAGACCATGTCGCCCTTCAACCTCGGTGGCGAGATGATCCGCTCGGTCTCTGCCGAGCGCACGACCTGGAACGAGCTTCCCTACAAGTTCGAGGCCGGAACGCCGGCGATCGCCGAGGCGGTTGGGTTCGGCGCTGCGATCGACTACGTCTCCGAGGTCGGGCTCGACGCGATCGAGCAGCACGAGCTCGAGCTCGTCGAGTACACGCTCGGGCGGCTAGGCGAGCTTGCCTGGGTGGATACCTATGGGCCTCCTCCAGAGCGCAGAGCTGGAATCATCTCGTTGAACGTCCAAGGCGTGCATCCGCACGACGTCGCTCAAGTGCTGGACTGGGAGGGTGTAGCGGTACGCGCTGGCCATCACTGCACACAGCCGCTCATGGCGAAGTTGGGAGTGAGCGCGACGATTCGTGCCAGCTTCTACCTCTACTCCATCGCGGAGGAGGTCGATCGACTTGTCGATGGCCTCCACAAGGCCAAGAAGAGCCTCGGGTAACCATGAGCGAGTTCGACCAGCTGTACCGCGAACTCATTCTGGACCACTACAAGAACCCGCGTAACCACGGGCTACTCGACCCCGCTGATGCCCACGCCGAGGGCCAAAACCCGCTCTGCGGAGACGAGCTCGCGGTGTCGGTGCGCTTAGGCGACGGCGATGTGATCGAGGAGATCGGCTTCGACGGCCGCGGCTGCGCGATCAGCCAGGCTGCGACGTCGATGCTCAGCGAGCTCGTCAAGGGTCGTACGGCGGAAGAGGTTGCCGCAATGCCGAAAGAGGAGCTCCTCGACGAGCTCGGGATCCCGTTGTCGCCGGTCAGACTCAAGTGCGCGATTCTCGGCCTCGGCGTTCTCAAGCTCGCGCTCCATAAGGCGAGGGGAACGCCGCTTCCGGAAGAGTGGGGCACCTCGAATCGCGACCTCGTGCTCGAGTGAGCCATATCGAGGTCGGCCCAGTCGAGGAGCTCCCTCCCGGTGCGATGCGGCTCGTCCCGGCCGGTTCTCTCACCATCGGCGTCTACAACTGCGCCGGCACGCTCTATGCGATCGAGGATCGCTGCTCGCACGACGACGGCCGTCTGTGCGAGGGGGACTGGGAGCCCGAGCTCTGCGTGGTCGTGTGCCCGCGCCATGGGGCGCGCTTCGACTTGCAGACGGGCATTCCGATGACTCTCCCGGCGTTCGAGATGGTGCCGACCTATCCCGTCTCCGTACGCGAGGACGGCGTCGTCGTCGTCGAAGTACCGGACTGATGCTCGACGAGCGCGTGCTGGCCGTTCGCGCGTGCTCGAGGAGGAGAACCGGGCTGAGCTTCGTCCATCCGCCCGAAGTGCGTATGCTGGCGCTACCGCGGAAAGGAGGTGGTCCGGCTTGAGTGATGACAGTACGGGCAGTGGAGGTACCAGCGGGTAGAGGCGTGCCCCCGGGACCACCGGGAAGCGCCTAGCCAGCGTAGGGGGCTCGCGCGTTGCGCCGCACTCGTCTCGTTGCGAGAGGAGTGCCGGAAGCGCCTCTACCAATCCAACGCTGGGATCCGTAACGAGGGGCCGCCTTGCGCGGCCCCTCGACGTTTTCGGCTCACGCGGCGAGCGCCGCGGGCACCGCCTGCTCGACGAGTGCGGCCAGGTGGATGCGGAGGCGCTCCGCGACGATCGGGCTGACGAGGCGGCCCTCAACATCGAAGACCTCGTGCGCGCGAGGCACGGAAAGCTCGCCGGCGATGACGCGCGCGCCGGCGATGCCGAGCACGCGCCGCAGATCCTGCTGTGCCCACATGGCGCCGTACTGCCCCGGCGTAGCACCTGCCACCGCGACGGTCTTGTTCGACAGAGCCGCGCCGCGATGCGGTCGCGATGCCCAGTCCACAGCGTTCTTGAGGACGCCGGGTATCGAGCCGTTGTACTCCGGTGTCACGAAGAGCAGGGCGTCGGCGGAGCGGATCTGCCGCCGCAGTTCGCCTACTGCGGCGGGCTCCTCAGTGCCATCGGTGTCCGCGTCGAAGGGCGGTAGGGCACCGAGCTCGTTGTACAGCTCGATATCCACCCCGGCGGGTGCGATCTCGCGGGCCGCCCGGGCAAGGGCCGTGTTGTACGACCCTGCCCGGAGGCTGCCCGAGATTGCGAGGACCTTCACGCTCAGCTCGCCTTCACCGCTGAGAACGTCGCGGTGAGTCTCACGTCGTTGGGGAGCAGGAACCCGCCGCCGGGGATGGGTGCGTTCCAGCTGAGTCCCCAGTCCGCGCGATCGACCGTGCCTTCGAGGTCGATGCCGATGCGCTCGTGGCCCCACGGGTCGACACCGCTGCCGACGAACGTGCCGCGCAGTGTGACCGGCTTCGTGATGCCCTTGATCGTGAGCTCGCCCTCGACGTCAAGGTCGTCGCCGCTGAACTCGACCTCGGTTGACTCGAAGGTCAGCTCCGGATGGCGCTCGACGTCGAAGAACTCGGGTGACTGCAGGTGCCCGTCGCGCTTCTCGTCGAACGTCGTGATGCTGGAGACGGTGACCGTCCCTTGGATCGACGGCC
>Ga0315297_10000683_pt1 | contig 19954 bp, 7 predicted proteins | sample YL17G15_0_MG_FD_203628 | JGI IMG/M metagenome (GOLD analysis project Ga0315297, IMG submission 203628) | Sediment microbial communities from Yellowstone Lake, YNP, Wyoming, USA - YL17G15_0 | ecosystem: Environmental > Aquatic > Freshwater > Lake > Sediment | place: USA: Wyoming | collected... | reverse complement strand
CCAGGACACTCCGGCCGGGCGCAACCTCTGCCACCTCACCGGCCAGGCCGCGAGCTTTAGCCAACCCAAAGTCTGTGACCTTCGGCGTGCCGTCCGGAGTCATCATCACATTGGCCGGCTTCACATCTTGATGAATCAATCCCTGCTCATGGGCATAATGAAGGCCCCAGGCAAACTGGATCGCTATGTCCAGGATCCGCTTGAGCGCCTTATCATGTCCCCCTTCATATAGCCTGCGCTCCTTGATCCAGTCCGAGAGGCTCCCCCCTTCAACATACTCGGCAAAAACCCGCGGTATTCCGCCTAGCGTACGGACATAGTAGCAGCTCACCGTATGGGGATGGAGGCCTAGGTTTATCCAGGTCTCGCACTCCCGCACAAAGTTCTCTTTCTGTTCCTCGGTCTGGAACCAATCCGCCCTGGGGCTCTTGACGGCCAGGTCGATATTCCAGCCGCGGTGGCGGACCCGGTAGACCAAGCCCATGCCCCCGCCCTTGTGGATATCCTTGACCTCATAAAGGTCCAAAATAACATCGCCGACGTTCCATTCAAGAGGGACCTCGGCTTCGGCTGCCTTGATATCTTCCGCCTTCCTGGGGAGTGGTGTGGCTATCGTTCGCTCGATATCCGGCTCAACCTTTGCGCTAGCGGCTTGCGTTGCCCCAGGCCCGACATCGGATTCTCTTATGGTCTTGTTTGAGTCCTCATTCTTTTTTTCTGACATAATTCCGCCTCCTCAAAAAGCCTACATCCCCACCTCTCTTCTTTATTGAAGAATCCTTTTATGGCCACTTCGGAAAATCCCTTTTAACGCTTGGCTCTCCTTTAATGTTTTTTCCCAAACAGTTTTGAAAAGATTGATGCTGAAGCCGGTTTATCTTCCCTCTTATTGGCCATTTCTTCAAGCTGTTTGCGAACGCCCTTAGGTCGCAGCCAGCCGTAGCCGGCGTACTGTAACTGGCGGATGAGAGAGTCAAATCCCTGCTCGTTCCAGGAGGGTTTGCCGCAGTGTATCAGAGCCAGCCGGACTTCCTCTTCAGACGGTGCATGATCCCGCGGGAGTTCAGCTGCATAGGGAGTGTGCAAAATGAGAAAAGATTCGAGATAAGGCCGCGCGCCTTCGTCCCAGTCGGAGGGAGATGGGAATTCGCACTCCCAGTCGAGCTCCCACCGCGCCAGCTGGCCTCCGTCTCCCGAGAGCGCCCAGCGGCCATCCGGACTGAAGGTGACGGAGTTCACTTGCAATTCGGGTCCCTCGAACGTGCGCACACACTGGCCCGTGGCCAGCTCCCACAGCCCCAGCGTTTTGTCGTAGCTTCCCGACAGCGCCCATCGCCCATCCGGACTGATACTGACGGAGTACACCGCCCCCGTGTGTCCTTCGAAGGTGCGCAAACACCGGCCCGTGGCCAGCTCCCACAGCCGCAGCATCTTGTCGTTACTTCCCGATAGCGCCCAGCGTCCATCCGGACTGAAGGTGACAGAGTTCACCCTGTCCGTGTGTCCTTCGAACGTGCGCAAACTCCGGCCCGTGGCCAGCTCCCACAGCCGCAGCGTCTTGTCCCAGCTCCCCGAGAGCGCCCAGCGTCCATCCGGACTGATGCTGACGGAGTTCACGAGACCCAGGTGCATGGATCTCACGTCACGAAGGTCGAGGGAATTCAGGTCAGTCGTGTGTCCTATGAACGTGCGGACACACCGGCCCGTGGCCAGCTCCCACAGCCGCAGCGTCTCGTCATCGCTCCCCGAGAGCACCCAGCGTCCATCCGGACTGAAGATGACAGAGCTCACCTCATCCGAGTGTCCTTTGAACGTGCGCAAACACCAGCCCGTGGCCAGCTCCCACAGCCGCAGCGTCTTGTCCTCGCTCCCCGACACCGCCAAGCGCCCATCCGGACTGATGCTGACGGAGTGCACCAAACTCGTGTGTCCTTCGAACGTGCGCACACACTGGCCCGTGGTCAGCTCCCATAGCCGCAGTGTCTTGTTGCTTGTCAGCAGCCAGCGCCCATCCGGACTGATGCTGACAGACTCTGCGCCATCGGCACTCCTCTTGAAAGTGGGGTGAAGCCATCCACGGCTGAAGCACTTGAGTCTCCCGCGTAGCCCTATTTGCCGGCACAGTTCCATCAGCTCCTCGTGCCGTTCATATCCGGGAACCCGACGCGCCCCCGACACCTCTGCTGCGGCACGGGAAGCATCGCCCTGCTTGAGGGCCGATTTGGCGCTCTCCAGTGCCCGACGGACTTCGGTCTCAGCGCCAGTAACCTCAGCCGAGCTCCGCGGGCGTGCGACCGCAAGAGGGGCCGGAGAACCGTTGCCTTTCAGCTCCCACAACCGAAGCGTGCTGTCCCAGCTCCCCGACAGGGCCCAGCGCCCATCCGGACTGAAGGTGACGGAGCTCACGTGACCCACGAGAAGGGTGCTCGCGACACTCTTGTGTCCAGTGAAGGTGCGCACACACCGGCCCGTGGCCAGCTCCCACAGCCGCAGTGTCTCGTCCGAACTCCCCGACAGCCCCCAGCGTCCATCGGGACTGAAGGCGACGGAGCTCACTTCACCCCTATGCCCTTCAAGCGTGCGCAAACACCGGCCCGTGGCCAGCTCCCACAGCCGCAGTGTCTCGTCCTCGCTTCCCGAAAGCCCCCACCGCCCATCGGGATTGATGCTGACGGAGGTCACCGAACCTGCATGTCCTTCGAACGTGCGTACACACCGGCCCGTGGCCAGCTCCCACAGCCGCAGCGTTTTGTCGTAGCTTCCCGACAGCGCCCAGCGCCCATCCAGACTGATACTGACGGAGTTCACTGCCCATTCGTGTCCCTCGAACGTGCGCACACACTGGCCTGTGGCCAGCTCCCACAGCCACAGCATCCCGTCCTCGCTTCCCGAAAGCCCCCAGCGCCCATCGGGACTGATGCTGACGGAGAACACTTTACCCCTATGCCCTTCAAGCGTGCGCAAACACCGGCCCGTGGCCAGCTCCCACAGCCGCAGCGTCTCGTCGCGGCTCCCGGAGAGCCCCCAGCGCCCATCCGGGCTGATGCTGACGGAGAACACCGAACCTGTATGTCCTTCGAACTTGCGCACGCACTGTCCCGTGGCCAGATTCCAAAGACACACCACGTGTTCTTCTTCTTCGAAGAAATGCGAGCCACTTCCTGAAAGCGCCCAGCGTCCATCCGGACTGATGCTGACGGAGAACACCCAACTCGTGTGTCCTTCGAACGAGCGCACCCAGGAATGCCACTCCCCCTGTGATCTGCGAGTAACCTTCAGTGCCCGCTGAACCTCCTCTTCTTGTGGGGCTTGACGCGACGCCTGCTCCAAGACCTTCAGGGCGGACTCTCCGTCGCCTCGCTCCATGTACACTAGCCCGAGATAGTATCCTACGCGCCAATCGCCCTCGTGCGTCGTGCGAACCTCCTCCAATTGTTTGGCCAAGACATCATCCGTCATTCGAGCTGACCGCCAAAGAAGCAAGCCCCGGTTGTAGGACGCCTCCAGATGATGAACGTCGGACTGCAGCGCTCGCTCAAACAGCTTCTCGGCTTCTTCTTGCCTGCCAAGATCCAACAAAGAGACAGTCGAGTAGATCATCCATTACTGGATTTCACCCTCACAGAACCGGACGTGCGGCGTTACCGCATCCGGCTCTTCCGAGCAGGTCACCCGGATTGACACTCAGCCAACCTTCGGAGTGCGTGATCTTCGGACGGGGCAGAACAAAGACTTCGGCCAAGAGACGCTTGAGCCGGGGCCAGTTCACCTTTTGGCCGCGCCGCGACAAGGCTTGGATCCACATCTTCCATACCCGGTAAAAGAACCGCTGGAGCGACTTGAAGTTTCCCCGGATCCCATAGTAATTGTAGTGCCCCATGAGTTTCCGGCTCAACTCCCGGTGCTGTTCCTGCACGGGTCGATGGCGGTGCTTTACGCACCATTGGCGGGCGACCTTCAGGCTCCGTTTCAGCCGTGTGCGGGCGGTCTTTCGTTTCACCAGATAACGCCCCTGGCGGTCTCGTCCGGCAATGTGGGTAAATCCCAGGAAGTCGAACGTGTCGCTTCCCCGCCGTCCGAACCGGATCAGGCGCGTTTTCTCCCGGTTGAGGCTCAGTCCGAAGCTTTTCAGCCTCCGGTCCAGTTCCTCCAACATCCGACGGGCGTCGTCTTCATTCTCCAAGGCCAGGATCATATCATCCGCATAACGAACGATGTACGTTTCTCCCGTGGCTTCGGCTTTCCTCCATTCGTGCACGAACGTGTCGACCACCTCATGCAGGAAGATGTTGGCCAGCAGCGGGGAGATCACCCCTCCTTGCGGCGTTCCGCTTTGGGGATATGTCCGTCGTCCGTCTTCTTCGACGACTCCGGCCTTCAGCCATTTCACGATGAATCTCAGCAGTTGTCCGTCCATCACGCGACGCTGAACCACGGTCATCAGTTGTTGGTGGTCTATCGTGTCGAAAAACCAGCTGATATCCGCGTCCAGCACCCAGTTCACCCGTCCCTTTTGCAAAACCGTCTGCAGCGCCTGCAACGCTTGATGGGCGTTCCGATTCGGGCGATAGCCATAGCTGAACCCGTAGAAGTCCGCTTCATAGATGCTGTTCAGGATGGCCACGACCGCCCCTTGCACGATCTTGTCTTCCACGGTGGGAAGTCCAAGCGGCCGTCGGCCTCCGTCCGGCTTCTCGATCCAGCGTCTCAGAACCGGGTTGGCCCGGTAGCAGCCCCTCTTCAAGCGCGCTTGCAGCTCGCTCAGGTTTTCTTCCAGGTCTCGGCCATAGTCCTTCTTGGTCACCCCGTCAACACCCGGGGCCGCGTCTGCATCCAACTCTTGGTAAGCTTTCTTCAGCCGCTCGATCGTCAGAAAATGGGCCAAGCTGGTGAACCGTTCTTTCGGTTTGCGTCGTGCCACCTCCTCCACCCGAAGAAGTTCCGGGGAGAGGTCGGCCCGCTTCGGAGTGCGGTTCCTCTGTCCCTTCTCCAGGTTCCCGGCCCGGCTCTCCCCTTCGCTCCCCCCGCTCGGCCGTCCTTCGCGGGCTTCTTTGCTACTATGAGAGAGTCCGAATCCCATCGGCCTTTCACACCCCGACGCTCCGGTCTTCCCTCGCGTCCCGGCGCCCGCATCCGTGCGGTTGCCGATGGGCTTCTCCTGTTCCGTCCGCTCCCTCGGGTTCTCGATGTGAGCCCTTGCCCCCGGAAGGTCCGGCCGGCTAGGCGGTTCGCTCGGCCGATTCTGCCTGCGGATCCAGGCGAGATCCTCGGCACCTTCGACGAAATAAATTTCGGGGTTTACCCTCACACCTCGTCTCCCTTCCTGTCTACGCTTCATACCTGTCGTTACCGACACGCACGCAAGACTCGGTTACCGCTCCCATGCCGTTGGGTTGGCGGGTCGGTTTTCCCTTCGACTCGGGTTTCGGACAGCTTGTCAGGACGCACGCCCGATTATTCAGCCCGTCAGCCAGGAGATCTCCAGCCTTTGGCTCGGGGCGGGCATATTCCTCTCGTGTAGCACGCTGATAACTTTCCATCAACTTCGTTACGATCTCTTTCATATCTTCTGGCCGGTCTTCAGGATCTCGCTGAAAACATCGCCTTAAAAGCTCAACCATAGCTTTCGGCATTTTGGGAATGGCCTTATCCTCTGCTCCGGACTCAACGTAACCCTCAAGAACCTCAGCTGCCGCCTGGCCGGCCAACCAGGTTACCTCTCCCGTAAACATCTCGAGAACACTTAGCCCCCACGACCAGATGTCGGTCTTTCGTGAGAGCGGCTTCCCCTGGGCTTGTTCCGGCGAACAGTAGGCCGGTGTCATCCCGCCTGAGCTCACGAGCACGTTTCGACCCGGGATAATCCGTGCACTCTCACCCGCTAATCCACGGGCCTTAGCCAGGCCAAAGTCCGTAACCTTTGCCGTGCCATCTGGCGTCATCATTACATTAGCTGGCTTCACGTCCTGATGTACCAACCCCTGCTCATGGGCATAGTGCAGTCCCCAGGCAAACTGGATCGCTATATCCAGGATCCGCTCAAGGGCTTTATCAGGTCCCGCTTCATACAGCTTTCGCGTCTTGATCCATTCCGAGAGGCTCCCCCCTTCAACATACTCGGCAAAAATCCGTGGTATTCCGCCTAGCGTACGGAAATAGTAGCAGCTCACCGTATGGGGATGGAGGCCCAGGTTTATCCAGGTCTCGCACTCCCGCACAAAGTTCTTTTTCTGCTCTTCAGTCCGGAAGTAGCCTGTCCGGGGGCTCTTGACGGCCAGGTCGATATTCCAGCCACGGTGGTTAACCCGATAGACCAATCCCATGCCCCCGCCCTTGTGAATGTCCTTGACCTCATAAAGATCCAGGATCACATCGCCGATGTTCCATTCGAGAGCAACATCGGCCTCGGCAGCCTTGATATCTTCCGCTTTCCTAGGGAGAACGGCGGCTATCGTTCGCTCGACATCGGGCTCAGCCCTTGCCCTAGCGGCCTGACTTGCCTCAGGCCCGACATCGGATTCTCTTATGGTCTTGTTTGAGTCCTCGTTCTTTTTTTCTGACATAATTCCGCCTCCTCAAAAAACCAAAAAACCTATATATTTGCCTTTCTTCTTTATTGAAGATTCCTTTTATAGCCATTTCAGAAAATCTGTTGGGTCGCTTCGCTCTCCATCAATGTTTTTTTCCAAATAGTTTTGAAAGGGCTGATGATGAAGTCGGCTTGCCTCCCCATCTTTTGGCCATCTTTTCAAGCTGTTTGCGTACGCCTTCAGGTCGCAGCCAGCCGTAGCCTGCGCAGGCAAGTGTGTTCAATAGCAGATTGAAGTCTCGCTCGCTCCACACTGGCGTTCCGACGCGCATCTTCCAAGCCGCCAGGGGCACGTGCCAGGCAAGGAAAGATGCGAGATAAGGCTGAGCGCCATCGTCCCAATCGGCCTCATCCAGAGCATCCAAGTCCCAGTCTAGCTCCCATACTTGAAGCCCCTTGTCTTGCCCACCTGAAAGGGCCCATCCGCCATCGGGGCTCAAACAGACGGTTTCAAGGCGAAAGTCATGTGCTTCCAGCGTCTGTATGCAGATCCCCGACTTGACTTCCCAGATTCGGACCGTCCGGTCATCGCCTCCCGAGGCGGCAAACCGTCCGTCAACCGTAAGGGAAATGGAGAACACGAAGTTCGAATGCCCCTTGAACACGCTCAAACAGCGGCCCGTGGCCAGCTCCCACTTTCGAATAGTGTTGTCGCCGCCAGCAGAGAGCAACCATTCCAGGTCAGCACTCAGTGCGATAGAAAGCACCGCACCGTTATGTCCCTCGAACGTTCGTAAGCAGGCGCCGCTCCTCGTATCCCACAGGCGGAGCGTACGATCACGGCCTCCCGAAAGTGCCAACATGCCATCCGGGCTGAGCAGCACCGACTCGACCTCAGCCGTATGCCCGCCGAAAGTCACACACTCGCCACTTCGAATGTCCCAAAGCCGTACGATTTTGTCCCAACCTCCGGAGAGCGCCAGTAGGCCGTCGGCGCTCAGGCTTACGCACCTTATTTTATCCTCCAGGCCTCCATGCTGGCCATGCAGGACCTGCAGGCACTTCCCGGTATCGGTTTCCCAAACGCGAAGCGACTGGTCTTCTCCGGCGGAAAGTGCCAGGCGTCCATCGGCACTGAGGCAGACTGACTTGACGGGGGCTTCATGTCCCTGAAGCGTGCGCACGCGACGAGAGGTGGCAAGATCCCACACGTCGACAGCCCACTTCCGACCGGCAGCCAGCGCGAGCCGTCCATCAGGGCTGATACAGCAGGCGTTAACCTGGCTTTCGCCCAAGATCTTTGCTGGCCATGCGCCGCGGAGGCGAGCGCGTACGCCATACCGGGAGAGCCGCCGCCATAAAGACAGACTCTCTGGCGTACGCTCCAAGCCTGGCAGCTCGCGGGCTTTTTCAAGATGTGCCAGCGCATCTATGAAGCGATGCTCATCAAGCGCAGCCTCCGCCTGCTGGACAAGGGTGCTAGCGAGACGCGCGGTCTCTGACGAGACCTCGGTCGATACGACGCGCGATAGTTGTAACGGGCTCTGATAGACACCATGAGTCGGCAATTCCCATACGTCCACCGTATTGCTCCCGCTGACAACAAGCGCCCATCGAGCGTCCGCGCTCATACAAGCCCTTACTCCGTACATCTTCGGCCTCTGCAAGGTCCGGAGGCACTTCCCGGTTTCCATATCCCACAGCTGTGCGTTCAAGCCACTCGACAGGATCCATCTTGTGTCCTGGCTCCATGACAATCGATCAATCATGTTATCGTAATCTTCACATTGCCGCCCGTGTTGGCGTGCTTGGAAGACGCGCAAGCAACTGCCAGTGGGAAGTTCCCAAAGTCTGATCGTGCTGTCGCTGCTTCCAGAAAGTCCCCATTGACCGTCGGCGCTGATGCACACAGCCGACACGGACTTCTGATGTCCCGATAAGACACGAACGGTCTGCCCCGTTTCGATGTCCCATAGCCGGAGTGTCATATCTATCGAGCTTGATAGTGCCCAGCGATTATCGGCGCTCATAGAAACAGCCAACACATTGCCAGTGTGGCCGGAAAGCGTCCTGAGGCACTTCCCAGTAGTAACGTCCCATAGGCGCAGTTTCTTCTCCGCCGCATTCGAAAGCGCATACCGTCCATCTGGGCTCAAGCACAGCGGGCGTGGTCTGTCGCACTCATCCTGAAACTTAAACGTCCGCAGGCAGTTTCCGGTCTCCATGTGCCAAAGCCGCAGGCTTCCGTCATCGTGCCCGGAGAGCGCCTGCTGCCCGTCTGCGCTAAGTTTCACTGTAATCGCGCTGAAATCGTCCAGTTCGCGGAGGCACCGGCCGGTCGCAACATCCCAGTAGCGCACCGTTTTGTCCTCGCCCGTTGTCAGAGCACGGCGGCCATCCGCGCTCAGCGAGATGCCGTGCACCATACCCTCATGCCCCTCAAGCGAACGAACCTTGCGGCCTGACGGGATCGAACCCGATCGAATCAACTTCAACAGGTTCTCTGCCTCTTCCACGCCAGAGCCCAGGCGGGTGACTTCTGTTAGCAGCGAGACCGCCGCCTCCAAGTCTCCTCGCTCTATCTCCACCAAGGCGAGCAAGTATTCATCACGCCACTCTGTCGTATGACTGCTGCGAGCGGCCTCCAACCGGAGGCGAAGGCCTTCGTCGGTGAGTTCCGCGCGGCGCCAGAGATAGACGCCCTCGTTGTAGATAGCCGTCACATGCTGAGGATCGGCCGCGAGCGCGGCTTTCCACTCGTCGCTGGCTTTGGCTTCTTTCCCTAGATCAAGGTAGGAAAGCGCCCGATTGTTATGTGCGTCAGGCGTAAGCTGGACCGCTTTCGGGGCAGGCCGAGAGTACGCCCCATAGATCTGCGCGTACGTCTCGCACAAGCGATCTGCCACGCTTTCCATGTTCGGAGGCCGCGAACGGGGGCCAACCTTGAAACACTGCCGGAGCAGGTCCGCCACAGGCTCGGGCATTGGTGGAATGAGTACTGTTTCTGCCGGAGCATTGAGGTGCGCTTCCAGCACCTCGGGGGCGGCCTGCCCGGCCATCCAGGTCACCTCCCCCGTGAACATCTCAAGAACCGACAATCCCCACGACCAAATGTCTGTCTTTCGCGAAAGCTTCTCTTTGCCGGCTTGCTCCGGGGAACAGTAGGCAGGTGTCATCCCGCCCGTGCTCACCAGAACACTCCGGCCGGGCGCAACCGCTGCCCCCTCACCGGCCAGGCCGCGAGCTTTTGCCAACCCAAAGTCTGTGACTTTCGGCGTGCCGTCCGGAGTCATCATCACGTTGGCCGGTTTCACATCCTGATGAATCAATCCCTGCTCGTGGGCATAGTGCAAGCCCCATGCAAACTGAATCGCGATGTCCAGAATCCGCTCAAGGGCCTTCTTTTGTCCCCCCTCATACAGCTTGCGTGTTTTGACCCAGTCAGAAAGGCTCCCCCCCTCAATATACTCGGCAAATACGTGCGGAATTCCGCCCAGAGTCCGGACATAATAACAGCTCACTGTGTGGGGATGAAGACCAAGGTTGATCCAGGTCTCGCACTCGCGCACGAAGTTCTCTTTCTGTTCCTCGGTCTTGAACCAATCCGCCCTGGGGCTCTTGACGGCCAGGTCGATGTTCCAGCCGCGGTGGTGGACCCGGTAGACCAGGCCCATGCCTCCGCCCTTATGAATGTCCTTGACCTCATAAAGGTCCAGGATCACATCGCCGATGTTCCATTCAAGAAGGACCTTGGCTTCGGCTGCCTTGATCTCTTCCGCCTTCCTTAGAGGAGCGGCGGCTATCGTTCGCTCGATATCCGGCTCAGCCTTTGTCCTGGCGGCCTGACTTGCTTCAGGCCCGACATCAGATTCTCTTATGGTCTTGTTTGAGTCCTCATTCTTTTTTTCTGACATAATTCCGCCTCCTCAAAAAATCATAAAATCTTATATAGATCTCTTTTCAATTCTTTATCTCATAATGTAAATAACTAAAGAGCATTTTGCAGCGCTTTGAGGAATTCACCTGCCGTTTGATAGCGTTTTTTAACATTATCATCCAAGGCGCATTCAATAACCGTCGCCACCTTCTTAGGAATATTCGAATCGCGGCTACGAATAGGGACGATATCTTCATGTAAGATGATCTCCATTGGGTCTCTCCCCCTTCTGAAGTCCCGAGGAAACTGGCCGGTTAGCATGTTGTAGAATGTCGCGCCCATGCTCCACACATCGCTGACCGGCTTGACATACTTGAAGTTCGTCACCTGCTCTCGGGGCATAAAGGGCGGAGTCCCTGCGGCGGCACCAGTCATTGTCATGCCGCTAAAGCCGGCCTTCTGGAAATCTTTGGCCAAGCCCACGTCGCAGATCTTGGCAATCCAGCTATTCTTTTGTCCTTGGAGAAGGATATTGGCGGGCTTCAGATCCCGATGAACAATGTTTTTGCTGTGAACATAACTCAACCCTTCCAGTGCCTGAAGCATAATATCCCCACCCTCTGATAACGATAGCCTACCGCCGCTACCTCCCATTATATCCACTACGCTCCCCCCCGCACAGAATTCCATGACAAAGTAGAAAGCCCCGCCGGCTGAACCATTGTCCAGCAAAGCAACGACGTGTTTGTGGCGCAAAGACTTCATCGAATCGACTTCTCGCATAAACAACCGCCGGGAATCTTCATCTACCGCAACTTTGGATAGCATGACCTTGACGGCAACGCGCTCACCGTCCTTCTTGCGCTTAGCGAGATAAACCGCACCGAACCCGCCGGCTCCTAGCTTCTTCTCTATCGTATAGCCTTTGATTTCAGGAGCCTCTCCGGCACCGGCGACTTTACCTGCCTGGCGCATTAGCTCCAGCAGAATTCGTACAGGGTCGGCCTCAGCTTTTTTGCGGCATGATTCGCAGATGTAGTCGCCCCGGCGAGCTTTACCCGCCTCCTGAGAGACATCCTTGCCGCACTTCTGGCACCGGGCCGGTTCTGGGGCCTTGGGCGGCTCGTGAGAGGCCAAAAGCTTCTGCCGGCATGCCGGACAAATAAATGTCCCGCCTATCCATTTGCATTTATCCCGATCACCGTCGGCAATCGCTTGGTTGCATTCACAACATATTGCCGGCACTTCAAGCTGCAAGGCCAGCACGGTGCCGCCAACTTTGATCCGTGCGCCATCGTTCAGGTCAACCTCAGGGTATTTTCGCTTTGCTGCCTCCTCCGGGGTTTCCTCCTGTTTTCTGCCGCCGTATTTAACACCGTTGACATAGGTTCCATTGAGACTCCCCAAATCACGTATTCGCGCATCAGGAGGGTTGACCTCCATGATGAAGTGGTGACGCGACACCAAAGGGTCATCAGGCAAGCACGCATGACAATCAGGCATCCGGCCAAAAAGGAATGTATCGTGTTCATCAAAAACAAACATTTTACCCACCATAGACCCTTCGACAATTTCGAGTTTCACTTTTCCCGACATGCCCATCTCTCCTTTAAAACATGAAGATCGTTTTTATGATCCCTTCGGAAAATTCTTTGGCAAGTTCCGCCTTTTATTAATGCTTTTTCCCAAACAATTTTGAGAGGATTGATGCTGAAGCCGGTTTGTCTTCCCATTTCTTGGCCATCTCTTCAAGCTGTTTACGAACGCCCTCCGGCCGCAGCCAGCCATAGCCAGCGTACTGCAGCCGGCGGATGAGAGCGTCAAATTCCTTGTCGTTCCAGGAGGGTTTGCCGTGGTGTGTGAGAGCCAGCCGGATTTCTTTTTCAGACGGTGTATGATCCTGCGGGAGTTCCGCGGCATAGGGTGTGTGTAAATTGAGAAAAGATTCGAGATAAGGCCGAGCGCCTTCGTCCCAGTCGGCAGGAGCTGGGAATTCGCACTCCCAGTCGAGCTCCCACAGCCGCAGCGTCTTGTCGGCGCTTCCCGATAGCCCCCAGCGTTCATCCGGACTGATGGTGACGGAGGCCACCGAACCCGCGTGTCCCTCGAATGTGCGTACACACTGGCCCGTGGCCAGCTCCCACAGCCGCAGCGTCTTGTCCTTGCTCCCCGACAGCGCCCAGCGCCCATTCGGACTGATGCTGACGGAGTACACCCAACCCGTGTGTCCTTCGAACGTGCGCACACACTGGCCCGTGGCCAGCTCCCACAGCCGCAGCGTATTGTACTCGCTCCCCGACAGCGCCCAGCGCCCATTCGGACTGATGCTGACGGAGGTCACCCGGTTGGGGTATCCTTTGAAGGTGCGCACACACCTGCCCGTGGCCAACTCCCACAGCCGCAGCGTCTCGTCCTGGCTCCCCGAGAGCCCCCAGCGCCCATCCGGACTGAAGGTGACGCTCTGCACGTCTAACGTGTGTCCTTCGAATTTGCGTACGCACTGGCCCGTGGCCAGCTCCCACAACCGCAGCGTCCTGTCATAGCTTCCCGATAGCCCCCACCGCCCATCCGGACTGATGCTGACGGAGTACACCCAAGCCGTGTGTCCTTCGAACATGCACACACAGTGGCCCGTGGCCAGCTCCCACAGCCGCAGTGTCTTGTCGTCGCTTCCCGATAGCGCCAAGCGCCCATCCGGACTGATGCTGACGGAGTTCACTTCACCTGTATGTCCTTCGAAGGTGCCCACACAGTCGCCCGTGGCCAGCTCCCACAGCCGCAGCGTCTCGTCTTTGCTTCCTGACAGCGCCAAGCGCCCATCCGGACTGATGCTGACGGATTTCACATCGTTTGGGTGCCCCTCGAAGGCACGGTGAAGCCATCCACCGCCGAAGCATTTGGGTCTCCCGCGTAGCCTTGTTTGCCGCCCCAATTCCAGCAGCTCCTCGTGCTTTTCATATCCGGGAACCCGCCGCCCCCTCGATACTTCTGCCGCGGCACGGGAAGCATCGCCTTGCCCGAGGGCCGATTTGGCGCTCTCCAGCGCCCGGTGGACTTCGGTCTCCGCGCGAATAACCTCATCCGAACTCCGCGGGCGTGCGACGGCGAGAGAGGCCGGAGGACCGCTGTGCTTTAGCTCCCACAGCCGCAGTTCCCCGTCGCTGCTCCCCGACAGCCCCCAGCGCCCATCTGGACTGATGCAAACGGATTCCACCGAACCCGTGTGTCCTTCGAACGTGCGCATACACTGGCCCGTGGCCAGCTCCCACAGCCGCAGCGTCTTGTCCAAGCTCCCCGAGAGCCCCCAGCGCCCATCCGGACTGATGCTGACGGAGTTCACCGAATCTTTATTTCCTTTGAACGTGCGCACACACTGACCGGTGGCCAGCTCCCACAGCCGCAGCGTCTTGTCGTTGCTTCCCGACAGCCCCCAGCGTCCATCCGGACTGATGCTGACGGAATTCACCGAATGCGAGTGTCCTTCGAACGTGCGCACGCACTGGCCCGTGGCCAGCTCCCACAGCCGCAGCGTGTTGTCCAAGCTCCCCGACAACGCCCAGCGCCCATCCGGACTGATGCTGACGGAGTTCACCCAATTCGTGTGTCCTTCGAAAGTGTGCACACACTGGCCTGTGGCCAGCTCCCACAGCCGCAGCGTCTTGTCTTTGCTTCCCGACAGCCCCCAGCGCCCATCCGGACTGATGCTGACGGAGGTCACTTCACCTGTATTTCCTTTGAAGGTACACGCACACCTGCCCGTGGCCAGCTCCCACAGCCGCAGCGTCTTGTCTTTGCTTCCCGACAGCCCCCAGCGTCCATCCGGACTGATACTAACGGAGGTCACCTTGTCGGCGTGTCCTTTGAACGTGCGCACACACGCACCGGTCGCTAGTTCCCACAGCAACAATGTCTTATCGTCGCTTGCAAAAATCCCCTCGCTCCCCGACAGCGCCCAGCGCCCATCCGGACTGATGCTGACGGAGGTTACGTAGACAGCGTATCCTCCGAACGTGCGCACCCAAGAATGCCATTCCCCCTGTGAGCTGCGAGCAACCTCCAGCGCCCTCTGAATCTCCTCTTCCTGTGGTGCTTGACGCGACGCCCCCTCCAAGATCGTGACTGCGGACTTCCCGTCCCCGCGCTCCATGTGCACCAGCCCCAACAAGTACTCATCCCGCCAGTCGCCCTCATGCGTCGTACGAACTTCCTCGAGCTGTTTCACCAAGGCTTCATCCGTCATTCGGCCTGACCACCACAGGAGCAAGCCTCGGTTGTAGGTGGCTTCCAGGTGGTGGGCGTCGGACTGCAGCGCTCGCTCAAACAGCTTCTCGGCCTCCTGCTGCTTCCCTAGGTCCAATAAGGAAACAGCCCGGTTGTTCAGCCCCACAGCCAGGAGATCAGCAGCCTTTGGCTCAGCTCGAGCATATTCCTCTCCAGTAGCACGCTGATAACTTTCCATCAACTTCGCTATGATCTCTTTCATATATTTTGGCCGGTCTTCAGGATCTCGCTGAAAACATCGCCTTAAAAGCTCAACCACAGCCTCCGGCATTTTGGGAATAGCTTCATCCTCGGCGCCAGTCTCAATATAACTCACCAGTACCTCAGCCGCAGCCTGACCGGCCATCCAGGTCACCTCCCCCGTAAACATCTCAAGAGCCGACAAGCCCCACGACCAAATGTCGGTCTTGCGTGACAGCGCTTTCCCCTGGGCCTGCTCCGGTGAACAGTAGGCCGGTGTCATCCCACCCGTGCTCACCAGCACACTCCGGCCGGGCCCAACCTCTGCTCCCTCACCGGCCAGGCCGCGAGCCTTTGCCAACCCAAAGTCTGTGACTTTCGGCGTGCCGTCCGGAGTCATCATCACGTTAGCCGGTTTCACATCCTGATGGATCAAGCCCTGCTCATGGGCATAATGCAAGCCCCAGGCAAACTGGATCGCTATATCCAGGATCCGCTCAAGGGCCTTATCAGGCCTCTCCTCATACAGCTTTCTCGTCTTGATCCAATCCGAAAGGCTCCCCCCTTCAACATACTCGGCAAAAACCCGCGGGATTCCGCCCAGAGTCCGGACATAGTAGCAGCTTACCGTATGGGGATAGAGCCCGAGGCTTATCCAGGTCTCGCACTCCCGCACAAAGTTCTTTTTCTGCTCCTCGGTCTGGAAGTAATCCGCCCGGGGGCTCTTGACGGCTAGGTCTATATTCCAGCCCCGGTGGCGAACCCGGTAGACCAATCCCATCCCTCCGCCCTTATGAATGTCCTTGACCTCATAAAGGTCCAGAATCACATCGCCGACATTCCATTCAACAGGGACCTCGGCTTCGGCCGCTCTGATCTCTTCCGCCTTCCCGGGGAGAGCGGCAGCTATCGTTCGCTCGATATCTTTCTCAGCCTTTGCCCTAGCGGCCTGTGTTACACCGGAAACGAGATCAGATTGTCTTATCGTCTTGTCTAATTCCTCATTCTTTTTTTCTGACATAATTCCACCTGCTCAAAAAACCAAAAAACCTACATACCTACCTTTCTTCTTTATTGAATATTCCTTTTTGGCCACTTGGGAAAGTCCGTTGAGACACTTCGCTCTTCTTTAGTGTTTTTTCCGGAACAATTTTGAGAGGATTGATACTGAAAAAGGTTTGTCTTGCCATTTCTTTGCCATTTCTTCAAGCTGTTTGCGCACACCTTCAGTCCGCAGCCAGCCGTAGCCGGCGTACTGTAACTGACGGATGAGAGAGTCAAATCCCTGCTCGTTCCAGGAGGGTTTGCCGCAGTGTGTCAGAGCCAGCCGGACTTCCTCTTCAGACGGTGTATGATCATGCGGGAGTTCCGCGGCATAGGGAGTGTGTAAGTTGAGAAAAGATTCGAGATAAGGCCGAGCCCCTTCGTCCCAGTCGGCAGGAGCGGGGAATTCGCACTCCCAGTCGAGATCCCACAGCCGCAGCGTCTCGTCGTAACTCCCCGACAGCGCCCAGCGCCCATCCGGACTGATGGTGACGGAGCTCACCGCTATCGTGTGCCCCTCGAAGGTGCGCACACACTGGCCCGTGGCCAGCTCCCACAGCCGCAGCGTATTGTCCCAGCTCCCCGACAGCGCCCAGCGCCCATCCGGACTGAAACTGACGGCCTTCACCGAATCCGTGTGCCCCTCGAAGGTGCGCACACACTGGCCCGTGGCCAGCTCCCACAGCCGCAGCGTATTGTCCCAGCTCCCCGACAGCCCCCAGCGCCCATCCGGACTGAAGGTGACGGAATTCACAGCGTTCGTGTGTCCCTTGAAGGTGCGCACGCACTGGCCCGTGGCCGGCTCCCACAGCCGCAGTGTCCTGTCGAAGTTCCCTCCCCCCGACAGCGCCCAGCGCCCATCGGAACTGATGCTGACGGAGGTCACCGAATCCGTGTGCCCTTCGAAGGTGCGCAGACACCTGCCCGTGGCCAGCTCCCACAGCCGCAGCGTCTTGTCCCGGCTGCCCGACAGCGCCCAGCGCCCATCCGGACTGATGCTGACGGAGGTCACCCAATCCGTGTGCCCCTCGAAGGTGCGCACACACTTGCCGGTGGTTAGCTCCCACAGCCGCAGCGTCCTGTCCCAGCTCCCCCCCGACAGAGCCCAGCGCCCATCCGGACTGATGCTGACGGAACTCACCTGCCCCCCGTGTCCTTTGAACGTGCGTACGCACTGGCCCGTGGCCAGCTCCCACAGCCGTAGTGTCTTGTCCATGCTCCCCGACAGCCCCCAGCGCCCATCCGGACTGATGCTGACAGAGTCCACCTTCTGGTTCTGCTCTTTGAAAGTGCGGTGCAGCCATCCACCGCTGAAGCATTTGGGTCTCCCGCGGAGCCTTGTTTGCTGCCACAATTCCAGCAGCTCCCCGTGCTTTTCATATCCGGGAACACGCCGCCCCCTCGTTACTTCTGCCGCGGCACGGGAAGCATCGCCCTGCCCGAGGGCCAATTTGGCGCTCCCCAGCGCCCGGCGGACTTCGGTCTCCGCACGAATAACCTCAGCCGAACTCCGCGGGCGTGCGACGGCGAGAGAGGCCGGAGGACCGCAGCGCTTCAGTTCCCATAGCCGCAGCGTCTTGTCGTAACTCCCCGACAGCCCCCAGCGCCCATCGGAACTGATGCTGACGGAATACACGTCGAACGTGTGCCCTTCGAAGGTGCGCAGACACCTGCCCGTGGCCAGCTCCCACAGCCGCAGCGTCTTGTCCCGGCTGCCCGACAGCCCCCAGCGCCCATCCGGACTGATGCTGACGGAACTCACTTCACGTTTGTGTCCTTTGAAGGTGCGCACACACTTGCCGGTGGCTAGCTCCCACAGCCGCAGCGTATTGTCTTCGCTTCCCGATAGCCCCCAGCGCCCATCCGGACTAATGCTGACGGAGTTCACTTCAGCTGTGTGTCCTTCGAAGGTGCGCACACACTGGCCCGTGGCCAGCTCCCACAGCCGCAGCGTATTGTCCCAGCTTCCCGATAGCCCCCAGCGCCCATCCGGACTGATGCTGACGGACTTCACATCGTTCGTGTGTCCTTCGAAGGTGCGCACACACCGGCCCGTGGCCAGCTCCCACAGCCGCAGTGTCCTGTCCCAGCTCCCCCCCGACAGAGCCCAGCGCCCATCCGGACTGATGCTGACGGAACTCACTTCACGTTTGTGTCCTTTGAAGGTGCGCACACACTGGCCCGTGGCCAGCTCCCACAGCCCCAGTGTCTCGTCCCTGCTCCCCGACAGCCCCCAGCGCCCATCCGGACTGATGCTGACGGAGTACACCCCACTCTGGTGTCCTTCGAAGGTGCGCAGACACCTGCCCGTGGCCAGCTCCCACAGCCGCAGTTCGTGGCTTCCCGATAGCCCCCAGCGCCCATCCGGACTGATGCTGACGGAGTTCACCGCTTCCGTGTGTCCTTTGAAGGTGCGCACCCAAGAATGCCATTCCCCCTGTGAGCTGCGAGCAACCTCCAGCGCCCGGTGAATCTCCTCTTCCTGTGGCGCTTGACGCGACGCGCCCTCCAAGATCGTGACTGCGGACTCCCCGTCCCCGCGCTCCATGTGCACCAACCCCAGCAAGTACTCATCCCGCCAGTCGCCCTCGTGGGTCGTGCGAACCTCTTCCAGCTGTCTGGCCAAGACATCATCGGTCATTCGAGCCGAACGCCACAGGAGCAAGCCCCGATTGTAGGTGGCTTCCAGGTGGTGGGCGTCGGACTGCAGCGCTCGCTCGAACAACTTCTCGGCTTCATCTTGCCTGCCGAGGTCCAGCAGGCTCACCGCCTGGTTATTCAGTCCGTCAGCCAGGAGTTCGGCGGCCTTGGGTTCCGGCCGACTGTATTCCTCTCCAGTGGCACGTCGGTAACTTTCCTCCAACTCTGCAATTAATTCCTGCATGTCTCTCGGCCTGTTTACAGGATCTCTTTGAAAACACCGCTTCAAGATCTCAGTAATATCGTCCGGCATTTTGGGAATGGCCTCATCCTCGGCGCCTGTCTCAATATAACTCTCCAGTACTTCAGCGGCCGCCTGACCGGCCATCCAGGTCACCTCCCCCGTAAACATCTCAAGAACCGACAGCCCCCACGACCAGATGTCGGTCTTGCGCGACAACTCGCTGCCCGCCGCCTGCTCCGGCGAGCAGTACGCCGGCGTCATCCCGCCTGTGCTCACCAGGATACTTCGACCTTGCAAAACGCGAGCGCTCTCTCCCGCTAAGCCGCGGGCTTTGGCCAGCCCAAAGTCTGTGACTTTCGCCGTCCCGTCCGGCGTCATCATCACGTTGGCCGGCTTAACATCCTGATGGATCAATCCCTGTTCATGGGCATACTGCAGTCCCCAGGCAAACTGGATCGCTATGTCCAGGATCCGCTCGAGGGCCTTATCATGTCCACCTTCATATAGCTTTCGTGTCTTGATCCAGTCCGAGAGGCTCCCTCCTTCAACATACTCGGCAAAAACCCGGGGAATACCCCCCAGCGTGCGGACATAGTAGCAGCTTACCGTATGGGGATAGAGGCCCAGGTTGATCCAGGTCTCGCACTCCCGCACAAAGTTCTCTTTCTGTTCCTCGGTCTGGAAATAATCCGCCCTAGGGCTCTTGACGGCCAGGTCGATGTTCCAGCTCCGGTGGTGGACCCGGTAGACCAGCCCCATGCCTCCACCCTTATGAATGTCCTTGACCTCATAAAGGTCCAGAATCACATCGCCGATGTTCCATTCAAGAGGGACCTCGGCTTCGGCTGCCCTGATCTCTTCCGCCTTCCTGGGGAGAGCGGCGGCAATCGTTCGCTCCATATCCGGCTCAGCTTTTGCCCCGGCGGCCTGCGCTACCCCAGGCCGGACATCGGATTGTCTTATGGTTTTGTTTGAGTCCTCGTTACGTTTTTCCCCCATTGCGCTGACTCCTTAACATAAAACTTCTCTCTGACTGTTCAAGGGAAACAAAATGCCCTCGTATTTCCTTCTAACGAAAATTGATTTAGGCCTTCGAGCTAGTCGCGGGAACCGGTGGGAGGATTTCCTGGAGGTCTTCGGTAGTGAGCCGTTCCTTCTC
>Ga0315297_10000682_pt1 | contig 19999 bp, 22 predicted proteins | sample YL17G15_0_MG_FD_203628 | JGI IMG/M metagenome (GOLD analysis project Ga0315297, IMG submission 203628) | Sediment microbial communities from Yellowstone Lake, YNP, Wyoming, USA - YL17G15_0 | ecosystem: Environmental > Aquatic > Freshwater > Lake > Sediment | place: USA: Wyoming | collected... | reverse complement strand
GAGAATACAGCGCCATGTAGTCGTCTATCCCGAAAAATACGGTTTCTTTTTCCATGAAGGCTGCATATCACATCCTTCGCAACTTTGCAAGATAATATGTCGGAGTAGAATTACTTACAACAAGGTGAAAGCAAATCGGCGGCAAGCTCCCGTCTTTGCACGGTTTGATTAAATTAGGTGGTGGATTACGGGGGAATGGCGTTGTTGACATATTTTGCCGGAGTAATATATAAATAGCGAAGATAAAAATATCGGGAGGCCGTTATGGGGCTATACTCCGACAGGGCAGGGCGAATCGACAGCGAGAATGCATTCAAGATGGGACCCTACATCCGTTCCCTCGAGGAACAGGGACGGGAGGTGATCAAGTGCAATATAGGCGAGCCCGATTTTCCGGTTCCCGCCTTCATCAAGGAGGAGGTCAAGCGCCAGATCGACCTGGACAACACCCACTACTGCGATCCCCAGGGGATCCCTTCCCTCCGGGCGGCCATCGCGAGGCAGCTTGCCGAGACGCGGGGGGTACGGGTGGAAGCGGAGCGCATCGTGGTCTTTCCGGGGGCCAAACCTCCCATCGGTCTTTGCCAGCAGACCTACTGCGGGCCGGGGGATGAGGTGGTCTATCCCAGTCCCGGTTTCCCCATCTATGAGTCCTTCATCCCCTATGTGGGCGCTACGCCGGCGCCTGTCCATCTGAAAGAAGAAAACGAATTTTCCCTCTCCGGCGAAGAACTGGCGCCCGTCCTGTCGGAAAGGACCAAGCTGCTCTTCCTCAACTTTCCCTCCAACCCGACGGGGGGCGTCGCCTCCCCGGAGCAGCTTCAGGAGCTCGCCGATGTGATCCGCGCCCGGTGCCGCGACGATGTCCGCATCTTTTCCGACGAGGTCTACGAGCATATCCTTTTCGACTCTCACCGTCACCACAGCATCATCTCCTGTCCGGGTATGGAAAGGAACACGATCCTGGTGAGCGGCGCCTCCAAGAGCTTTGCCTGGACGGGCGGCCGGATCGGCTGGGCGCTATTTCCCACGCGGGAAGAGGCGGAGGTGTTCAAGAACCTCAACATCAACTACTTCTCCTGCACCGCCGCCTATAACCAGGAGGGGGTGCGCCTGGGTTTGGAATCTCCCGAAGGTCCGGCGGCGATTAAAAAGATGGTGGACATCTTCCGGATGCGGCGCGATCTGGTCGTGGAGGGTCTCAATGCCATCCCGGGAATCGGCTGCCTGAAACCGAAGGGGACTTTCTACGTCTTCCCGAATGTGGAGGGGGTCTGCCGCAACCTGGGGATCTTCGACGCCTTCGGGGACCTTCAGGAGGAGCTCCGGCAGAGGACCAGCCCTTCGACGCTGTTGCAGATGTTTTTCCTGTTTGTCCATGGAGTGGCGACGCTGGACCGGAAATCCTTCGGTCGGCTCGGCGCAGAGCCTTACCACTATCTGCGGCTCTCGATCGCCACGGGCACCGAGGAGCTCAGGAAGGGGCTCGCCCGCATTGCGGCGGCCGCGGGAGATCGGGAAGGATTCAGGCGCTTCGTCGAACGGGGAGAGCACCTTTATTGAATGATGCGCAAACAAATTAGGACGACTTCGCAAAAAGTCCGGATGCTGCGTTGCGCTTCACCCTTCGTCATTGCAGCGTACGTCACTGTACGCCTCATTCCTCAGGGTTCGCGCGCCTTGCCTGCGGAGCTTTTTACGAAGCCGTCCTAAGTTCAAGATTTTGCTACTTTTCATGAGAGCGTCAATTAACGGACCGGTTGAAAGGAGGAAGTGATGGGTGGACCGAGGCAGCTGAGATACTGTGTGAACAATGAGTGGCGTGAGTCGGCAACGACGAAATACATGCCGGTGACGAACTCCAGTACGGGCGAGATCATGGCGGAAGCCCCCTGCTGCACGGTGGACGAGGTGAACAGCGCCGTGGCGGCGGCGGCGGCGGCCTTTCCCGGCTGGGCTTCCACCCCCATCCAGGACCGGATGGGGGTGATGTTCCGCCTCCGGACTCTGCTGGAATCCCACCTGGAGGAGCTGACGCTTTCCGTATCCAGGGAGCTGGGGAAGAATCTTGAGGAGGCCCGGGGGGACATCATCAAATCCATGGAGGTGGTGGAACTGGCCTGCGGGGCGCCGATACTGATGCAGGGGGATGCGCTCATGAATGTATCCACCGGCCACGATACGGTGATGTACCGGGAGCCCTTGGGGGTGTTTGCCGGGATCGTCCCTTTCAACTTTCCTGCAATGATCCCCTTCGGCTGGATGATCCCCCTGTGCATCACTCTGGGCAATACGTTTATTCTGAAGGCGGCGAGCCTCACGCCCCAGACGGCCATGCGGGTTCTGGAGCTCCTCATCGAGGCGGGTATGCCCAAGGGGGTCGTGAACCTCGTCACCTGCAGCCGCAATGAAGCGGAACTGCTTTTGAAACATCCCGACATCCGGGGGATCTCCTATGTGGGCTCCACCTCGGTGGGCCTCCATATCTACTCCACCGCTGCGGTCCACGGGAAGCGGGTCCAGGCGCTCTGCGAGGCAAAGAATCACGGTTTGGTCCTGCGCGATGCCGCCCTGGAGCGGTCGGCCCTGGGGATCATCAACTCGACGTTCGGCTGCGCGGGCATGCGCTGCATGGCCTTGCCGGCGCTCTGTGTCGAGGAGGCCTGCGCCGACGAGTTCATCTCCTGCCTCGTCAAGTTTGCCAAGCAGCGAAAGGTGGGCTGCGCCTACCATCCGGAGACGGAGTTGGGTCCCGTCGTTTCGGCGGAACACAAGGAGTCCGTCATCAACTGCATCAACCGGGGTGTTGAGGAAGGGGCCGAGCTGATCCTGGACGGCCGCAACATCGTCGTGTCCGGCTTTGAAAACGGTCACTTTGTCGGTCCGACGATCTTCGATCATGTGAAACCCGGGATGTCGGTCGGAGACTGTGAGATCTTCGGTCCCGTGACCTGCATCAAGCGGGTGAAGGATTTTGAGGAGGGCCTGGCCATCATGAACGCCAGCCGATTCGCCAACGGGTCCTGTATCTTTACCCAGAGCGGCTATTATGCCCGGGAGTTCGTGCGCCGGACCCACGGAGGCATGGTGGGTGTGAACGTGGGCATTCCCGTGCCCGTCTCCTACTTCCCCTTCGCGGGTCACAAGGACTCCTTCTTCGGGGATCTCCATGTGATGGGCCGGGACGGGGTCGCCTTCTACACGGAATCGAAGTGTGTTACCAGCCGCTGGTTCAGCGAAGAGGACAAGAAGGAGACCTGTGTCGGTACCTGGGAAGGAACCATCACCCGGAAGTAGGAATGGGGGTGGAGGGGGGAGGCGGATCTGCGGCCGCTATTTTCCTGATTCTCCCCTCAGGATATCGGCGATCCGGCGCTGGTCCTCGGCGGCGAGGTAGGGGTGCATGGGGAGACTAAAGATCCTCCACGCACAGTCGTCGCTGACGGGGAAGTCGCCCCCCCGGTAGCCGAGGCCGGCGAAGGCCGTCTGGCGGTGGAGGGGCTTCGGGTAGTAGATCGCGGTCGGGGTGCCGGCCTCCTTGAGCTTCGCCATAAGGAAGGTGCGCTCCGCGCCGTCGCGGGCGAGGAGCGAGTACTGTGCCCAGGCGCTTTTACTGTCGCCGGGTACTGCGGGAGGCGTTAGGTGTGAAGAGCGAGGGGTGAGCAGCTCCGTGTAGCGCCTGGCGACGTCCTGGCGGAGTCCGATCTCCTCGGGGAAGATCTCGAACTTGGCCAGCAGGATAGCTGCCTGGAGGGTGTCCAGGCGGCCGTTGATCCCGATCCGGACGTTCTCGTACTTGTTGTCCCCCTGGCCGTGGACGCGGAGGGAGCGGAGGAGTTCCACGAGGCGGTCGTCGTCCGTGAAGCACATCCCCCCGTCGCCGTAGCAGCCCAGCGGCTTTGCGGGGAAGAAGGAGGTGCAGGCGATCTTCCCGAAAGCGCAGGCCTTTTTCCCCTTGTACTCGCCGCCGAAGGACTGGGCGGCGTCTTCGATGACGAGAAGGTCGTGCCGGGCGGCGACGGCACAGATCTCGTCGTAATCGGCGGGTAGGCCGAAGAGGTCCACGGGGATGACGCACCGGGGGGTGAGGGGTGAGGAGTGAGGAGTGAGGGGTAAGGGGTGAAGGGTGGGATCGTTGGATTTTACGGCCTGGATGGCCAAAGCAAGTTTCGCCGGATCGATGTTGAAGGTGACGGGGTCGATGTCCACGAAGACCGGCATCGCGCCTAAGAGGCTGATCACCTCGGCGGTCGCGATGAAGGTGAAAGGGGTCGTGAAGACGGCGTCGCCGGGGCCGATCTCGAGGGCCATGAGCGCCATGAGGAGGGCGTCCGTCCCCGACGCGCAGCCGACGGCGTGCCTGACGCCGACATAGACGGCGAGGGCATTCTCCAGTTCCCGGACTTCCGGCCCGTTGATGTACTGGCCGTGGGCAAGGACCTTCGCGATATTTGCATTCAATTTTTCCGCGATGAGCCGCTGCTGAGCGGCCAGATCGATGAAATTCATGAATCGCAAATCCTCCTATTGTTCCCGCATTTAGGTCCGGGCGGTGCGGGGGAAATCTGAGACGCCGGGAAACGGCCCTTAACTACCCCATCCTTCTGAAAAATACAAGGGCGGATGTATTGGCGTGACGATCTCAGGGGCAAAAAATCGGAGGGAATTCCTTGACAGATCCCTTCCCTCCTCTCTATAATGCCGCACTTTTCCAAGAGGGGGTACGGAGAGATGTCCGAGCGGTTGAAGGAGCACGACTGGAAATCGTGTGTATGCCCCCAAAGGTGTACCGGGGGTTCGAATCCCCCTCTCTCCGCCAGAGAAGATAGCCGGGCCCCGCGCGACGGCGGTCTGTGAACCCCGTCAGGTCCGGAAGGAAGCAGCGGCAGCAGTCACCGGCGTGTGCTGCGGGCAACCTGGCTATCCCTTTTCACCTCATGCCTCACAGGAGAGATGAAATCGTAAGAAGTCGTGAAAACCTTTAATTTGGGGCGGCTTCGAAAAAAGCTCCAGAGGCAAGGCGCGTGAAACCTGAGGAGTGAGGCGTACTTTAGCGTACGCTGTAACGACGAGGGATGAAGCGCAACGAAGCATATGGAGCTTTTTTCGAAGCCGCCGGGAGTGTCCGTGGAATACCTCGTTCTGGCCCGAAAATGGAGACCCCAGGTCTTTGAAGATGTCCTGGGGCAGGAGCATGTGGTCCGGACGCTGAAAAACGCGATCGGCCAGGACCGCATCGCCCATGCTTTTCTCTTCAGCGGGCCGCGGGGGGTAGGGAAGACATCGGTCGCCAGGATCCTCGCGAAGGCCCTCAACTGCGAACAGGGGCCGACGCCCACCCCCTGCAACCAATGCGTCTACTGCCGCGAGATCACCGGCGGGATCGCCATCGACGTCCGGGAGATCGACGGGGCCTCCAACCGGGGGATCGACGAGATCCGGGAGCTCCGCGAAAACGTGAAGTTCGCCCCGGTCTCCGGCCGCTACAAGATTTACATCATCGACGAGGTCCACATGCTGACAACGCCGGCCTTCAATGCGCTCCTGAAGACCCTTGAAGAGCCGCCCCTCCATGTCATCTTCATCTTCGCCACGACCGAGACCCAAAAGGTGCCGGCGACGATCCTCTCCCGCTGCCAGAGCTTCGACTTCCGGAGGATCCCCATCCGTCTTATCGCCGACAGTCTTAAGAAGATCGCCGCGGCCGAGGGGATCCGGATCAGCGACACAGGGCTTGCCTGGATCGCCGAGGCGGGGGACGGAAGCCTCCGCGACTCCCAGAGCATCTTCGACCAGGTCATCTCCTACGCCGGCTTCGAAATAGAAGACAGGGCGGTCGAGGAGATTCTCGGCCGGTCGGACCAGCGCTTCCTTTTTCTCCTCTCCGAGGCGGTCCTTGCCCGCGACGCGGCCGGCTGCCTCAAGATCATCGACGAGGCCTATTACGCCGGCCTCGACATGAAGTTCTTCTACCAGACGCTCCTCGGCCACTTCCGGAACCTGCTCCTCACCGGGATCTCCGGCAGCGAGAATCCTCTCGTCGATCTCCCCGCGGAGGAGCTGGCGAAACTCAGGGAGCAGGCGGCGGGGGTGCCGCAGGAGACCCTCCAACGGTTCCTGGAGATCCTGATGGCCGAAGAGGAGAATGTCCGCCGGAGCCAGAACGCGCGCCTGAACTTAGAGGCGGTCCTCTGCCGGTTGGCCTGGCTGGAGCCCCTGATTCCCATTGAGACGGTTCTCTCCCGGCTGGAGGGGCTGGAGAGGCGCCTGGAGGGCAGTCAGGCGACGCCGTGCGGGGGGACAAGCGGTAAAATTGGGGATAGCCGCCAATTTTACCCGGGCGGCGGTCAGGCGCCGCCGGGTGGTATAACGGGCGGTGAAACTCCCCGGTCGGAAAATCGGGGCGGCGGGACGGCGCACCCCCATACTGCGGAAGACACGGCGATGGCGGAGAAACTGTCGGAGGAGCGCGCGCCCTACCGGAGAGGCGGGGCGGAAAGCCCAAACGGGGGCTGGAGGGAGTTCAAAACGTTCGTTAAAAGACAGGATGCCGCCCTCTGCGCCAAGATCGAATCGGCAAGGTGCCTCGCCTGCGAGGAGGGACGCATCCGGATCGGCTTTGTGAAGGGGTACATTTTCCTCGACGACATCGTCGGGCGGAAGGCGGAGCTTGCCGAACACTGCCGGCAGTTCTTCGGGCGGGAGACGTCCATGGAGATCGTCACCATCGCGCCGGAGGAGGGCGGGCCGGCAAATAACGGCAACGGCAATGGAAACGGCCGGGCGGCAAAGAACCGGGTGCTGCAGGAGATCCGTCGGGAGGCGCTCTCCCATCCGCTCGTCCAGAAAATCTTGGATGTCTTTCCCGGGGCGGAGGTACGGGATGTGAGATTGCGCGAATCCCCGGCTCCGGAAGCGGCTTCGATTGCCCCTTCGATGCCGGATGAGGATCTGAAACTTTCGGGAGAGCCACCGCTGCAGGATGACCCGGTGGATGAAGAGCAAAATTAATCATAAGGAGGTTACTCCAGCGTGCAAAATTTCGGAAACATCATGAAACAGGCGAAGAAGATGCAGGAGAGGATGATGGAACTCCAGGAGGAGCTGGCGGCCAAGACCGTAGAGGCTACGGCCGGCGGTGGGATGGTCTCGGTGACCGTCAACGGGAAGTTTGAGGTCCTCTCCCTGAAGATAGAGAAGGAGGTCGTCAACCCCGAAGACGTCGAGATGCTCCAGGACCTGATCGTTGCGGCGGTGAACGAAGGGGTCCGCAAGGCCCAGGAGATGGCCGCCGCCGAGATGGCGAAGATCACGGGGGGGATGCAGATCCCCGGCCTGATGTAGCGGGGGCGCCATGAGCGGCTACGCACTGCCCATCAAACGTCTGATCAAGGAGCTGTCGCGGTTCCCCGGCATCGGGGAGAAGACCGCGGCCCGGCTTGTCAACCATATTCTCCGTGCCTCCGAGGAGGATGCGCGGAGACTTGCCGAGAGCATCCTCGACATGAAGCGGAAGATCCGCTTCTGCTCCGTCTGCTTCAATTTAGCCGAGGAGGAGATCTGCGAGATCTGCGCTGACACGGCGCGAAACAGAAGTGTCATCTGTATCGTCGAGGAGCCGGATTCTCTCATCGCCCTGGAGGGGAGCGGGGAGTACCAGGGGGTTTACCACGTCCTCCACGGGGCGCTTTCCCCCTTGGACGGCATCGGTCCGGAGCAACTCCGGATCCGCGAGCTCCTCGACCGGGTTGCGGGCAACGTCGTGGAGGAGGTGATCGTGGCCACGAACCCGAGCGTAGCGGGGGAGACGACGGCGCTTTTGCTTGTAAAACTCCTCAAAGAACGGGGTATTAAATTGACGCGGATCGCCCTCGGCGTTCCCGTCGGGGGAGACCTCAAGTATACAGACCGGATGACCCTGGCGAAGTGTCTCGAATTCCGCCGTGGGATTTGAAAAAGCTATTGACAGCGCCTGTCAAGTGGGATAACGAAGGGCCAGTTTTTTTCAAAAAAGCAATCACTACGGGAGATTTGACGAATGTTAGAAATCAGATGGCATGGGAGGGGCGGTCAGGGAGCGGTCACATCGGTTGAACTGCTTGCATTGTCCGCCATTGAAGAGGGGAAGTATGCGCAGGGGTTCCCGAGCTTCGGACCGGAGCGACGCGGGGCGCCGGTGACGGCGTTCAACCGCGTCAACGACAAACAGATCAAGATCCGCTCGGGCATCTATCATCCGGACGTGGTCGTCGTCCTCGACGAGAGCCTCGTTGCCCTGGTCGATGTGGCCGAGGGGCTGAAACCGACGGGGATACTGCTGGTCAATACCACGAAATCCCTGGCCGACCTGAAAAAGATCATCCGTTTCGAGGGGAAAATCGCGACCTGCGACGCGACGGGGATCGCCTGGAAGGAACTGGGCGTCCCTATCACGAATACGACCATGCTGGGCGCCCTGCTCAAGGTGTCGGGAATCGTGAAGCTGGCGTCCCTGAACGCTCCGCTCGAGGAGAGGTTCGGCCGGATCGCCCCTAAGAATCAGGCGGCCGCCAAGAGGGCCTACGAAGAGGTCAAAATCAACTAAGAAATAATAACGTTTGAGGTATCACGATGAGTGAGAAGAAATGGCCAGAGACATGGCAGGAGGTCAATCCCGGATGTATGGTTTTCCGGCCGGGCAGCGCCGCCGCATATCATACCGGCAGCTGGCGGGCGATGCGCCCGATCTGGGATAATGCAAAATGCATCAAGTGCGGCGTCTGCTACATCTACTGTCCCGAGGGGTGCGTGACCGAGGATGCGGACGGATTTTTTGAGGCGAACCTGGATTACTGCAAGGGGTGCGGGATCTGCGCCCATGAGTGCTGGCCTGCCGCCATCAAAATGGTGAATGAGGAGGAATAAGGATGGGCAAGAGAGTAGGAATGGAAGTAGCGATTGCGGCCGCGGAGGCGGCCGCTCTCTGCAAGTTCGATGTGGCATCCGTCTATCCCATCACGCCTCAATCCCATGTGGCCGAACATCTGTCGGACATCGTCAACGACGGGAGGGTGGACGCCTCCTTCATGACCGTGGAGTCCGAACATTCGGCGCTCAGTTCCGCCATGGGCGCCTCGGCGACCGGCGCCCGCGTGGTGACGGCGACGAGCTCCCAGGGGCTCCTGTTCATGGGCGAGGTGATGCCGATCGCCTCGGCGATGCGGCTGCCGATCGTCATGATCATCGCCAACCGCGCCGTGTCCGGCCCGATCAACATCTGGAACGACCACAGCGACATCATGTACATGCGGGATACGGGCTGGATCTCCTTCTTTGCGGAAAACGGCCAGGAGGTGGTCGACATGACCATCCAGGCCTTCCGGGTGGGCGAGGACCGGCGGGTCATGCTCCCTGTGAACGTGAACATGGACGGTTTCCAGCTCACCCACATGATCGAGCCGATCCTCTTCCCCGACCAGGAGGAGGTGGACCGTTTCCTTCCCGAATACGTTCCCTACGCCACGCTGCATCCCGACCGACCCGTCTCGATGGGGACCCTGGGGATGCCGGAGATCTACACGGAGGCGCAGAAGGCCAAGGACGTGGCCATCGTCAACTCCATCAAGGTGGTCAAAGAGGTCTGGAAGGAATGGGGAAAGCTCTTCGGCCGGAAGTATGAGCCGATCCAGTCCTACCGGACCAGGGACGCGGACGTGGCCCTCGTGACGATGGGATCGATGGGCGAGACGGCGGAGATCGCCGTCGACGCGCTCCGCAAGCAGGGCGTGAAGGCAGGCCTTCTGAAGATCAAGCTCTGGCGGCCCTTCCCCTTCGCCGAGCTGAAAAAGGCGGTCAAGGGGATCCGGGTCCTCGCCGTGACGGATCGCGCTTGCTCCTTCGGCGGTCCCGGCGGCCCGGTCTGCTCGGAGATCCGCTCCGCCCTGTACGAAGAATCCGTCCGGCCCGCCATCGTGAACTACCTCATCGGTCTCGGCGGCCGGGACGTGCAGGTGGAGGATTTCATGGAGATGGTCCGGAGGGCGGCCAAAGGAAAACTTTCAGAACCATACGAATTTTACGGAGTGAGGGGATAATGAATACGGTAAAAAAATACCCTAAGAGCATCATCGAGAACTTTGACTTGTACGCCCCGAAGCTGGTCAGCAAGGAGGAGTTTTTCAGCCCCGGCCACCGCGCCTGTCAGGGGTGCGGCGAGGCGCTGGCGATTCGTTTGATGTGCAAGGCCCTCGGGAAGGATACGGTCATCACCAACGCGACCGGCTGCATGGAGGTCATCTCCAGCCTCTATCCCACGACGGCCTGGAATCTGCCCTGGATCCACGTGGCGTTTCCCAACGCCGCATCGGTGGGGTCGGGTGTGGAGGCAGGCTTGACGGCGCTCCGGCGCAAGGGGAAGATCGCCGACCGACGCGTGAAGTCGGTCGCGATCGGCGGCGACGGCGGGACGATGGACATCGGGTTCCAGGCCCTCTCCGGGGCGATGGAACGCGGCCACGACATGCTCTACGTCTGCTTCGACAACGAGGCGTACATGAACACGGGCATCCAGCGCTCCAGCGGCACCCCATTCCTGGCCTCGACGTCGACGGCCCCCGCCGGGAAAAAGATCCCCGGGAACCAGGTCTGGAAGAAGAACATGGCGGAGATCATGGTCTCCCACAACCTGCCTTACGTGGCGACGGCCGCGCCGAGCTACCCGCTTGATTTCATGAACAAGGTGAAGAAGGCCCGCCGCGTGAAGGGGCCCTCTTACATCCACTGCCTTGTGGTCTGCCCGACCGGGTGGCGGTCCACCTCCGAGACCTGCATCAAGTTAGGACGCCTCGCCCTCGAGACGGGGATCTTCCCCCTCTACGAGGTGGAGGACGGCAAGTATCGGCTGACCGTGGAGGTCCCCGAAAAGCGGCGTCCCGTGCAGGATTACCTCAAGGGGCAGGGGCGCTTCCGCCACCTGACGCCGGACCAGATCCAGGTCATCCAGGAGCGGGTCGACATCGAGTGGGAGACCCTCATGATCAAGGTGAAACACTCCAGATCCCGGGAAGAACTGAGGGCCGTGCGGGAGAAGTGACCGGCAAAAATACCATCTTAAGACGAGGGTGAACAGAATGGAAGAAAAGGTGAAGGAGATCATCCAACAATACAGCGGGGACAAGAGTTACCTGGTTCCCATCCTTCAGGACGTCCAGAGGGAGTTCAACTATCTGCCCAAGGACGCCCTGTGCGCGGTCAGTACCCACCTCAGCGTGCCGATCAGCCGCGTCTACGAGGTGGTGACGTTTTACAAGGCCTTCAGCCTGAAACCCAAGGGGCGCTGCCAGCTGATCCTGTGCATGGGGACGGCCTGTCACGTCCGGGGCGGCGAGCTGATCGCCAGCAACGTCTCGGATATCCTGGGCATCAAGGAAGGCGACACGACGGCCGACCTCGAGTTCTCCTTCGAGACGGTCGGTTGTCTCGGGGCCTGCGCTCTGGGGCCCATTCTCGTGGTGAACGGTGAGTATCATGGGCATATGAACATTGCCAAATCGACAAAGATTCTCAAGAAATTAGGGAAGAAGGGTGCGACTGATGACGAGCAAGATTAAATCCTTCGATGAATTGAAAAGCGTGCAGGAGAGGCTCAAGGCGGGCCGCGACCCGAAGAAGCCCTGCATTACGGTGTGCGTCGGGACCGGCTGCCTGGCCTATGGAACCAAGAAGCTGGTGGAAAACTTCCACGAGGAGCTCTCCAAGCGGGATCTCGCCGACAGGATCGCATTCCGGACGAGCGGCTGCCACGGGTTCTGTGAAAGGGGCCCAATGGTCGTCATCTCCCCGGAGAAGATCTTCTACCAGCGGGTGGGGCTTGCGGACGCGGGAGAGATCATCGACAAGACCCTCCTGAAGGGGGAAATTATCGACCGGCTGCTCTACGTCGATCCCGCCACGGGTGAGAAGGTGGTCCACGAGGACGACGTGCCGTTCTACAAAAAGCAGACGCGCCTGGTCTTCGGCCTCAACAGCAAGGTCGATCCAGAGATTATGGAAGATTACCTCGCCATCGGCGGCTACGGCGCCCTGGGGAAGGCCCTCACAGGGATAAAACCGGAGGAGATCATCCAGGAGATCATCAAGGCGAACCTTCGGGGCCGGGGCGGCGGGGGGTTCCCGGCCGGCTGGAAATGGGACGCCACGAGGAAGGCCCAGGGCGAACCGAAGTACATCGTCTGCAATGCCGACGAGGGCGATCCCGGCGCCTACATGGACCGCAGCCTCCTGGAAGGGAACCCCCATCTGGTCCTCGAAGGGATGGTCATCGGCGCTTACGCCATCGGCTCCAGCCAGGGCTACATCTACGTCCGGAACGAATACCCCCTCGCGGTGAAGAACATCCACATCGCCATCCGCCAGGCCCGTGAAGCGGGTCTCCTGGGCGAGAACATCCTGGGGAGCGGATTTTCCTTCGACGTGAAGGTCAACCGGGGCGGCGGCGCCTTCGTCTGCGGGGAGTCCTCGGCCCTCTTCGCCTCCCTGGAGGGTCGGGCCGGCGAGCCCCGTGCGAAGTACATCCACGCCACGGACAGGGGGCTCTACGACAAGCCCACCAACCTCAACAACGTCGAGACCTGGGCGAACGTCCCGTTCATCATCGAGCGGGGGGCCGACTGGTTCGCCAGCATCGGCACGGCCGGGAGCAAGGGGACGAAGATCTTCTCCCTGGTCGGGAAGATCAACAACACGGGCCTCGTCGAGGTCCCGATGGGTACGACGCTCAGGGAGATTGTCTTCGAGATCGGCGGCGGGATTCCCGACGGCCGGAAGTTCAAGGCGATCCAGACGGGCGGCCCCTCGGGCGGCTGCATCCCCGAGCAGTACCTCGATCTGCCGGTCGATTTCGACGAACTGACGAAGATCGGCTCGATGATGGGCTCAGGCGGCCTGATCGTCATGGACGACCGCAACTGCATGGTGAACGTGGCCAAGTACTTCACCAACTTCCTGGTCAACGAATCCTGCGGCAAGTGCGTCCCCTGCCGGGAGGGGATCCGGCGGATGCGGGACATCCTGGCGGACATCACCGAGGGCAAGGGCCGCGAGGGGGATGTGGAGCTCCTGGAGAAGATCTCCACAGGCATCCTCGACGGGTCCCTCTGCGCCCTGGGGAACAGCGCCCCCAACCCCGTCCTCAGCACGATCCGCTACTTCCGCGACGAGTACGCGGCCCACATCAAGGAAAAGCGCTGCCCCGCGGGGGTATGCAGGGATCTGATCACCTACAGCGTGGATGCCGAGAAGTGCACGGGCTGCATGGTCTGCGCGAAGGTCTGTCCCACGGGGGCGGCTAGCGGCGAGCGGAAGAAGGTCCATGTGATCGATCAGGCGAAGTGCACCAAATGCGGCGCCTGTCGGGAAAGCTGTAAATTTGATTCCATCATCGTGAGGTAAAGGTAGGGAAAATGGCGAATCTGACGATAGACAACAGGAAGATCGAAGCGGAGGCCGGGCAGTTTATCCTGGATATTGCCCGGGAGAATGGAATCGTCATTCCGACCCTGTGCTCGCACGAGTCCATCGAGCCGACGGGATCGTGCCGCCTCTGCGTCGTCGAGGCCAGGCAGGGCAAGAAGACGCGCATCGTCACATCCTGCCTTTACCCGGTGGCCGAGGGCATGATAGTCGATACGAGAAGCGAGCGGGTCATGAACGTCCGCCGTCTCGTCCTCCAGCTCCTGATGGCCCGCTGCCCCGGGTCGGAGCAGCTCAAGGAGATGGCGGCCGAGATGGGCGTCGAGGCCGAACCGCGATTCGTGCCGGACAAGGACAACGTCAAGTGCATCCTGTGCCGGATGTGCGTGCGGACCTGCGAGAAGGTCGTCGGGGTCAGCGCCATCGGCTTCTCCTACCGGGGGCCGGAGAAGAACGTCTGCACCCCGTTCAAGGAGGAGTCGGAGACCTGCATCGGCTGCGGCGCCTGCGCCTACATCTGTCCGACGGGGCACATCGAGATGGAGACCACGGAGACCGGCGACAGCCGGACGATCTGGGGCCGGACCTTCAAGATGAAGATCTGCAAGGTCTGCGGCCGGTACTTCGCCCCCGAGGATCAACTGGCCTACATCAGCCGGAGGTCGGGCGTACCGGTGGAGGATCTGGCGGTCTGCATCAGCTGCCGGTAATGTAAAATATTGGGGTCAGGTCTGACTCCCCCTTGCTTATGTTCCCCAGTAGCTCAGCCGGTAGAGCGGATGGCTGTTAACCATCGGGTCCGTGGTTCGAGTCCGCGCCGGGGAGCCAGAATTCAATCCGCCGACTTCGGCGGTTCTTGTTTAACGACAAGACCCCGTGGGATGAACCCCTCGGGGTCTTGTCGTTTCCACCACATCCACGCACACTTACGCCGCCCCGCCCATGAGCCTGGCGCCTTGGGGCCCCGTGTACGGGAAGCTTCTCACCTTAGACGACCCCGAGACCCGTCTCCCGGCCATCGACCGGCTGGAAGGGTTCCGCCCCGGCGATCCGAGTCTCTACAGACGGGTCCTCGTTCCGGTCCAGGCCAACGGAGCCGTTCTTCCGACCTGGCTCTATGTGGGTGAAGACCCGATCTCGGGCAGGTTTACACCTCTCGGCGGGTCCCGCTGGTCCCGATAGCCTCCGCTCGGTCAAATCCGGAGAAACCCGGAAAAATCGGTTGACACGCACGCCGAATTTCGTATAATGTATGCCAGTTTGGTCTGATCGGGCCGGATGGAAGCCGATGGGGCTATCCAGGATGGGTCCGATTCGTTAAACCGAAAGACTGAGGCAGTTCAGGAATGGGACGAGACCCTGTGCGACTGGAGTCAGTGATGGAAGATCGATGGCTATCCGTGGATGAGATTGCGGCCTATCTCGGCATCAAGCGGGATACGGTCTACAAGTGGATTTCTGAAAAGCAAATGCCGGCGCACCGAATGGGTCGCCTGTGGAAGTTCCGCAAGGAAGAAGTGGACGAGTGGGTGAAGACAGGCGGAGCCGGCGATAACGAGCAGGGCCAGACACCTGACGGCAGGAAGGGATAACCCAGCGCGGAGGCTGATGATGCTGAACCTAAAGTTACGAGATGAATTCCTCGGTTCTCAGATGCCGGGCACTGCCATTGCCCTGCGCAGAAAGGACAACAACTGTATCTTTTATTTAATTGCCGCCGTTATGAATTGGAAAGAAAGCGGATTATGTTGAAAAGCGATGAGATTCTGGATTTTCTCAAGCAACACAAGCGAGACCTCGAAACGCGGTTTTCCGTGAGACGCATCGGCTTGTTCGGTTCTGTCCTTCGCGGTTCCGCCATTGACAGGAGCGACGTAGACATTCTGGTCGAACTGGCTCACCCCACCTTCGATCACTATATGGATCTGAAGTTCTTCCTTGAGGATCAGCTTGGACGGCCCGTCGACCTCGTGTTGGCTGATTCCTTGAAGCCGCGCCTCAAGCCCATCATCGCCCGCGAGGTGGCCTATGCATAGGGACTTTCGCCTTTATCTTGATGACATTTTAGAGGCCATTCATCAAATTCGAACCTACATGGCGGACCAGGATGAAGAGGCTTTTACCACGGACCGGAAAACCCAGGACGCCGTCATCCGAAACCTTGAGATCATCGGTGAGGCGGCGGGAAATCTTCCCGAGCAATTCCAAAGGACCGCTCCGGAGATCGATTGGCGCAAAATTAAAGGCTTACGCAATATCCTCATCCATGAGTATTTCGGCATCAACCTGCCTATCATATGGGACGTGGTTCAAAGCAAACTGGGTCCACTGGAAACAGTCTGTCGAAAACTTTTAGAAAAAGCCGCCCAACCAGACGACAAAGAGGTTGTTTAACATGGCGGACACCAAAATCCCGCAACAGGTTGCAATTTTTGATAACGGGCCAAAGCCTCAAGATGAAATGCCGGCAAAGAAGAAGACTTGCGAGAAGACGAATGGTTACGAGCCGCCCAACCTCGGCAAGGCCATCCGTCTTCCGGTACCAGATTTCAGCGATCCGTACAGACCTCCCGTCTGCCTGGAAGTTGACTTTCCAATCGCGCCGATCAATGCGCTCTCCAACCTCGAAGGCAATGCCGGAAAACCTATTTACCAGATGTCCAAGTGGTGGGCGCGGCGGCGCTCCAGCGTGTTCCGGAGTTTGCTGATCGCGGCTGCCACGGAAGCGCCCGGTGACACCTCCCAGGCGGCGAAAAGGGTCTGGGACCATTATTACTGCAACCACCAGAAAGCCGGGCATTTTCGCAAGCTCAGGGTGCTCGACATCTTCATGGGAGGCGGGACCACGCTGGTCGAAGGTGCGCGGCTCGGTTTTCAGATGACCGGCGTCGATCTCAATCCCGTGGCCTGGTTCGTGACGAAGAACGAGCTGGCCTGCAGCGATCCCGAACAGGTCAAGGCTCTTTTTGAGGATATCGAGGCCAAGGTCAAGCCCCTCGTTCAGCCCTTCTACACCACGACCTGCCGCGTGGCCACACGGGCCGCTGGGTAGATCGGAAAACCGGAAAGGTTGTGGACATCGACCGCGCCGAGGTCTTTCGCATCGTCGAGGCCGCCTCCGTCAAGGAGAATAACCGCAAGACCCGCATGAACAGCGGCCATATTTCGCTCCTCCATGCGTGGTGGGCGCGGCGGCCTCTGGAGATGATAACGTCACTGAGATGAAGCCTTCAGATAGAGGTGGATAACATGGATAAACTTGACAGCCTGAACCGATTGAAAAGCCTTTTCCGCGAGCTTTTCCAGCTTGATGTGGCCGACCTGGATTTCGGCCTTTACCGCCTTTTTCGCCTGAAACGCTCAGAGATCGAGGCGTTTTTGGACAAACAGCTTCCCGCCGAGGTGAAAAAGGAGTTTGCCTCTATGGCCGACGCCGAAAGAGAAAGTTTGCAAAAAGAGTTGGAGGAACTGGCCAAGAGTGTGCGAAAGATGATTAACGACGACGCCATCCTTCCCAGCGGCGAGCCCAATCCGGCCCACGCCGGCACCAAGGCGGTCAAAGAGTATGTTGAAGCGCGCAAACGGCTGGAGGCCGTGGAGACGTCCGAGGCGCAACGGGCCGAAGTGTTTAACCTGCTGTACGCCTTCTTCTCACGCTATTACGACAACGGGGACTTCATCTCGCGGCGCTTTTTCGGCGCCCTGCCTGCCTATGCGGTACCCTACAACGGCGAGGAGGTCTTCTTCCACTGGGCCAACAAGGATCAGTACTACGTCAAAAGCGGCGAGGCCTTCCGCGACTATGCCTTCACTGTCCCCACGGTCGGCGACGAGTACCGCGTGCGCTTCCGCCTTGCCGAGGCGACCACGCCCAAGGACAATACCAAGGGCGACACCCGCTACTTTTTCCCAAAGCCGGATGATGTGTCCTTTGACGATCAGACCCGCACCCTCACCATACCCTTTGAATACCGCCTGCCGACCGAGGGCGAAGCCGCCAAATATGGAAAGAACGCCAAGGGGCAAGAGGCCATCCTGGACGAGACCGCGCCGAAAATCCTCAAGGCGGTGAAAGACAACATCCTCGGCTCTGTGCTTGCAGCCCCCTCACCAACCGGCCGGGAGGCCGAGGGAGAACAGCCGCGCTCGCTCCTGCGCCGGAGGCTTTCCCACTTCACGAAAAAGAACACCACCGATTATTTCGTGCACAAGAATCTCGGCGGCTTCCTGCGGCAGGAGCTGGAGTTTTTCATCCGCGACCAGGTGGTGCACGAGCTGGACCTTGAAGGGGACTTTGACGCCAAGCGCCGGATGCTGCGCGTCTTCCGCAGACTTGCCGACACGGTTATCGCCTTCCTCGCCCAGATCGAAGACGCCCAGAAGCGGCTTTTCGAAAAGAAAAAGTTTATCCTGCGGACGGACTGGCTCATCCTCATTCAGAACATCCCCCGCGGCTTATGGAAAGATGTGCTGACCAACAAGGAACAGCTTGACGAGTGGAAGGCGCTCTACGCCCTGGAGCCGAAGTCCGACCTGTTCAACACCAAAGGCAAAATCACTGAGCAGGTGCTTGAGCAAAATCCCACCCTGGTGGTGGACACGCGCCACTTCCCGCCAGACTTCACCGCCCGGCTTCTGGAGTCCATCGAAGACCTGGACGAGCAAACCGACGGCGTGCTTTGCCATGGCGAAAACTTTCAGGCATTGAACCTGGTGCTGGCGCGATATAGGGAGCAGGTGAAGTTCATTTATATTGATCCACCTTATAACACAGGAAGTGATGAGTTCGTTTATAAGGACCGCTACCAACATTCGTCATGGCTCACGATGATGTGTCAGAGACTTATGCTTGGAAGGAACCTTCTATGTTTTGATGGAGTCGCCTTTCTCCACGTGGATGAGCACGAGCAGCGGTACCTGAGACTGTTAATAGCTGATATATTTGGTGAAGACAACTATTTAGCGCCGTTTATTTGGATCGCGCGCGCAGGCAAGACAGTTACGCAGCGTGGCGTTCAAATTATCCACGAGCATTTGGAGTGTGCTGCGAAATCTTCAAATAACGCGAGAGTGCGTCTGGTGGAAAAGAAGGTTATGGATTGTCCATATCGAGACGATAAGGGGCCATATCAGCGTGAGTTATTGCGGCAGTGGGGCGGACAGCATGATAGGCGTGAAGAACGGCCGACGTTGTATTTCCCGATTCGTACACCTTTCGGCGTAGATGTTTATCCCATAAGACCGGACGGTACGGACGGTTGCTGGCGGGCAAGCAGAGAAGCTGTTAGTCGGATGCTCGATGCAGGAGATCTAGACTTTGTTCGCCGTGAGAAAACGGGAGAGATTATTGTATAGAAGATACGGCAAGGAACCGTGACTGTTTCAGCGCCTGTAAACGTTTTTAATGAACTTGGTACTTCAGCAACAGCTACCCGTGAGCTTCAAGCTGTGCTGGGATCAGTAATCTTTCAAACACCGAAACCGACGAAGCTTGCAATACATTGCATGAAACTTACGTACCTCGAAAATGGAGAGATAGCGCTCGACTTCTTCGCCGGCAGCGGTACTACTGGCCATGCGGTCATCAATCTCAACCGCGCGGACGGCGGAAGGCGGAAGTTTATTCTGGTAGAAGTGGCCGACTACTTCGACACCGTACTGCTGCCGCGGATCAAGAAGGTGATGTTCACGCCGGAGTGGAAAGAGGGCAAACCGAAGCGCCTGGCTACAAAAGAAGAAGCCGAGCGCACACCGCGGCTGGTGAAGGTGCTGCGTTTGGAAAGTTATGAGGACGCTCTGCACAACACCTTTTCTGATAAAGCAATTGAGAGGCTTGCAAATCGGGAGAAGGCGTACCGCGAAGTCGTCGGCGAGGACGAATACCGCATCCGCTATCTGGTCAAACTGCCGCTGGAGGCAAGCGACTCGATGCTGAACCTGGCAAGGCTTGAGCATCCTTTTGACTACACGCTGGAGGTGCTGACCGACTTCGGGCCAAAGACCGAAACCGTGGACCTGGCGGAGACTTTCAACTGGCTCTACGGCCTGCGCGTCCGGCGGATGTTTACTTGGACCAATCCAAAGGACAAATCGGGCAAAGACAAAGAAGGCCGCATGTACCGGGCCGCGGTGGGAAGCGATCGCGAGGGCAAGAAACGAGTCCTCGTCGTATGGCGCGACATGACGGGGCTTGATCCCGTTATAGACAGAGATTTCCTCGAGTCGAAGGCCAAAGAACTCGGCCCCTTTGAGGAGCAGTGGGTGAACGGCGACTCGGCGGCAAAAGGGTTCGCCTCTCTTGACGGCCTGTTCAAGCGGCTGATGACAGAGGGCAAGGCATGAATTTGGAACTTAGAGCAAGACCGGAGGTGAAATCATGAGCACACCATGGAAATGGGCCGGAGCGCGCTGGTGGAAGTTCGATTTCCATGCACATACGCCAGTATCCAAGGATACACCGTGGCATCCTTTGATTGGGAAGCAAGGGGAACTCACTCCGGAACAGTGGCTCCTCAAGTTCATGGAAGCCGGCATCAACTGCGTGGCGATT
>Ga0315297_10000681_pt1 | contig 20016 bp, 14 predicted proteins | sample YL17G15_0_MG_FD_203628 | JGI IMG/M metagenome (GOLD analysis project Ga0315297, IMG submission 203628) | Sediment microbial communities from Yellowstone Lake, YNP, Wyoming, USA - YL17G15_0 | ecosystem: Environmental > Aquatic > Freshwater > Lake > Sediment | place: USA: Wyoming | collected... | reverse complement strand
CTCGCGGACGGCCGAGGTGCGTACGAGTCGCCGCCCGCGGCGCTCTACTGGATCAAGGGCAACAACGACAATCTCGAGGTTGTGGCTGAGGTGAGCGACGGCCGGCGTGCAATCCCCAACCTGCGCTACATCCTGAATGGTGTGCCGGTGAAGGTGGGACCGGTCATGGTGGTCGGCCTCGGCGGTACCCTCGCGCCGACGTGGTACGAGCGGCTCCCCGGGGAACTGCCGAGGCCGCGGATCGGGCCGGCGCCGCCCGGAGGCTACCCGCGGCTCGCCCGCGACGACAGGCGCCGCCACTTCCTGCACGTCGAGGTCGAGGCCTGCAAGCGGCTCCGCGGAGTCGACCTCTTCCTCTCCCACGAGGCGGCCAGGCCGTTTTACATGGACGTCCGCGGCCGGCGCCAGGACGTGGGCAAGACGCCCATCAACGAGGTGCTGGCGGCGCTACGGCCCCGGCTGCACCTCTCCGGGCACCACCACGTCTACAGCGACGAGGTGCGGCAGGGCGTCCGCTCGATCGGGCTCGACCCCGTCGCTCTGTCGTACCTGATGATCGACACCGCGACCTGGCGTTACGAGCGGCTGGAGACCTGAACGTCGTGGCCCTGCATCCTTTCCTGGAAGCGATTGACGAGCGCGTGCTCGTGTGTGACGGCGCGATGGGCACCCTGCTGTACGCCAAGGGTGTTTTCATCAACCGCTGCTTTGACGGACTGAACCTGACGCAGCCGGACCTGGTGGCCGAGGTGCACGCCGAGTACGTGCGCGCCGGGGCGGACGTGATCGAAACAAACACGTTCGGCGCCAACCGGATCAAGCTGGCCAGCTTCGGCCTCGGCGACAAGATGCAGGCCATCAACGCCGAGGGTGTCCGCATCGCCCGCCGCGCCGCCCGTGACCGCGCATACGTGGCGGGTGCGATTGGGCCGCTCGGCATCCGCATCGAGCCCTGGGGCAGGGTGGGCGTCGACGAGGCGCAGGAGTACTTCCGCGAGCAGGCCCAGACGCTGGCCGAGGCGGGTGTCGACCTCTTCATCATCGAGACCTTTCGCGACCTCAATGAGATCAGGGCGGCCGTCGCCGCCGTGCGCAGCGTGTGCGCCCTGCCCATCGTCGCCCAGATGACGACGGAGGAAGACGGAAGCAGCCTCGATGGCACGCCGCCGGAGGAGTTCACGCCGGCCCTCGAGGCCACCGGCGCCGACGTCATCGGCCTGAACTGCAGCGTGGGGCCCGCACCGCTGCTGGAGTCGATCGAGCGGATGGCCGGCGTGACCCGCGCCCGCCTGTCCGTGCAGCCCAACGCCGGCAAGCCCCGCGACATCGAAGGGCGCACGATTTACCTGAGCTCTCCGGAGTACATGGCGTCGTACGCCCGTCGCTTCATCCAGAAGGGCGTGCGTCTGGTCGGCGGGTGTTGCGGAACCACCCCGGAACACATCCGTCAGATCAAGAGCGCCGTGCGGCTGCTCTCGCCCGGTCAGAGCCGGGTGGGTGTGGCGCAGGTGGCGGCGGCCGCCGCGACGGCGCAGCATCCGTCCGCGGCGATGCCCATGCCGCGCGAGCAGAAGTCGCGCCTGGCGCACGCCCTGGCTCGCGGCTCGTTCGTGGCCATGGCCGAGCTTGAGCCGCCCAAAGGGCACGACTGCGGCGCGCTCATCGATCGGGCACGCACGCTGAAGATCCGTGGCGTCGATGCCATCAACGTGCCCGACACGCCCCGCGTGCGAGCCTCGACCAGCGCGTTGGCCACCGCGATCCTGATCGAGCAGCGCGCCGGCGTCGAGACGCTCCTGCACTACACGTGCCGCGATCGGAACCTGCTCGGGATGCAATCGGATCTGCTGGGCGCGCACGCCATGGGCCTCCGCAACCTGCTCATCACGACAGGCAATCCGCCCATCGTGGGCGACTACCCGCAGGCGACCGGGGTGTTCGATGTCGATTCGATCGGTCTCGCCAACGTGGTGACGCGCCTCAATCACGGCCTCGACGTCGGGGGCGCCTCGATTGGCGCGCCGACCAGTTTCCACCTCGGCGTCGTCGTGAATTCCACCGCCCTCGACCTGGAACTGGAGCTCCGGCGCTTCGCGTTCAAGGCGGAGGCGGGTGCCGAGTTCGCGGTGACGCAGCCCGTCTTCGACGTCGAGGCGCTGCGCGCATTCCTGGCGCGCGTCGAGCGCTACCACGTCCCCGTGGTCGCGGGCATCTGGGTGTTCGACTCGCTGAGGAACGCGGAATACATGGCGAACGAAGTGCCGGGCGTCCGGGTGCCGCCGGCGCTGGTCGAGCGAATGAGGCAAGCCGAGGAGAAGGGGACCGCCCTGGCCGAGGGCGTCGCGATCGCGCGCGAACTCGTCTTGACGATCCGGCCCTTCGTCAACGGCGTTCAGATCGGTACGCCAGGGCGGGACATCGTCTCCATCCTGGGTGTGCTGGAGGGAGTCCGGTAGAATGGCCGCCGCGGCGGATGTGCTCCCGGGAGCGCACGCGCGCTATCGTCCAACCTTCATGCGAGGCACTCTGGACTCGTGGTCGTGGTCGGCCTATGAGGCAGTCCCCATCAGCATTCGCCGGCTTGACTGAGCACCTGCTCTTTCTGCGCGCCATGCTGCGCAACCCGCGGTCCATCGGCGCCATCGCGCCGAGTTCGCTGTACCTCGCCCGCCGCATGGTGAGGGGGATCGCCGGAGCGGAGCAGATCGTCGAACTCGGCCCGGGGACCGGCGCCTTCACCAGGGAAATCGTGAGTCGGGCGGGTCCGGGCTGCCGCGTACTGGCGGTGGAGACGAACCGCTCGTTTGTCGAACGCCTCCAGCGGGCGTGGCCCCAGGTAGACTGCGTCTGTGCGTCGGCCGAGACCCTGCCGGCGCTGGCAGCGGCACGGGGGATGTCCGGGGTGGAACACATCATCTCGGGGCTGCCGTTCGCGTCGCTGCCCACCGAGACAACACGGCGCATTCTTGACGGCGTGCACGAGACCCTCCGGGTCGGCGGCACCTTTACCACCTTCCAATACGTGCACGCCTACCGCATGCCGGCGGCCGCGGCCTTCCGCCGCGAACTGAGCGCCCGGCTCGGGTCTGAGCCCCACTCCGCGCTGGTCGTCCGGAACATTCCGCCCGCTCTCGTGCTGACGTGGCGGCGTCTCACGTAATCCCCTCGAACGTAAGTGGGGTCAGACTCGACCTGCCGTTCCGGCCTTGGCAGGTCGAGTCTGACCCCACTTCGTGACACAGCATCGCCGTGGCACTGACGAAAACGGGCGGCCGGAGGGTCCCGGCCGCCCGTGCCCGTTACTTTGCCGGCGGCGCCTGGCGCCGGAAGACGGCTGTCACGGTCACCGTCTGGCCGCCGCGGGCCACGGTGTAGACGGCCGCGTCGGCCCACCGTTTCTCGGCGAGCAGCCGGTTCATCGTCTCGCGGTCCTTGAGCGGCGTCTTGTCCATGGTCTCCAGCACGTCGCCAACCTGGAAGCCCGCCGTGCCCGCGACCGAGTCCTTCGGCACGTCGATGACCTCGATCGGATACTCGCCCTTGCCGTCACGGGTGGAGAGCCCCAGCGAAGGGAAGAGGGAGTCGTCTTCCTGAGGCAGGCCCCAGAGATAGTCGGCGTAGGACGCCTGCACAGCTGTCGTCGGCTTGCCCTTGACGTCCGCGACCGCCACCGGGACGATTGACGCCATCTTGCCGTCGAACCACAGGCCCGCCTGCCGCTGCACGCCCAGGTTGTAGGCGACATGCCCGGACCCGATGAGCACCACCATGATCGCGTTCGGGCCGCCGAACTTCTTCAGGTTCTGCACCGCGTTGTAGCCCATCGAGGCATCCCAGGTGCACTGCGCCGCAAACATGCCGTCGAACATCTGGGCGCTCATCGTGTGCATCATGCTCTCTTCGCCGGCGAAGAAGGCCCGGAACAGCTTCTTGTGATCCTCGTTGTCGGTGTCGATCTTCGGGGGGATGCGCGCGGCTTCTTCGGGCGTCAGGTTCTGAAGGCCCTTCTTGCGGACAGCCGACACCACTTCCCGAGGGGTGTTGACGGCGTACATCTTGATGCCGTTCTGACGTGCGAACAGGAAGATGTCGCGGTAGTACTGCCAGTGGTAGCCCCAGTTCTTGTACCAGCGCGACTTCGCGACGAACTCGTCCTCGGTGACCGCCCCCGCATTCCAGAGATCGAGGGAGGCCTGCTCGGTGTACGGATACATCTCGAGGCCGACCTGGATCTCGCGCCCGCGCCTCTGCAACTCGCGGATCACCTGCAGCTGCACCCGGTGAAACGCCATGTCGGTGTGGCTTTCGCCGATGAACAGCACCCGCACATCGTCGAGCTTCGCACCGAGTTCACCCGTGGTGAGGCTCTTGCTGGCGACCGTGTCCGTGATGACATCGAGGACGATGGGGACTTCGCGGTCCTTGCGGGCGGGATCGCCGATGGCCAGTCTCCACGAGGAGTCCTGAGCCAGCCCGATGCCCGGCAGGGCGAGTGTGAGCACCACCAGCGCGGTGATGACGGTCGTTCGTGACATTCCGGTTCCTCCATCCGTCGTTGTTGAGCGTGTCCGAACCTCGGACGCTTAACAACGAGCAGTCACAGTGTGGCGGATCTACTTCCACAGACCCCCCGAGCAGTTACATTGTGTCATCGTTCCACGAGCGTAACGGGCAGGTTCAATTCCCCGGCGCCGCGCTGGATGACCACCGTCACGGTCTGGCCGGCCGTCAGCGTGCGGAGCAGGTTCGAGAACTCCTGGAGATTCGTGACGGGCTTGCCGTCGATGCGCATGAGCACGTCGCCTTCCTTGATGCCGGCCCGGGCGGCGGGGGAGTCGGGCACGAGGCCGGTCACTCTCACCCCAGGTCCCGGGAACGCGAAATCCGGGACGGTGCCAAAGGACACGCGGCGGCTCTGGCCCGCCGAAGCCGGCGGCGGAGCAGGCGCCACACCCGAAGCCGCCGGCGAAGGCGGCTTGATGGTATTCGTCAGCGGTTCGGGCCGTTCGGCGAGATACGCGATCCCCTCCTTGACGAAGGTCGCGACCTTGACGAGCCCCGCGACGTCTATCTTGTCGGCCGTGTCAGAAGGCCGATGGTAGTCGGCGTGCGCGGCGGTGAAGATCTGGACGGCGGGCACGTTCTTTTCGGTGAAGCTGACCTGGTCCGACGATTCGAGCGAGTCGGGCACGCTCCGGCTTTCGACGCCGGTCACGAACGATGCGCCCCGGAAGATGTGCTGCCATTCCGTGGCGGTGCCCGTGCCAAGCGCCGTCAGCTTCTGCGTGCCCAGGCGCCCGACGGTGTCGAGGTTGATCATCCCCTCCACCAGCGCGAGCGGCCTGACCGGGTGTTCGACGTAGTGCTTCGACCCGAGGCGGCCCGCCTCCTCACCCGTGAACGCGATGAAGATCACCGCGCGCGGCGGCTTGTCCCCGGAGGCCATCGCGCGCGCGAGTTCCAGCATCACGGCCACGCCGCTCGCGTTGTCGTCCGCCCCGGGGTGGACCTTGCCTTCGTCACCCGTGTGGACGTCAGGCCACCCGAGTCCCAGGTGATCGAGATGCGCCCCGAGAATCGCGCTCTGGTCCCTGAACGCCGCGTTCGCACCCGGGAGGATGCCGATCACGTTCGCCACGTCGTGAGGGCGGCCAACCTCGCCTCGGGGAACCGTGAAGCGCTGGAAATACGTGCCTCCGTCGCCGCCCGGCACCAGGCCGTAGGCCTTGAATCGGTCCGCGACGTACTGCCCTGCGGCGTCGAGGCCCTGGCTGCCGAGCCCGCGCCCCTCGAGTTCGGGTGATCCCAGGTACGCGACGTGAGCGCGCATGGCCTGCTGCGAGAACACCGGCGGCAGGTCGGCGAGCGCCTTCCGGGTGTCAGGGGGCAACGGCGCGAGCTTGTCCGCACGCTGGCCTGCCGGGCGCAGATCCACGCGCAGCGGCGAGTCGGACTGTTGCCACTGACCCTTGATGATGTTGCCAGGTTCGTCGCCCTCGAACCCGAGGTACGAGTACTTCCCATAATGGGGCAGCTTGCGGCCCAGGCCGGGCAGCGCCGCCAGGGGGTCGGCCACGATCCAGCCGATGGCTTTCTCGACATTCCCGGGATGCCGGAAGGTCGCCACCAGCGTGTGCCCGGACAGCGGCATCTTCTCGCCATCGACCTCGACGCCCTGCCCGTCGACGCGCACGCCCGCCCGCCCGGCGAACAGCTTCGCCGCGAGACCGTTCGTGCGCCCTACGATCCACACGGCGCGGTCGGCCGGCAGCTCCGCCACCTCGGTGTCCAGCTTGATCGTGATGGCGTGTGCGTCACTCTGCCATCCCTTCAGCAGCGCGCGGTACGCTTCGAGCGCCTGCGGGCCGGCGTCGGACGGCAGGACGGCAAGGATCGCGGGCTCGCCGAAGATCTGGCCGATCGACGGCGGCGTTTCGCGCGGGTCGAGGCGGCGGAACACGTCGAATCGGGGATCGATGTGCAGGGCGAACGGCCTGCCCTCGGTCGGAAGGCTGAACGCCTGGCGCGCCCCGGTCATCCGGACGGTCATGCTCACCACGCCGCGATCGGTCTGCGCGACGAGCGGCACATCGATGACGAACGGACGTCCAGTCTGCGTCTGGTGCAGTTCGCCTTCAATGATGTAGCCGCTCACCTCGCGGCGCACACCCGGCGGCTGGGTCGGCTGCCGGCCTGGCGATGCCTGCACCGAGTAAGGCCCGATCCACGTGCGGACCGTGACGGCCGTTCGCGAGGGCAGACCGCCCGGGCCGGTGACCCGCAGCACCGGGGCGCCCGTACGCGTGATGAGGTCGTTGAACAGCCAGCCGAGCGGCTTGCCGCTCACGGCCTCGGCCACGCGCTGGAAGTCCCGGAACGACGCGCGCCGGCCTTTGTACTCCCGGTAGAAGCCCGAGACGGCCTTCTGGAACGCGTCGTCGCCGATGTGCAGACGCAGGGTGTGATAGCCCATGAGGGCCTTGCCGTAGCCGACGGCCTCGGTGGCGGCGCTGAAGCGCTCCCGGAACTCCGCGAGCGGGAAGTCGCGGCCCGCCTTCACGTAGTCGCGGTACTTCTGGAGAGTCGAGCGCCGGTACTCGTCGCCGGTGCCGCGCTGCTCCTGGATCAGGTGATCGGCCATGTAGGCCGTGAGCCCCTCGCACCAGTTGCCCGTGGCGTAGTCTACGAAGACCGAGTTGCCCCACCAGTTGTGGAGAATCTCGTGCGGGTAGGACGAGTTGATGATGAAGGGGAACCGGATCACCTGCGGGCCGAGCAGCGTGAAGGTCGGCATGCCGTAGCCCGTCTCCCAGAAATTTTCGACCAGCGCGAACTTGCCGTACGGATACGGGCCGATCAGCCCGCGGTACATCTCGAGATACTGGGCGGTCGCCGCCAGGTACTTACCCGCGGTGGAGGCGTCGCGTTCGTGCAGGTATACGAGCGTGTCAATGGAGCCCGCGACGTCCTTGAACAGGTGGAGCGGCCCGCCGACCAGGTAGATCTCGTCCATCGCGCCGCCCGAATCCCAGCTGGCCTTGCCGTCGGCCCCTCGCGATGTGCCGTTGCCCTGGCTGATCACATGCCAGTTGTCGGGTGCCTCGGCCTCGACGTGAAACGTCATCAACTCCTTGCCGAAGCGGGGATGCCAGAACGTCGCCCCGGAAAGGTAGACGCCCTCCGGCCCGATGAGCCCCGAGGTGTCGCGGAATCCGCGCGTGTACTCTTCCTTCGGATCCGAGAGCGGCGTATTGATGACGCCTTCGTAGGCGAGCGCGAACGGCCGGCCGCCTGGCAGGTCCACGCGGTACGCCTTGAGGGGGACTGAGGTGTCGGCGCCGAGGCTCAGTGCCTGGAGCGCGCCGGCGACGGGCACCTCGACGACAGGGGGCTCGGCGCGTGTGATCGTCAACGACGCGTTCAGAACAAACATCAGCCTCGCCGATCCGCGTGGCGCGGGCCAACTCACCTCGTCGGTGGCGGCGATCCGGTGCGTCGCCGGGTTCAGGCTGACGCCAAGGCGATGGTGCGGGCCCTGGAGAGGCGGCGCCGGCAGGGTGGTCTGGCCATGGAGGCCGGTTGCCGCGGCCGTGGCCGCGATCAGACAGCACGCGAGAATGCGATGGCTCATGCGAGGTCCTGAATGAAGAACACCGATGCGTTCCATCCTATCGGAAAGCCGACCGCCCCGGCGAGCCGCGACTGCACGATTCACCGGGGCGGACCGTCCCGGCCCTCTTCTTGCGGCACGGCCCCTGGGCGCGAATCGCCAGGGTCCCGATGCTATACTCCGAAACGGTTTGCAATCCATGGGTGAACACCCGAATCCACGCGTCCCTCAGGCAGCATCGCTTCCCCGGTGGGCTCGTGTGGCCGACGGGCTTGCGGTGGCCGTGTGCGGCCTTGCGGGCCTCGTGGCCATCTTCGGCGGATTCCGTCTCCATCTCCCGGGAGCCCGGCTGTCGATCACCTCGGCACCGCGCGTGCTGGCTCTGGCGGCCGTCATCGTGCTGATCCGCCACGCGATGCTCCGACAGGCCCCGTTGTTCCGCCGCGCGTGGAATGCGCTGGCCCGCGTCTGGCTCGTCAACGACGTGCGCGCCGTGTTCACGATGTGGGTCATGTCGCGATTCGCGGTGCTGGTCGTCGGGTTCCTTGCCATCGGCAGCTTTGGCTACAGCAACAACGCGACGCCATTCAGGCTGTTCAAGAACGAGATCCTGAACCTGCCAGCCAGATACGACGCGGGGTGGTACCTCGGGATCGCGGTGAACGGCTACCACTGGGATCCAGCGGTGTCCGGGCAGCAGAACATCGCGTTCATGCCGGCGCTCCCGATGCTGATGCGCGTTGGAGGTCGCCTGCTCGGCGGCCAGTCGCTGTGGGCGGGCCAGTTCCTGGTGCTGCTGGCAAGCCTCTGGGGATTCGTGTACGTCTATCGGCTGGCGCGCGCGTCGCTGGGCGATGCCGAGCGTGCCACGACGGCGGTCGCGCTGCTCGCCGCGTACCCCTTCGCGGTGTTCTACAGTGCCGTCTACACCGAGTCGATTTTCCTGCTGTGTTCGGCCGGTGCGTTCTACCACCTCACGCGCCGCGAGTACGGTCGTACCGCCGCATTCGCCCTGTTGTGCGGGTTCGCGCGACCCAACGGGTTTCTCCTCGCCATCCCGCTGGCGCTCGTGGCGATCTGGCCGGCGCTGGTCGATGCGTGGGCCGACAGGTCGGCGGGCCTCGGTGGCCGCATTCGCGGCGCGCTCCGCGAGTCGTCGTCGACCGTCGTCGCGGCGTCCGCCGCCGTCGTGGGCGTGTTGGTGTTCTCGGCGTTCATCTACGCGATGACGGGAAGACCCTTCGCCTGGCTCGAGGCACACGCCGCGTGGGGGCGAACCTTCGGCACCTGGGTCTCGCGGGGCCCGTTCCAGGAGTTGCAGTACGGCGGCCTCTACGGGTACACGCGGTCCCAGCCGATCGACGCCGTGAACTTCCTGGCGGCGATCGGGTTCGTGGCTGCGATCTGGCCCGTGACGCGACGGTTCGGTGTGGCGTATGGCGCCTTCGTCGCCGTCAATCTTCTTCCGCCGCTCGCGGCGGGCGGGCTGCTGTCCATCGGCCGTGTCACAGCCGCGATGTTCCCGGTGTTCATCTGGCTGGCGTGCGTGATTCCCGCACGGCAGCGCGCTGCCTGGCTGATCCTGTTCGCGATGCTGCAGGGATGGGGCGCCGCGCTGTTCTTCACGTGGCGCGGATTCACCTAGGAAAACTCACTGGGGATTCGGGATTCGCAGAATCCCACCAATCCACACGCATGCGTTCGGGACGACGGAACAGCCGGGAGCCGAGCCCGCCGGTCAGGGCACCAACGAACAGGCCGACGATCAGGGCGAGCCCGCCCGTTCCGGCCTCCGACGCGACGACGGTGCCAGCCGCCGCGCCCTGCACCATCGCCCACACGCCGCAGACACACCACGCCGGGACGTCCACGACGTCAATGCCGACGACGACGGGCACGAGCATCAGAACGCGGGACCGGGGGAACATGAGAAAGTACGCGGCCGAGACGCCCGCAACCGCGCCACCCGCCGCGACCGGCGCCAGTGGGGCCGTCCCGGCCGCCGCCGCCGCGGCGGCCCCGCACAGCAGGTAGAACACGGCGAACCGGCGGTGGCCCATCCGGTCCTCGACCGTGCTGCCGAAGATCCACAGCACGATCATGTTGACGCACCACGGGAGCCACCACCGGCGCACGTCGGCCGATCCCAGGCTGGCGGCGTGCGCGGCGAGCAGCGCCACCGTCGCGCCCGGGTACGTCCGCGAGGGAATGACATCCCGTACGGGGATCATGTGAGCAGTATATAATTGACACTCCGGGTCACCCGACGTGAACTGTACACACTGCGGAACCGAGATTTCGGCCAAGGCTATCGTCTGCTTCAGGTGCGGCCATCCGACCGCGGAACCGGCGACTGCGGGCCCATCGGCTCGTCCGGCCGCGGCCCGGCCGATGTGGGTGGCGGTGGCCGGTCTCGTCGTACTGGTCCTGGCCGGGCTGTTCATGGCACGGGCGGCGACCGGCCAGGTGCCGCCCGCTGTCTCGTACACCGTGGCCGCGCTGGCGGCTGTCGTTCTGGCCTGGCGTCTTGCGAGGCGAGGGAAGAGATGAGCACTGCGCGGCTGGAAGTAACGGATCAGACGGGGAACCGGACCGTGCCGGTGGAAGGCCCGTTGACGACCATCGGCCGACGGAGCGAGTGCCACGTTCGGCTGGCCGGCACCGACGTCTCGCGCGATCACGCGGACATCACCATCGAGGATGACCGGTTCATCCTGCGCGACCGGGCGTCGCGTTTCGGCACCTTCGTCAACGGTCAGAAGATCACCGAGCACCAGCTCGTCCACCGCGACACGATTCAGCTGGGGCAGAGTGCTGATTGCCACATCGTCTTCGTCCTCGATGGCGCGGAGACCAGCACCTCCATCACGAAGGCCACCTCGGCGGTGGGTGACCTCCGGCAGGTGTCCACGCTGCTCGACGGATTGCGGGCGCTCGGATCAGGGCGCGTGCTGGATGAAGTGTTGACGATGGTGATCGACTCCTCGATCGAAGTGACCAGCGCCGAGCGCGGCTTCATCATGCTCGCCGGGCCGGATGGCCGGCTTGAATTCAAGATGGGCCGCGGGCGCGGGCGGGTGACGCTGCCGGGGCGCACGTTCGAGACGAGCCGCAAGATTCCGGAAGAGGTCTTCGAGACGGGCGAAGCGCGCATCATCAAGGACTTCCTGGATGGAGATCTGGCGGCGGCGCATACCGGGACCGTGGCCTTGGGCATCCGCCACGTGCTCTGCGTGCCGCTCGTGCTGGTGCGTTACGTCGAGCAGGCCGAGGCGGACAACGAACAGAAGCGCATTGGCGTGCTGTACCTCGACAGCCGCGAGCGCGGCGCGCTGCAGTCGTCCGTGACGAAGGGCGCCCTCGAGACCCTCGCCGTCGAGGCCGCGGTGGCGATTGAAAACGCGCGGCTCTATCGCGCGGCGTGCGAGAAGGTTCACCTCGAGCAGGAACTGCGCATCGCGGCGGAGATCCAGCAGGCGCTGATGCCGCCGGCTGAGCATCGTGGCGGGTTCTTCGACGTTGCCGGGGCCACCGTGCCGTGCCGCGCGATCGGCGGCGACTTCTTCGATTATCTCGAACTGCCCGACGGCCGCCTCGGGTTTGCGCTCGGAGACGTGTCCGGCAAGGGAGCCCCGGCGGCGCTGCTGGCGGCGGCCGTGCAGGGGATGTTCACCGTCGAAGCGCACGCCCCGAACGGCCCGGCGGATACGCTCGGCCAGATCAACCGCGGGCTGAAGCGGCGCAACATCGAATCGAAGTTCGTCACGATGTTCTTCGGCGTCCTGGCGCCAGACGGCCGGATGATCTACTGCAACGGCGGTCACAATCCGCCCGTGCTGGTTCGCCGCGACAGCGTGGCGCGCCTCGAGACGGGCGGCATGATCCTGGGCATGTTCGATTTCGCCACCTTCGACCAGGAGGCACTCACGCTGGAACCCGGCGACACGCTGGTGGTGTTCAGCGACGGGATCTCCGAAGCGCAGAGCCCGGGCGGCGAGGAGTACGGGGACGAACAGCTGATCGCGTGCCTCGAGGCGAACCGCGGGGCCACCCCCGCCGCGATGCGCGAAGCCCTGCTGGCCTCCACGCGAGCCTTCGCGGCGGGCGCCAGTCAGGGCGACGACATGACCTTGCTCGTCGTCCGCTATGGCCGCCCCTGACAGTCCGGCCGCCGAGGAGCAGCGTCGGCGCGCACGCCGGCGCGCGGCCGTCCTGCTCTGGGCCGCCCTCGCCGTTGTGGTGTGGAACGTGGTCTTTGACGCGGTGGTGATCGAGGCCGGACGCGACTACCTGACACGGCAGGCGCTTCACCAGCAGGGACAGGGCCCGGAGGTGACCATTCCGAGCGTCATGCGCCCGGGCGTCATGCGCGGCGTGCGCCTCGCGAGCCTGTACGGCGGCGGCGTCGCCGGATGCGGCCTCGTGGGCGTGTGGGTGGCCGCCCGGCGCCGTCGGACCTCGAGGCTATCGACCCTGGCCGAGTAGCCGCCCCTCGATCTTCGGGAGCGCAGCCACGAGCACGCGGCCCACCAGTTCCATGCTCCGCGCGCTCACCTTGTCCAGCGTGTCCTCGGCGGTGTGCCAGGGCGGATAGTCCAGGTCGATGATATCGACCGCCGGTACGCCGGCCTGGAGGAACGGCATGTGGTCGTCTTCGACGGCGAAACGGCCGGGCACGAACGTCGTCTCGAGGCCCAGGACCTTCGCCGACGCCCAGACCGCGTCGGTCAGCCATGGCGTCGAGTTCGTCTCACGCTTGATCACCAGGTCGCGGTCGCCGATCATGTCAACCAGGATCATGGCCTTGATGCGGCCGAGGTCCCCTGTGCGCCGGGCCTGCTCGACGTAGTGCCGGCTTCCATAGGTGTGATCGTCCCCGAGGTACCAGTCGATCAACGCTTCCTCGCCGTCGAGGAACAGCAACTCGATCGTCCACGGGTTCTTCCGCGCCTTCAGCACCCGCGCCATCTCGATCAGGAACGCCGTGCTCGACCCCGCGTCGTTGGCGCCGACGAACCGGAACTGCGTGAACACCTTGGTGTCGTAGTGCCCGGCCAGGATGATGCGCTCCGGGCGCGCGCCCGGAATCGTGGCGCGGACGTTCACCATCTTCACCTGGCCCATGGGGGTCTTCGCCTCGAAGGCCTGGTCGGTCACCTGCACGCCGATCGCGGCCATCTGGGCCTTGATGTACCGCCGCGTCTCGTCGGCGGCCGCCGAGCCGGCTGGCCGCGGGCCGAAACCCACGACGGCGCGGAGGTGTTCGAACGCTCTGCCGCCGTCGAACGACGGCGGGTCCGCCGCGGCGGCCGGCGCGGCCCACGCGGCCACGATCGCCATCACGCCCAGCACGGACGCGATGCGGCTCCCGATGTGCACACAGGTCATGGGTGACTCCTGCGGATGCGGCCCCGACGCGCCATGGCGGACGTCGCGTACGGAGGCCATGCTGATGGCCCCAGTATATCGCGACGGGTCGTTAACCGGCCGCGCGCCCGGGCACCACGCTGACCGGTCCGCCGAGTTCCTCTTCGAGCGGCCGGATGTTCCGCTGGGCTGCCCAGATCTCCAACTCGATGTCGCCGCGGCCGACGACACGAAGCACCCATCGCCGGCCTTTCTTACGGACCGTCACCCGCTCCACCAATTGCGCCCGGCTCCGGTCGAGGCTTTCCGCGACACGCACCATCGCGGAGAGCCAGCGGACCGCCTTGCGATCGAGCCGCGGCAGGTCCGCGAAGGAGTCGTGCGCCTTCTTGGGCGCGCCGCGGCGGTGGTACCGCGCCACGAGGGCCAGGACCTCGATCTCGTCGGGCTCGAATCCCCTCAGGTCCCCGTTCTTCACGAGGTAGTAGGAATGTCGGTGGTGCCGCTCGTAGCTGATGTGCGCGCCGATGTCGTGCAGCAGCGCGGCCAGATCGAGCCATTCGCGGGCCCGCTCGTCGAGCCCGTGTTCGGGCCGCGTCTCGTCGAACAAGGCCAGCGCCAGGCGCGCGACCTGCTGCGCGTGCTCCGCGGCGTAGTTGCACCGCTGCGCCAGCTCGATCACGCTCCGGCGCCGGACGTCGGGGTACCGCTCGATGCGCTCGATGCGGAGCCGGTTTCGCCGGATGTAGTCGAGCACGGCGCCTTCGCGGAGCGACAACTCGCAGAGCGTGATCTCCTCTGCTCCGAGTTGCCGCAGAATCGTGTCGAGCAGCAGCGTCCCCGACACCACCAGGTCCGCACGCCTGGTGTCGAGCCCCGGGAGCCGCAGCCGTTCGTCCAGCGTGAGCGACGCCAGTTCCTTGCGAACATCCCGGAGGGCCTTCGCGCTGACGCGCCGGTGGTGGAGCGCGGTGCCGCTCGGGGCCTGGAGCGCGAGAGCGCCCAGGGCCAGCACGGTGCCGGATGTGCCGATTACGCGCTGGAAACCGGCCTTGGCCAGCCCGCGCAGGAAGTCGCCGAGTTCGTGCCGAATGTGCCGGAGCATCCGGCGCTCGTCGCCACCCGTGAGCGGATCGCTCTTCACGAACCGTTCGGTCAAGCGGATGACGCCAAGCCGAAAACTCCGGGCCTGCTGCGCCCCGGCCGCCGTGCCGAAGGTGATCTCCGTGCTGCCCCCGCCGATGTCGATGACCACCGCGGACTCCGACCCGACATCGATGCCGTGCACAGCCGCCCGGTGGATCAGCCGCGCTTCCTCGATCCCGGTGATGACACGGGCCTGGATGCCGATCACGCGATGCACGGCGGCCAGGAAATCGCCGCCGTTGGGAGCCTCGCGGACTGCGCTCGTCGCCACCGCGATGACGTCGTCGACGTTGCGCGAATCCGCCAGTCGCTTGAAACGGGAGAGGGTCTGGAGGGCGGACGTCATCGAGGCGTCGCCGAGCGGCCGGCCTTCGAGGCCACCAGCGCCAAGCCGCACCATGTCCTTCTCGCCCCCAATCACCTCAAAGGCGCCGTCGGCCGCGACCCGGACGAGGATCATGTGCAGCGAGTTCGTGCCAATGTCGATGGCTGCCAGGTGCATGGGCGTACGACCAGTATATGCGTGCCGCGGGACGCCGTGACGAAGGGAACGGCGGCTCGCCACGCCGGCACGCGGCTAAACGCATGCGTCTGGCGGCGTCGGTATCGGCTAGAATACCCGCTCAGGCCCGGTTCGCCCTGGCCGTCAGGACCAGGGAGGCGCGCCGGGCGTTCGGGTGCGGGACTGATGACTGTTGCAGATGCTCCCACGCGGCCCTCGCCGCGGCGCTTCGCCGACATGGTCCGTGCCCGGGAGAAGAAGCGCGGCCTCCTCATCGCCTTCGAAGGCCCAACCGGCGCCGGCACGAGCACCCAGCGCCGGCTCTTCAAGGTCTGGCTGGAGCAGCAGGGCCACGAGGTCGTGACGTCCAAGTGGATCTCGTCACGGGCGATCAGGCCGCTGATGAAGGCGCGCGCGCGCCTCCATGCCCTCAGCGCTGAGGAGCTCTGCCTGCTGCAGGCCGCCGACTTCCGACACCGCCTCGAGACGCAGATCCTGCCGGCGCTCTGGCAGGGGAAGACGGTCGTGGCCGATCGCTTCCTGTTCGCGTCGCTGGCACGCGCCTCGGCCCGGGGGCTGGACCTGGACTGGCTGCTGTTTGCGCACGCACCGCTGTTCTGGCCGGATCTGGTCTTCTACTTCTCCGTGTCGCCGACCACCTCGACGACGCGCGTCGCGGCGGGGCATGCGCCCAAGTTCTACGACGCCGGGCAGGACGTGACCAACATCGCCGATCCGATCGCCAGCTACCGCCGCTTCGTCGGGCGCATGATCAAGGAATACGAATCGCTGTCGCTCATCTTCCAATTCGTGACCGTCGACGGCGAGCAGCCCATCTACGAGCAGCACCGCCGCATGCGCCAGCTCTTCGAGGAACAGCGGCGCCAACCCTGGGGACAGGGGAATCTGGAGGCCGTCGTCGAGTGGCTCGCCTGGAGTCCCGCAGCCGCCGAGGTGCGCCGTGGCGCGTCGATCCGCGGGTAAGGGCCGGCTGATTGCCGTCGAAGGAACGCGCGGGCACGATCTGCGCGACGCAGCCGCGGAGTTGTGGCAGCGCTTCGAAGCCCGAGAGGTGCACGGCGGCGTCAGCAGCTGGGACGCCTCCGGGATCTTCTCCGACCTCCGCGTGGAGAAGCGCAAGCACCTGTCGTTGTCGCCCCGGACGCTGGTGCTCCTGTACGCGGCCGATCTCGTGTTCCGGCTGCGCTGGCAGATTCGCCCGGCCCTCGACCAGGGTCAGGTCATCATCGCGGCGCCCTACGTCGATACGGCGGTGGCGTTTGGTGTGGCGGAAGGCCTGTCCCGGTCGTGGCTGACGAAGCTGTTCGCCTTCGCTCCGCCGCCTGCGGCCTGCTACCGGATCAAGGAGCGGGGGAAGGCCTTGCGCTCGAAGGGCAAGCCGCTCGACGGCTTTGTCGAATTCTGCGCCGCCATTCTCGCCGACGATGTCGCGGCAGCCGGGTCAGTCGAGTTTCGCAGGGAGATGCTCGCCTACCTCGAGGAACTGGATGGCAAGAACCGGTGTCCCCGCCTGACCAGGCGGGTCATTTCTTCACAGCCGGTCTGACGGCCCGCGCCCAAGGTCCGAGCTGACCGCTGATCCGGCTGTCAGGCCCTATCTCCCCGTGCCAGACAGCCGGGCCACCTCCCCCCGAACGAACGCGCTGCGCACGCGGGCAAAGGTCAGCATGTCGGCCGCCGCCTGATCGAACTCGTCGTTGGTGTACGGCTTGATCCGATCGGCGTACGCCGCCTGCCGGATCATGTCCAGCAGACGCGTCGCCTCGCGCTCGAGCCACCCCGGGGCGGGTTGGCCCGGCGGTGTATTTGGGTCGACCTGGTCGTTGAACGCCGCCGCGTCCAGCACCGTGCTGAAGTAGAGCGCACTCAGGTCGGGCACAATCATCGCGCGCCGCATCAGCACGCTCTCGGCGTGGCCCGCGTGGATGGGATAGTCGGGGACGCGAAACGAACTGGAGGCGTCCCAGGGGATGAACTGGCTGAGGTCTTTCTGGTTGAACCGGTAGAGGTAGTGGTTGTTGAGGCCCCAGTTGCCGAGAATCCCGTCGGCCTCGGCGATAAAGGCCTGAACGGCGACGAACCGCATGAACACCGCCAGGTCCAGGTACTGCGACACGGCAGGCACGAAGTTCTCGTCGGAGGCGTCGTTGATCGTGCGGATCATCGCCTCCACCGGCAGGTAGAGCGCCCCGAGCGATTCCGTGGCCCGGGTTTTCGGCTCGTACATCGCGGCATACCTCGCCAGATCCGATCCGAGGTACTCGAAGTTGTATGCGAAGGTCCACTTGTACTCGAACAGGTAGCCCGAGCCCTCGCCGAGCAGCCGCGCGACCGCGATGTCGTCGATTTCTTCGACGATGATGTAGAGCCCGAAGTACGAGTTGTTGATGTAGAGGGCGCAATGAGCCGTGCGGGGCGCCGGGATCCCCATCGAACGGTAGAACTTCATCGCCAGGACTTCCCGGAGGTTCGATGCGTCCTGGACCATGTTGTTCAGGTCGATAGCTTTCAGTCCAAGATAGGTCCGACCGGTCGCGTACCGGTTGAAGTCCACGCGGAACGCGGGTTTGATCTGCGACCGCGACCCGGTTCCCCGCGAGCGGATTGCCACGTTCGTGGTGGTGGTGCCGTTCCATTTCATGTTCGCGGGATAGTAGTCGTTCGACTGGTAGTTGGCACGCAGCAGATACCAGTCCGTGGTGTTGACCCAGAGATCGATCCGGTGCAGGACCTGGTCGTTGAACAGGTCGTCGGCGGTCTGGGCGGCCACGCCCCGGGCGTCAACCAACATCAGCATCGCGAGGACCGCACCCGCAAGAACACGACGGCTTGCCATGGATCACCTCACGCGTCTGTTCGAATCATGGCACCGCGCGCAACCACGGGCGGGGCCAGGCCAGGCTGCTAGAGCACGAACTGCAGTCGCGACACCACGGTCCAGAACGACGACTGACCGGGCACCGGGCTCAAGGCCGCGTCGTCGAGCGTTTCACGAATGCCGTTCACCTGGAACTTCAGCCACTTGTTCAGATACCAGTTGACGCCGCCCGTAAATACGCGGTCGCCGTTGCCGAGGACGTTAGCGGCGCGGAGACTGTCTGAGGGGGGCTCCTGCGGGGCGCCGGCGCTTGCAAAGCGCAGAACTTCGTAGCGACCGGCGACCTCGATGGCGCCGAAGCCGCCCTGGAGGAACGGACGCCGCGGCTTGACTCCACCGTCCCGCTTTTCGCCCGTGACCACCCACGAGCCGGTCACGTACCATCCGCGTCCCTCGATGTCCGGGAGATTGTTGTCGAGACCCTGCTCGTTCCCCACGCCGACGCCTTCCCTCGCGTCGGTCGACCGGATGTACTCCGCGCTGACCGAGAATGGTCCCGGGGCCCAGCTCAACTCGAGCCCCACGCGCAGCCGGCGTCCCTTGGTGTAGTAACGGCTGTGGAAGAACGTGTCGCCGAGCACCATCGTGCCGTTGAGGTTGTTCCTGCCCTCCGGGATCGTGGTCGAGACGATCGCCCCGCCAACCTCCAGGTTGTTGAGGTGGCCGGGCAGCGACGATAGGCGCAGCGGTGCGACGGTCGCCCGGCCGGCCCAGCTTCCTTGCCGCGGAAGGGGCGGCGGATCGCCGGGCAGCAGCGGCGCGGGGTCCAGGCTCGGGGGGTTGTCGCCATCGTCCTGGAAGACACCCGCCTGGTAGCGGATCACCCGCTTGAAGGCCCGCCCGTGCACCATCCCGCCGACCGACCGGCCCGGGGTGAGGGCATCGCTCACTCGCGTGCGATAAACGAAATCGAGATCCATGGGGCCTGTCAACTGCTCGTAGCCGAAGGGAATCTTGAACTTGCCTCCCTGGACCTGGGCGTAGGCGTCGTATCGGAAGTTGAGGTACACGTCCCGCCACGACCCCCCGGTTTCGATATCGTGCTCGACCTCGTACTCGAAGTACTTCAGGAACGAGCCCTTGATGCCGGCCCGGAGGCGCCCCCACTCGAACGTACCGCCACGAGTGGAGAGGTCGAGTGACGACTGCCTGAAGTCGGCCTGGGACTTGAACCGGAAGTCCATCTGGAACAGCTTGCCGAAGCGCAGCGAGGGGCGATCCGCCCACACGAGCCCGTTCTTCGGCTCCTCCTCACCCGCGGCTTTCTTCTTGGGCTTCTTGGGTTTCTCCGCTTCCTGTGCCGACAGGGGGACATCCGCTTCTACAGCCGGCACACTCACGGCCGTCCCGCTCGACGCCTGCAGGCGGCTGTCGGTCTGGGCCCACGCCGGCGCCGCCAGCAGCAGCGCGCCGAACATCACGCCGGGGATCGCGCGCACGGACCTCATGGGGTGGCGCTCCTTCGCGAACGCGCGGGGCGACTGGCGCTCCGGCTGTCGGCCGGCCCGAAGAGCGTGTTCAAACGCCTGACGCAGCGGGCGTCGTCAACGACAATCGCCACCTCGCGCCTGAAATCCAGGCTCAGGGCCGACAGCGACACGCTGCCGATGACGGCGGTGGCTCCGTCGATGATCAGCAACTTGCCGTGCGGTGTCATACCGTGGAGGTTACCATGGCTCAACAGCGAGACCTGCACGCCTTCGGCGGCCTTGGCCTTGAGACGGGCCATGATGGCCGGATCGGTCACGCCGGGATCAATCAGGCGAATACTCCGGCGGGCGCCACCGAGGAGCGCGGTGAACCGCGACCGTGCGTCCTCGGGGCCGACGATGAGGCGCTTGCTCAGCCCCCGTGGCAGCGGCGCCCCGGGCTTCCGGCAGTCCGCGTCGAACAGCCGCGTCAGCCCCGAGACGACGTCCGGGTCGTGGGTGGTCACCACGAAATCGACCGTGCTGGTAAAGCACTTGCGCGTGAGATTCAGCGACGCGACCA
>Ga0315297_10000677_pt1 | contig 20049 bp, 17 predicted proteins | sample YL17G15_0_MG_FD_203628 | JGI IMG/M metagenome (GOLD analysis project Ga0315297, IMG submission 203628) | Sediment microbial communities from Yellowstone Lake, YNP, Wyoming, USA - YL17G15_0 | ecosystem: Environmental > Aquatic > Freshwater > Lake > Sediment | place: USA: Wyoming | collected... | reverse complement strand
CTCTCCTCCTGTTCAAAAGACCCTTCCCTTTTGATGAACAGAAAAAGCGGACAATTCATTTGCTACAAAACCGGACAATTCTATTTGCTCTTGACAGATGAAAGTCTGTCGGATCGTCAGAAAAAATACTTGATTAATGGCAGGTCTTAAATTACACTTCACCACCTGCCTGCTGATTCCGAACCCTCAGCGAAAACAAGGCGATCAAAGGGAACGACATGGTGGAACCTGATTTTGAAAAAGGCGGGGGACTGATGCCGGTCGTGGTCCAGGACCATGAGACGGGGGAGATCCTCATGCTGGCCTACATGAACCGTGGGGCCTGGCTGAAAACCCTCGAGACGGGGAAGGCCACCTACTGGAGCCGGTCCCGGCAAAGCCTCTGGCTGAAAGGGGAAACCTCCGGCCATGTTCAGCTGGTCCGGGAGGTGCTGCTGGATTGCGACGCGGATACCATTCTGCTGAAGGTCAAACAACTGGGAGGCGCCGCCTGTCACACCGGTTACCGGTCATGTTTTTACAGAAAATGGGCCGAAGGGGACTTCGTTACCGTTGGTGAGCGGATCTTTGATCCGAAGGACGTATATAGATGAATAAGTTGAAATTGGGGATTCCCAAGGGGAGCCTGGAAACCAATACGGTGGAACTGTTCAAGAGGGCGGGCTGGCATATCACCTATGACAGCCGGAGTTATTTTCCCGATATCGATGATGATGAGCTTTCCTGTACGCTGGTCCGCGCCCAGGAGATGTCACGCTATGTGGAGGATGGCACGCTCGATCTGGGACTGACCGGCCAGGACTGGATCATAGAAAACGAATCGGATGTCGTGGCTGTTCAGGACCTGGTCTACTCCAAGACCTCGGCGAGGCAGGCGAGGTGGGTCCTGGTCGTCCGCGAAGATTCTCCCATCCGGTCGATTGAGGACATGGAGGGGAAGAAGGTATCGACGGAACTGGTCAATTTTACCCGGCGTTACTTCGCCGAGCGGAACATCAACGTCCATGTAGAATTTTCCTGGGGGGCGACCGAGGCCAAGGTGGTCGAAGGGCTGGTGGATGCGATTGTCGAAGTCACGGAGACGGGGACCACCATCCGGGCTAATAAACTTAAGATCATTCATGAACTGATGAAGACCAACACCAAGCTGATCGCCAATCGCGGGGCATGGGAAGACCCATGGAAAAGACAGAAAATCGAACAGATCCGTTTGCTCCTCAACGGTTCCCTCCAGGCGCTGGGGAAGGTGGGGCTGAAGATGAATGTCTCGCGGGAGAATCTCGACCGGGTGGTGATCCTGCTTCCTTCACTGAAAGCGCCGACGATCTCCAGTCTCCATTCGGAGGACTGGCTGGCCGTGGAGACCATCGTGAGCGGAACCATCGTCCGGGAACTGATCCCCCTTCTCAAGGCGGCAGGGGCCGAAGGGATCATCGAGTACCCGCTGAACAAGGTCATCTGAGGGGAAGACTATCATGCGGAAGGCGACCATCAGAAGAAAGACCGCGGAGACGGAGGTCTCGGTGGTTATCGATTTGGACGGAAAAGGGAAGGGCGACATCGACACGTCGGTTCCCTTCCTGGATCACATGCTTAACCTCTTTGCCAGACATGGACTGACGGATCTGGCCATCCGCAGTCAGGGCGACATCGATGTGGACGATCATCATCTTGTGGAGGACGTGGGGATCTGCCTGGGACAGGCCGTCAGGAAGGCCTTGGGGGACAGGAAGGGGATCAGCCGGTACGGTTCGTCGTCGGTACCGATGGACGAGAGCCTCTGCAGCGCGGCGATGGATCTCTCCGGGAGACCCTATCTGGTCTGGCGCGCCGAGCTTGGGGAACGGAGGATCGGGGAGTTCGATCCGGCCCTTCTAAGGGAATTTTTCAAGTCATTCTCGGATCATAGTGGAATAACATTGCACATCAACCTCAGCTATGGTACAAACGGGCATCATATGGCGGAGGCGATTTTCAAGGCCTTTGCCCGCGCCTTCAGAGATGCGATCGCGATAGACGGACGGATCGAGGGTATCTTGTCTACCAAGGGTTCCCTGGAGGTCTGAAGACCAGGAAATGCCTCGAAATATGGCGATGCGGGAATTGCATCGGCAGGAGATGTGAAGATTTTCCCGGAAAGGACGGAACCTGCCGCTGTCATGGACAAGGGGGGCAGAATCATCCAAAAGTCGTCCGGTTTCCTCAGGGGTTTATATAGCCTTTTTCCCATCTGCATCCTTCTGCTCATGGTCGGGGGCTGCCTGTATCGCGAGGACGCTGGCATTGCCGTCCCGGAAGGGAAGGTTGTTTTTGACCGGATTGCCGTGGTCCCCTTTCAGCAGATCGTTCCGGAAGAATCGCGCAGCGGTACCGTGCGCTGCCCCCTCTGCGGGCTGATGGTTGATGCAACACGATCCTCCGGAAGCCCGGAAGCGTTGGTGGAGGACCTTTTCCTGAAACAACTGGACAAAAGCAAATGGAAATTCGGTCTCATTGCCGGAGAACGCGTCGCCGCAATCTTCAGGCGGGTCTCTGCGATTTCCCTCAAGATTCCCCTCCGGCAGGTGCTGCGCGACGTGGGAAGCGAACTGGGGGCGGAAGGCGTCGTGAGCGGGTATGTCTACCGTTTTCGGGAGAGGAAGGGGGTCTCCTATGCCGTTGAACAGCCGGCGTCGGTTGCCTTTGAGATTCATCTGCTTAGGGTCAGTGATGGGGCGCTCGTCTGGAGAGGTTACTTTGATAGGACGCAGAGTTCGCTGATGGAGGATCTCCTCAAGGCTCCCTCGTTTTATCGGGGAGGTGGGAAGTGGGTCACGGCGGAGCAACTGGCCGAAGAGGGACTGGAACAGGTCATGAAGACCTTTCCCGGCATGCAGTAGCGCCTCCGCGAGGCCCGCAGTGAGGCAGACCCGATTCTGAATTTCCGCGATGGTGGAGATTCTTTTGTTTTCTGGAGAAGAATTCTTTAGTGATCATTATTCCCGCCATCGATCTTAAAGAAGGCCGGTGTGTGCGTCTTGCCCAGGGAGACTTCGGGCGAATGACCGTTTACGACGACGATCCGGTCGGGGTGGCCTGCGCCTGGAAGGCGCGGGGCGCCGAACGTCTGCACTTGGTCGATCTGGACGGGTCCCTCGCGGGCGTCCCACGCCATGAGGCGGTGATTCGGGATATCGTTGCCGGGACTGGGCTGCCGGTTCAGGTCGGGGGTGGAATCCGCGATATGAAAACCGTCGGATCCTATTTGTCGATCGGGGTCCGGTGGGTGATCATCGGTACGGCTGCCTTGAGGGACCCGGGGTTTGTCCGGGAGGCCTGCCGGGAGTTTCCGGGTCAGGTGATACTGGGCATCGATGCGGTCGGGGGGCGCGTCGCCGTGCAGGGATGGACGCAGACGACAGAGGAGACAGCGGTGGCGCTTGCAAAACGGTTTGCGGAGGACCGGCCGGATGCACTGGTCTACACGGACATCGCGAGAGACGGGATGCAGGTCGGCGTCAATATCGAAGGCACAGAGGAACTGGCCGGATTGGCAGGGATCCCGGTGATCGCCTCCGGAGGGGTAGCGGGGATCCGGGATATCGAGAGGCTCATGCCCCTGGAGAAGCGGGGCGTCGTCGGTGTGATCGCAGGCAAGGCCCTCTATACGGGCGCCCTTTCCCTTGAAGAGGCGATTGCCTGCACAAAGGGCCGCCGGGCTTCGTAAAAGCTCCAGAGGGGTGAGGAGTGAGGCGTACGCCGCAACGACGAGGGATGAAGCTTGAACGCAGCAGGAGCCTGCCCCTGCGAAATCAGGGGAACTTTTTACGAAGTCGTCAAGGATGACGCCATCGTAAAAAGTCGAAAATGCCCAAGAATCGTCATTCCGGTGAAAACCGGAATCCAGAGATTTCAGCGCGTTACAAAAACACTGGACACCGGTTTTCACCGGTGTGACGACTTTTTACGAAGTCGTCAAGGATGATACACCCGCAAAGGATCGGTAAAGCGTTTCATAAGGGATGAAGGAGGCGCCCATGGAAGAGTGCATATTCTGTAAAATCGCGGCCGGCGGGATTCCTAGCCTGAAGGTGTATGAAACGGAGAGTATCCTGGCCTTTGAGGACATCCATCCCATGTCCCCGGTCCATATCATCATCATGCCCAAGCGCCATATCGCCACCCTGATGGATGTCGGTGCGGAAGAGATGGCGGATCTGCAGGCCATGATGGCCGCCGCTCAGGAAGTGGCCCGGATCAGGAAGATCGACCGCCGCGGTTTCCGGGCGGTGATCAACTGCAATGAAGAAGGGGGACAGGTGATCTTCCATCTTCACATGCATCTGCTGGGCGGGAAGAAACTCAGGGACGGCCTTGACTGAAACTTATTTTCATTGACAAAACGCAAAGATGATCTAACTTAACCTAAGTGGAGACGCATAAGCCATGATGTTCAAGGAAACAGTGGACCGGGAAATGATCCTGGCGACCAAGTCAAAGGACAAAATCCGCTTGTCGGCCCTCCGCATGTTGAAAAATGGTCTGCATAACCGGGAAATCGATCTGAAACGTGAACTGGACGAGGTTGAATTTCTCCAGCTCCTCTCTTCCATGGTCAAGCAGAGGAAGGATTCGATCGAACAGTTTGAAAAAGGCGGTCGGATGGATCTCGTGGAAAAGGAGCAGGCGGAGCTGAAGGTAATTGAAGAGTTCCTTCCGGCTCAGCTGTCGGAAGCAGATCTTGATGCGGCGATTACGGAGGCTATTCGTGAGACGGGCGCCACGAGCGCCCGGGACATGGGGAAGGTCATGAAGGTCCTGATGCCGAAACTGACCGGCAGGGCGGACGGCAAGGCGGTCGGCGAAAAGGTCAAGGCCGGATTGTCCGCATAGGGGAAGGGGAATTTGAAGGGGTCTATTCCCGAGGACAAGATCGAGGAGATCCGGAGACGGGCCGATATCGTTTCTCTGATCGGGGGGTATGTGACCCTGAGAAAGGCGGGGAAGAATTTTCTCGGGCTCTGCCCCTTTCACCGGGAGAAAACACCATCGTTTACGGTGAGTCCTGAAAAACAGATGTTCTACTGCTTCGGTTGCAGCGAGGGAGGGGATGCCGTTTCCTTTCTGATGAAGCTCAACCAGCTGACCTTTCCCGAGGCGGTCCGCCACCTGGCGGGCAAGGCCGGTGTCGTCATCCCTGAGAGGACAGTGAGTCACGAGGAGAAGGAGCGTCGCACCCTCCGGGAGCAGATCCGTCAGACCAATGAACTCGCGGCTGGTTTTTTCGCGGATGCGCTCCGGTCACCGGCGGGGGAGGGGGCCAGGGAATATCTCCGGAAGAGAGGGATCGGCGAGGAGGCGGTCAGTACGTTTCGGCTCGGCCTTGCCCCGGACGGATGGCGCCATCTGCTCGATTTTCTGGAGAAGAAAGGTGTCTCCCCCCAGCTCGCAGAAAAGGCTGGTCTGATCGTGCCGAGAGCGGGGCAGCAGGATCGGGGTTATTACGACCGGTTTCGGGGAAGGTTGATGATCCCCATCGAAGACGTCGACGGCCATGTCATCGCCTTCGGAGGACGGGTCATGGGTGCGGGTGAGCCGAAATACGTGAATTCACCCGAGTCGGCGGTTTATACGAAGGGAAATAACCTCTACGGGCTTGCCAGGACACGAGAGGCGATCCGCGAGAGAGGCTTTGCCATCCTAATCGAGGGATATTTCGACCTGATTTCCCTCTGGAATGCGGGAATTACGAATGTGGTGGCCACGCTGGGGACGGCCCTGACGCGCTCCCAGATCGATCTGATCAGGCGTTATACGACGCACGTGGCGGCCGTTTTCGATTCCGACGAGGCCGGCCGGAAGGCCTTGGCCAGAAGTCTCGAACTGTTTCTGGCCGGAAATATCCATGCGCGGGCGGTGATCCTTCCCGATGGATATGACCCGGATGATTTTGTGAGGACCAGGGGCCGGGAAGAGACGGAGGAACTGGTGGCCCGGGCCTTGCCGATGGTAGATTATTATATTGAAGAGATCCTCGGCGGGCGGGGAACTCTGGAGGAGGACCGGGATAAATTGAGGGAGGCCGTATCCTTCATCTGCCGGATCGAGGATGCCATCGCGAGGAATCTGTTCGTCAAGAAGGTTTCGGAAAAACTGAATGTCGATCAGGATGTCTTGAAGACAGAGGTTCAGCGCGCCCTTTCCCGTGCGCCTGCCCCGCAAATTGACCAGCCGCGGCGCAAAACCGCCGGAGAGATAGACCATCTGGAGCTAAGCCTGATCCATATGATGCTGGAATACCCGACGTTGATCCCGAGTGTGGCCGAGTCCGGAGTGTTGAACTGCTTTCTTACGGAAGAGTTGAAGTCTCTCGGAGAGAGGATTCTGGCCGACGCGGGAAAAGAGGAGATGCCGGATGCGTCTTCCCTCGTCAGCGGTCTTGCAGAAGGTCCTGTAAGGGTAAAAATCCTCGCTCTGCTGATGCGGGAGAGTCCCTATCACGAGGAGTGGATGGATCGCCTCCTGGTCGATACCACCAGGCAGATCCGCCGGAAATGGTGCAAGGAGCGGCACAGGATCCTGCGGAGGCAGATCGGCAAGGCAGAGGAAGACGGAAACGGCGAATTATGCGCCCGTCTTCTCAGGGAAAAGGAAAGGCTCATGCAGGAAGAAAAAATGCTTGCTTAATCGTCGTACCGATTTATTTTGATAAGCCGTCGGCAGCTGGAGAGGGCCGGCGGATCCGAAAAAAGGCTGCATGGAGAAGCCGATATGGGGAAAAAAATAGAATCCGATGAGTTTAAGAAGCTGATCACTCTGGGTGAAGAGAAGGGGTTTCTGACCTATGACGACGTCAACGATTTGCTGCCTTCAGATGTTGTATCATCCGATCAGATTGATGACATCATCATGCTCTTTGGCGAGAAGAACATCGATATCATCGATTCGGACAAGAGGGAGAAACTTGTCGTCAAGAAGGAGCCGGAAGACCAGGTTGACAACAAGAGCGAGGGCCTCATCAGCCTGTTGCCTGCGGTCGGCAAAACCGGAGATCCGGTGAAGATGTATCTGCGGGAGATGGGAATGGTTTCCCTGCTCAGCCGGGAGGGCGAGGTCGAAATTGCCAAGAAGATCGAAGCGGCCGCCAAGGAGAGCATGGAGGCCGTCTTCTCTGTGGCCTCTTCCATCAAAGGTGTGGTGAATATCGGCGCTCAGATGAAGAACGAGACGCTCCGGGTGAAGAATGTGGTGGAAAATCTCGAGGACGAAGACGGCGTCGTCGAAGAAGACAAGCATCGGGAGAGGGTCATCAAGCTGATTGACAAGGTGACCGCTCTGGAAAGCAAGAATGCCCTGATCAAGAGAAAGCTGAATGCGAAGAGGCTCGGCGCCGACGAGAGACAGACTCTCAAAGAGGCGCAGGAAAAGAACATCCTGAACATAATCAAGCTCTGCCGTAAGGTTCGCTTCAGCAGGAAACAGATCGACCGGATGGTGGCCGATCTCCGGGTTTATATGAACGAAGTGGAAACGGCGGAAGAGGATGTCCGCCGGTGCAAGGCAGAGACGGGGCTCTCTCTCACCCAGCTGGAAGATGTGTGGTCGAAGATGAAAAAATCTGCCAAAGCTCCGGAGCGGGTGGCCAGAAGCGTGGGGGCGCCTCTGGCGAAATTGAGGTCCTGCGAACAGATTGTCAAGGACGCCAACCGCAGGTTAAAGAAGGTCAGCCAGGAGACGGGACTCTCCGTGACGGCGCTGAAAAAGGCGATGCTGGCCATCGAAACAGGGGAAAGCAAGGCGGAGATTGCCAAGAGGAAACTGGTGGTGGCGAACCTGCGCCTGGTCGTGAGCATAGCTAAGAAGTATACGAACCGGGGCCTGCAGTTTCTGGATCTGATCCAGGAGGGCAACATCGGCCTGATGAAGGCGGTCGACAAATTCGAGTATCAGCGTGGTTATAAATTTTCCACCTATGCCACTTGGTGGATCAGGCAGGCGATTACCCGCGCCATCGCCGATCAGGCGAGAACCATCCGGATTCCGGTGCATATGATAGAGACGATCAACAAACTTATCCGGACCTCCCGTTATCTCGTTCAGGAACTGGGAAGGGAACCCAATCCGGAAGAGATCGCCAACAAGATGGAGTTTCCCCTGGAAAAGGTCCGGAAGGTCCTGAAGATCGCCAAGGAACCCATCTCGCTGGAGACCCCCATCGGTGAGGAAGAGGACAGCCACCTCGGAGATTTTATTGAAGACAAGAAAATCATGTCGCCTTCGGAGGCGACGATCAATATGGATCTGGCGGAACAGACCCGGAAGATCCTGGCGACCCTGACGCCCAGAGAAGAAAAGGTGCTCCGCATGCGTTTCGGGATCAGCGAGAGGGGAGATCATTCGGCGGAAGAGTCGCGGGAATCCCTGGAGATGAGCAGGGAGAGGGCAAAACAGATCGAATCGGGCGCCGCTGTCCGGAAACTGAGGAATCCATCGCGGCGTCGTATCCTGAAAATGCCGGGAAAATAAATGTTGACAAGATATGGCGGTGAGTATTAAAAAGCATCGTTAAATGAAGTTCCTGTTCATCCTGTTAGGGGAAGGGCCCATAGCTCAATTGGTAGAGCCACCGGCTCATAACCGGTCGGTCCCTGGTTCGAACCCAGGTGGGCCCACCAGGGATGACGAGGAGGGAGAGCAGATGCGCGTGAGACGCGGATCAACGTTAATCAAGACAGTGAAATCGGACCGGGGAGGAAGAGCAACTTCCTGAAATGCACCAGAGGCTGGTGCATTTTTTTTATGGAGGCGGTGAATTTTTCAAGATGAAAGGGGGAGGCGGTTGAGAGAACAGTTGGCAATCTTGATTAAACTCCAGAAGACGGAATCGGCAGCAGCCGGGATTATCGCGAAAAAGAAGGATCTGCCAGTCCGGATAAGCAGATTGGAAGAGGAATTCAAGGCCTGTTGCGAAGTGGTGGAGAAGGAACGAGAGCAGCTGGAAGCCCTCAGGAAAAGCCGGCGGGGAAAGGACATCCATTTCCAGAAGGGGCAGGAGACCCTAAAACGGTCCCGGGAAAGGCTCTTTGAGGTCAAGACGAACAAGGAATATCAGTCTATACTCAAGGAGATCGAAACCCTTGAGGAGAAGAACAGCCGCATGGAGGACGAGATTATTTCTCTTCTGGACGAGCTTGACCGGCTCGAAGCGTCCGTGAAGAAGAGAGAAGAAGAACTGGACGCCCATCGTCTCCGTTATGGAGAGGAAAAGAAGAAGATGGAGGAGGAACTCAACTCGCTTGCAGGGGAGCTTGACGTTTGCGTCCGGAAGAGCGCTGATCTGAAGAAGGGCATCTCTCCCGATATCCTCAGAAAATACGAACAGATCAAAAACGCCGGTCGAGTCGTTGCCGTGGTGTCGGTCTGGAAGGAGGTCTGCGACGGGTGTCATATGTCTATTCCCCCCCAACTGTATAATAATTTACAAAGGTCCACAACCCTGATCACCTGCCCTAACTGCAACCGGATCATCTACTGGGAGCACAGAGACGATTGATGACCGTGGCCGTCTTCCGCACTTGACGCCTGCAGGGCGGAAAAGGTATACAGGGATCGAAATAGACTGGCGGACGCACTGGCAAATGAAGCCGTCGATGAGACGGAGATCGGCCGGAGAGGTGCGCCGGCGGGGGATGGAGGGATGATAAGTGTCCGAGCAGATCAGATGATCGCCGGTCCGGTATTCCGGACCGGAGGAAAGTCCGAACTCCACAGGGCGGGATGGTCGCTAACGGCGACTGGGGGCGACCCTAAGGAAAGTGCCACAGAAAATATACCGCCTCTCCCGATCAGGGAGAGGTAAGGGTGAAAAGGCGAGGTAAGAGCTCACCAGTTTCCCGGGTGACCGGGAAAGCTTGGTAAACCCCATCCGGAGCAAGACCAAATAGGAGAACGGGGCGGCCCGCCCCGATGTTCTCGGGTTGTGTCGCTTGAGGCGGCCGGCAACGGCCGTCCCAGAGGAATGGTCATCGTCGCCCTCCGGGTGACCGGAAGGCGGAACAGAATTCGGCTTACGATCTGCTCGGACACCCTTCTATTCCAAAGGAATCACAATATGAAGGTATTGTCCGCCGAGTTTGTCCTCTCCGCCAGGGAACCCGCCCACTATCCGCCGGCAGCCCTGCCGGAAATCGCCTTTGCCGGCCGGTCCAATGTGGGAAAGTCCTCCCTGATAAACACCATCCTGAATAGGAAGGGCCTGGCCCGGACCAGCAACACGCCGGGGCGGACCCAGGAGATCAACTTTTTTACCGTCAACAACCGTTTTGCCTTGATAGATCTTCCCGGGTACGGATATGCGAAGGTTCCCGAGGCGATCCGGAAGCACTGGGGACCGATGATCGAGACCTATCTCAGGGAGCGGCAGACCCTCCGGCTTGTCGTTCTGATCCTCGACATAAGGCGCGATCCGTCGGATGAAGACCGCCAGCTGATAGGCTGGTTGCAATTTTATCGTCTCCGTTTTCTCATTGTCCTGACGAAGATCGACAAGTTGTCGCGGAATCAGCTTGGAGAGCGACAGCGCCGGATCGGTGAGAATCTGGCCCTCTCGCCTGCAATGCCGCTGATTTCTTTCTCCGCGAAAACGGGCGAAGGGAAGGAGGTCCTCTGGTGGGAGATCAAAAAAACGCTGACCCCTTCCCCCGGTGATGACCGCTGAAGGTTGCCCTTTTATCTGAAAAAGAGATACCAGAGCACGGCAAAAATCGGGAGCAGGATCGGAATGGAATACTTCACCATGTTTCCGATGAAGGAGGGCATCTTGACGCGGGACTGTTCCGCAATGGATTTTACCATGAAGCTCGGCCCGTTTCCGATGTAGGTCATGGCGCCAAACAGCACGGCCCCTGCGGAAATGGCCTGTATGTACTTCCAGGATTCGGCCGTCACGGATTTGACGACGGAAGCATGAAGCGTCTGCAGATGGATCAGATCATTAGGGGAGAGGGTTCCCAGCATCGCCTTCATGTGTACGGCATTATTGACGCTCAATCCATGAAGACCGAAGGCGGCGCTGAGAAAATTCAAGTAGGTCGGGGCGTTATCCAGGAAACTGGACAGCGCCCCCGACCCCCAATAAAATTGGGCCGGATTCGTAATGCCCAGTTTTCCGGCATTCAATTCCAACCAATCCAGGGCAGGCACCATGGTGGCGAAAATTCCCACAAATAATATCGCCACTTCCTTTATCGGCAGGAAATTGAAATCATTTCGTTGATGAACCTCACGTTTCGTCGTGTAGTAACTCGCAACTGCCGCGCCAATCATAATCATCTCACGGATCGGTTCCGATAAGAAAACGGCGCCGATAATCAGCAGCAGGAAGATGACATTGTGCAGCCCTTCGACCATGGCCTGTTCGCCTTTTTCTTCAACCTCGTGTTCCAATGTATCGGGCATTTTCCTATAGTAATGTCGGTCGATGAGATAAAAAATAAGAAGAACCGCGCAAACGGCGATCAGCCAGATCTGCCAGACGCGGCCGATCACCCAGAAGAAGGGAACCCCCTTGAGATAACCCAGAAAAAGGGGCGGATCGCCGATGGGAGTCAACATTCCGCCGATGTTGGAAACGATGAAAATGAAAAAGACGATGTGGTACCCCGATATCCGGTACTTATTGGTCCTGATATACGGTCGGATGAGAACCATCGATGCGCCGGTCGTCCCGAGTAAATTGGAGATCACGGCTCCGATTGCCAGAAGAATGACGTTGGCTATGGGGGTGGACCTTCCCCTGATCCTGATGTGAATTCCGCCCGAGACGACAAACAGGGAACCGATCAATGCAATAAAACTGAAGTATTCCATACCCGTTGCGATCATCCGGGGGCCGTTCTTAAGCACGAAGAAATAATAGACCACCGGGATGATCCCCAAGCCAACGGCAAACGCAGGATATTTCCGTTCCCACCAATGGATATTGATCAGAGGCATCAATGCGATGGCGAAAAGGAGCAGGATAAAAGGTGCGATCATCCCCGGATTAACGGGCATTATCTCATATTCGATTGCTGAAGCATCTGAAACACAGACAAACAGAAATGCAAGCAATAAAAAGAAACGTAAACAGGTTTCTTCATTTCGCTATCCCGTTGAATATTTTTTCCATAGATGCATCCTTATAATGCAGTTTATCCTCCTTTGCAATAGTTTCCGTTCGGGATTATTCGGAATATGCATGCAAATTCGTTTCCCCGTTTATGACCGCCGGTCAGAAATAGCTCTTGACTCTAAAATTGATTCGTGATATCCGCACCAACCGATAAATAAAAGCTAAGGCTGCAAGGTAATTTCGTTTCAAACTTCCATCTCCAGAATCCGAAAAAAGGGGTGAGCGGGTGCTGAAAGAGAGCGATAAAGTCGGTGCGGTCATGGTGGTGGGGTCGGGGATTGCAGGCATCCAGGCGTCACTTGACCTTGCCAATTCCGGAATGAAGGTGTTTCTCGTGGAGCGGGGAATCAGTATCGGCGGCGTCATGGCCCAGCTGGACAAGACCTTCCCTACGAATGACTGTTCGGCCTGCATCCTTTCCCCAAAACTGGTAGAGGTCGGACGGCATCCCAATGTCGAGATCATGACCGGGCGGACCGTGGAGGCCGTCGAGGGCGAGGCCGGCCATTTCCGCGTCCGGATGACAAAAGCCCCCCGGTTTGTAGACCTCGACAAATGCACCGGCTGCGGGGACTGCGCCAATGTCTGCCCCATCTCCGTCCCTTCCGATTTCAATGAATTGCTCAACACCCGCAAGGCCGTCTACCGCCACTTTCCTCAGGCCATTCCCTCCGGTTTTGCGATCGACAAGTTGGGGACCTCCCCCTGCAAGGCGGCCTGTCCCACCCACATCAGCGTCCAGGGGTATGTGGCCCTGATCGCAGCGGGAAAGTTCAAGGAAGCACTGAAACTGATCAAGAGGGACAATCCCTTTCCCATCGTCTGCGGCCGGGTCTGCAACCACCCCTGCGAGGAGGCCTGCAAGCGGGGCGAGGTGGATGAACCGATCGACATCATGCATCTGAAGCGCTTCGTGGCCGACCTGGATCTGCGGGCGGAGACCCGCTTCATCCCCGAGGTGAAAGAAAAGAAAGGAAAGAAGATTGCCGTTGTCGGCGCCGGTCCCGCCGGATTGACCGCGGCCTATTACCTGGCGATAGAGGGATACGCGATCGACGTGTTCGAGGCCCTGCCCGTGGCCGGCGGTTGGCTCGCCGTAGGCATCCCTGAATACCGCCTCCCCAAGGACGTTCTGAAGGCGGAGATCAAGGTCATCGAGGATCTTGGGGTAAAGATCCACCTCAATACCGGCATCGGCAAGGACATCCCGTTCGAAAAACTCCGGCAGGACTACGACGCCGTCTTCATCGGCTGCGGGACGATCCTCTCCAGCAAGCTCGACGTCCCAGGCGAGGACCTCCAGGGGGTCGTCCATGGCGTCGATTACCTCAGACGGATCAATCTGGGCGAGAAGGTCTTTCTCGGCAACCGGGTCGCCGTCATCGGCGGCGGCAATGTGGCCATGGATGCCGTCCGGACGGCAATCCGCACGGGCTCGAAGGATGTCTTCATCCTTTATCGCCGCTCCCGGGCCGAGATGCCTGCTTCACCCGAAGAGATCGAGGAGGCCCTCGAAGAAGGGATCCAGATAGAGTTCCTCGTAGCCCCGGTCCGTATCCTTGGCGAGGGCGGGAAGGTCACGGGGATCGAATGCATTCGGATGGAACTCGGCGAGCCCGATGCCAGCGGACGTCGCCGTCCCCTCCCCGTGAAGGGCTCCGAATTCACAATCGCTGTGGACACGGTCGTCCCGGCAATCGGCCAGGCGGCGGATCTCTCCTTTATCCCGAAGGAGAGCGGCATCGCGATCAATAAATGGAACACATTCGACGTCGATCCCGTCACCTTTGCGACAAACGTTCCCGGCGTCTTCGCCGGCGGCGATAATGTGACCGGCCCGGCCACGGTCGTCAAGGCCGTCTATGCCGGGAAGGAAGCGGCCGTTTCCATCGGCCGCTATCTGAGCGATCAGGAGATCCGGACGGGCAGGGCAAAGGACTGGACGAAGGATCTCGCTGACAAGGCCGACGTCTCGCAGGTGGCCAAGGTTCCCCGGGTCAGCTATCCCCTTCTGAAACCGGAAGAGAGGAAGGGCGATTTTCGAGAAGTGGGGATCGGATTGAGCGAGGAGGAGGCCGTCCGGGAGGCGAACCGCTGTCTTGCCTGCGGCATCTGCTCCGAGTGCTACCAGTGCGTCGAGGCCTGCTTAGCCAAGGCGATCGACCATGAGATGACATTTTCCGAGGAGACGATCGAGGTCGGCTCCATCATCGCGGCGCCCGGTTTCGAGGTGTTCGATCCCCGCCTCCGGGGCGAGTACGGCTACGGCTTATACCAGAACGTCGTGACCAGCATCCAGTTCGAACGGATCCTCTCCGCTTCGGGTCCCTACTTCGGCCATGTCCAGCGGATCTCCGACGGAAAGGAGCCGAAGAAGATCGCCTTCATCCAGTGCGTGGGCTCCCGCGACACCTCCTGCGGCAACAGCTGGTGCTCTTCCGTGTGCTGCATGTACGCCACGAAAGAGGCGATCATCGGCAAGGAGCACGCCAAGGGGCTGGAGCCGACCATCTTCTTTATGGACATCCGGGCCCACGGCAAGGACTTCGACCGCTTCGTCAACCGTGCAAAACAGGAGTACGGCATCCGCTACATCCGTTCCATGCCTTCGACCCTCAAGGAACTCCAGCAGACGAAGAATCTTCTCGTCAAGTACGTCCGGGAGGACGGGAGCCTCGCCGAAGAGGAGTTCGACATGGTTGTCCTGTCCGTCGGTCTGACGCCGCCGAAGGAAGCGGTCGTACTGGCGAAAAACCTGGGCATTGAGCTCGAGGAACACGGTTTCTGTAAAACGTTGCGCGAAAATCCTGTCCAGACCTCCCGGGAAGGGGTCTTTGTCTGCGGCGCCTTCGGCGGTCCCAAGGACATCCCCGAGACGGTCATGGAGGCGAGCGGCGCCGCTGCCTGCGCGGAAGGACTCCTCGCCTCCCGTCGGGGCACCTTGACCACGGCGGAGGAACTCCCCATGGAGAGCGATCTGCGGGGGATCGGCCCGAGGACGGGGGTCTTCGTCTGCCACTGCGGCATCAACATCGGCGGTGTCGTCGACGTCCCCGCCGTTGTTGAATACGCCAAGACGCTGCCCAACGTGGTCTTCGCCACGGACAACCTCTTCACCTGCTCGCAGGACACGGCCGTCAAGATGGGCGAGGTGATCAAGGAACAAAGGCTCTCCCGGGTCGTCGTCGCCTCCTGTTCCCCCCGGACCCATGAGGGGCTCTTCCAGGAGAACTGCGAGAAGGCGGGGCTGAACCGATACCTCTTCGAGATGGCCAACATCCGGGACCAGAACTCGTGGGTCCACATGCACGAGCCGGAAGCGGCGACGGAGAAGGCAAAGGACCTCGTCCGCATGGCGATCGCCAAGGCGGAATTCCTCAAGCCTCTGAAGCCGGGCCAGCTCAGCGTAAACCACGCGACTCTCATCATCGGCGGGGGGCTGGCCGGCATCACGGCCGCCCTGTCGCTGGCCGACCAGGGCTTCGAGTCCTATATCGTCGAGAAAGAGGAAGAGCTCGGGGGCAACTACCGGAAACTCTTCTACACCCTCGAAGGCCTCGATACGCGCAATCATCTGGCCGGTCTGCTCGAGCGGGTCGGGAAGAGCCCCCTCATCCGTATCTTCACAGGGGCGGAGATCCGCAAGTTGGAGGGGTTCATCGGCAATTACAAGACGATGGTAGCCACGAAGGCGGGCGAGGAGCTCTTGGAGCACGGCGTCGTGATCGTGGCGACGGGCGCCTATGAGCTCGAAACGGATGAGTACCTCTACGGCGCGTCCGACCGGGTCGTGACGCAGCGCGAACTGGAGAGACTCATTGCTGAAAAGGACGTCAAGGCCTTGGGGACAAAAAGCGTCGTCATGATCCAGTGCGTCGGCTCCCGGATCCCCGAGCGGCCCTACTGCAGCCGCTACTGCTGTTCCGAGGCGATCAAGAACGCCCTGAAGCTCAAGGAAGCCGATCCGGACCGGGATGTCACCATCATCTATCGCGACATCCGGACCTTCGGCCTCAAGGAGGATTATTATAAAAAGGCCCGGGAGGCCAACGTCATGTTCGTCCGGTACGACGAGGACCGAAAACCCGAGGTGAAGACCGAGGGCGGCAAGATCGTGGTCTCCGTATTCGATCCCGTACTCAACGAGAAGAGCGAGCTCCGGGCGGACCTTTTGGCTCTCAGCGTGGGGACCGTTCCCAACCCCGAAAACGCCGCGGTCGGCAAGATGCTGAAGGTGCCGACGAATCAGGACGGCTTCTTCCTCGAGGCCCACGTTAAGCTGCGCCCGGTCGATTTCGCCACCGACGGCGTCTTCATGTGCGGGATGTCGCATGCCCCGAAGTTCAGCGAAGAGTCCATCACCCAGGCCAATGCGGCCGTCTCGCGCGCCTGCACGATCATGGCGAAGGATTTCATCGAGGCCGAAGGAAAGACGGCCTACGTCAACAAAGAGCGCTGCATGGCCTGCGGTCTCTGCGAGGTGAATTGTCCCTTCAGCGCCATTGCGGTGGATGAGAAGGAGGGGGCTGCAGTCGTCAATACCGTCCTGTGCAAGGGGTGCGGGGTCTGTACGGCCTCCTGCCGGATGAACGCCGCGGATCTCAACGGCTTCAACAACGAGGAGGTCCTGGCGCAGATAGGGACGCTCTTTTAGCCCCGGCGTGGGTGGAGAAAGACCTGTGAAAAATACCCCCGCATTGTCATTCCCGCGAAAGCGGGAATCCAGAAGATTTTGAAAGGACTGGATTCCCGCCTGCGCGGGAATGACAACCGATATTAAATACCGAGAGATTCGAGCTCTCAAGTTGTCTATGGAGAAGGTGAGATATGACAGACCAGCAGTCGGCCAAAGGGTGGGAACCGAAGATCGTCGCCATCGTCTGCAACTGGTGCACCTATGCTGGGGCGGATCTCGCCGGCATCAGCCGGATCCAGTATCCGCCGAATGTGAGGATTGTCCGTGTCCCCTGTACGGGCCGGATCAACCCATTTTATATCCTGAAGGCGCTGCAGGAGGGGGCGGATGGGGTGCTGGTATCCGGATGCCACCCCGGTGAGTGTCACTATATCACGGGGAATCTGACAGCCCGCCGGAAGTTCGCTGCATTGAAGCGTTTCCTTAGTTATATCGGGTTGGAAGGGGACCGGACTCTGTTCACCTGGGTCTCCGCATCCGAGGGAGATCGATTCGCACAGGTGGTCCGGGGCGTGACTGAGGCCGTGCGGGCCCTTGGGCCGGCCCAAAAACTCGTCAAGAGGATTTAATGAACGGGAACACTATCGAGTGAGGAATCAGCGACCGTGGAAAATGTAGAGAAAAAGCTGCGGGAAGAGGCGAAAAGGCTTCTATCCGAGAAGAAGGTGGACGTGGTCTTGGGATACGAAGAGGGGACCTTGCCGCTGACCGCGACGCCCTGCTTCATCACGACGCCCGAGGAGACGGAGCGGCTGGTCTGGAATCCGTTCTGCGTGCAGAATCTGGGCAAATTCGTCCACGACCTCCTGAACCAGCACCACGAGGCGCAGAAGCGGGTCAAACCGGAAGCCCGGCGGAAGAAGGTGGTCGGTGTCGTCGCCCGCGGATGCACGAGCCGGTCGCTGGTGATCCAACTGCAGGAAAAGCAGTACGAGCGGGAAGAGGTCGTCATCCTCGGCGTTCCCTGCGGCGGTTACGTGGATCGAAAGAAGCTCTCCGCCCTCACCGGCGGTGAGGAGATCCGGGAAGGGTCTCTTCAGGATGGACGGATCTCTGCCAGGACATGGAATGGGGAGTATCAGGCGGCCCTGAAGGAACTTCTGGCCGACAACTGCTTGACCTGCCGTTTCAACAAACCGGTCCTTGCAGATATCGAGATAGGAGAAGCAGCGACGGCCGCGGAGGCCGAAAGGGAATACGAGGCGGTGAGAGCTTTCGAGAACCTCCCCGCGGAGGAGCGGTGGTCCTATTTTGAAAAGGAGATGGCCAAGTGCATCCGCTGCTGCGCCTGCCGGAACGTCTGCCCCTCCTGCTACTGCCGGATCTGCTTTGCCGAGCAGAGTCAGCCCCAGTGGATCGGGATCGGGTCCGATCCTTCCGATACCCAGCTCTTCCAACTCATGCGCATGTATCACATGGTGGGGCGGTGCGTCGACTGCGGCTCCTGTGTTGCCGTCTGTCCCATGGGGGTTGATCTGCGGAAGTTTCTGAAGAAACTGGACAGCGACGCCTTCGAGCTGTTCGGGCACCGGGCGGGGGTTGCCCTGGAAGAGCCGGCGCCGCTCGGCGCCTACAGGGAAAACGACCGGGAGGATTTCATCTTCGATCCGAAATCGGGCGTGTAACCCGGGGGTGGAGATCAAGGGGGATGCTTTTTTCACAGAGCAAAACGGAGACGCAATGAAGACCTTTCTGGAAGAAGTGAACGAGAAAATCAACGGGGTTCCCATCCAGCGCTGCTACCACTGCCGGAAGTGCACGGCCGGCTGTCCCATGGCCTTTGCCATGGAGCACAACCCTAACCGGGTCGTCAAGATGATCCAGATGGAGAAGCGCGAGGAGGTCCTTGCGAGCGGCACGATCTGGCTGTGCGTCTCATGCGAGACCTGCATCACCCGCTGTCCGAACGAGGTTGATGTCGCCCGGATGATGGATGTCCTGAGGCAGATGGCCATCGAGACGGGGGTGGGGGCGAAGGAAAAAAACATCCTCAAATTCCACGAGGCCTTCCTTGCCAACATCCGGATGGGCGGGCGGATCAACGAACCGACGATGATGGTCCACTACAAGCTCAAATCGGGGGATCTGTTCTCCGATATGGTCATGGGGATCGACATGTTCCGCAAGGGCAAGCTCTCTCTGGTCTCCCCGCGGACAAGGGATATGAAGAGCGTGCACCGCATCTTCGAAAAGACGCGGCAGTCGTGACTTATGAATGGTTCTGAAGGAGGCAGGCGGTGAAAGTTTCTTACTATCCGGGATGCTCCCTGCACGGCACGGCCAAGGAGTACGATCAGTCCGTCAGATCGGTCAGCCATGCCCTGGGGATCGAGCTGGAAGAGATCGAAGACTGGTCCTGCTGTGGGGCCACCTCTGCCCACAGCACCAATTTCAAGCTCTCCATCGCCCTGCCGGCGCGGAACCTCATCGCCGCGGAGAAGAAGGCCCAGGATGTGATGATTCCCTGCGCCGCCTGCTTCAACCGCTTCAAGACGGCCGAGCACCACCTGGGTCAGGATCCGGAGCTGAAGGCGGAGGTCGAGGAGATCGTCGGCGGCCGTTATCAGGGGAGCGCGGCTATCCGGAACCCGATCGACATCATCGTCCGCGACATCGGACTGGAGGCCCTGGCGGCGAAGGTTGTAAAGAGACTTGCGGGACTGAAGCCGGTTTCCTATTACGGCTGTCTGCTGCTGCGGCCGCCGGATGTCTGCCGGTTCGATGACGCCGAGAATCCGGTCCTCCTCGACAGGATACTCGCGGTGCTCGGAGCGGAGGTCCGTCCCTGGTCCTTCAAGACCGACTGCTGCGGGGGGAGCCTCACCATCAGCAAGACGGAGATCGTGGTCCGGATGGTCGATAAACTGATGGAGATGGCGCGCGAGGCGGGGGCGAACTGCCTGGTAACGGCCTGTCCGGTCTGCATGGCCAATCTGGATATGCGTTCATCGGGAGACGCCGGGCTTCCCGTTTTCTACTTCACGGAACTGGCCGCCCTGGCGATGGGACAGGAAGGGCCCGAAGGTTGGTTCAGGCTGCACCGCACGGATCCGCGGCCGCTTCTCAAGGGGCTGCAGCTCCTGTAAAATCCCCACCCCCTGGGTGGCTGAAGCTCCTGCAAAATCCCCTCCCCCCTGGCGGGGGAGGGTTAGGGTGGGGGGAAAAGGAACAGTATGGAAAAAAGGCTCATCAAGAAGGAGAC
>Ga0315297_10000676_pt1 | contig 20050 bp, 18 predicted proteins | sample YL17G15_0_MG_FD_203628 | JGI IMG/M metagenome (GOLD analysis project Ga0315297, IMG submission 203628) | Sediment microbial communities from Yellowstone Lake, YNP, Wyoming, USA - YL17G15_0 | ecosystem: Environmental > Aquatic > Freshwater > Lake > Sediment | place: USA: Wyoming | collected... | reverse complement strand
TGGTACCGATGATCAACAATGGAACAATGAAGGCAACCAGGCTGCCTATAATTGAAAAGGCCATGCGATAGGTGGTCAGAGATGTGCGTTCATCATAGTCCTGGGTCAATTCAGGGGTTAATGCGACGTAAGGCATGGTTACGAAGGTATAGGAGGTATCGAACAGGAAGTAAGCGAAGGCATAATATGCACACAACAGAAATTGGTTTTCGGTTGGGGGACGAAACCACATCATGGCGAACATCAGCCCGAACGGGATGAATCCGAAAAGCAGGAAAGGTCTGCGGCGTCCCCAGCGGCTGCGCACCCGGTCAGAAAAGAGTCCGATCAGGGGGTCATTGATATAGTCCCAGGTTCGACCGATGAAGATGGCCAGGGCAGCATAAGCAGGTTTCACCCCGACCACATCAGTCATGAAAATGGCAAATAGCACCTGCATGGTGGTGTCGGTGCAGGCAAAACCGAAGTCACTGATACCATATAAGAATTTGGCCATTCGGGGAAGACGATCCTGGAGGTCGGTGGTCATGAAAGCGGGCTCCTTGGGCGGGGATTTTCAACCGTTCAATAATAATATAACCCCGGCCGTTGCTGTTCGCTTCCGACCGGGGTCCCCGATATCTAAAATTATGTTAACACTATTCCGCATGCTGGGTCGATAACCCGAACCCCTACTCACTCGCGCGGCGGAACCTCCAAACCGCCAGAAGGAAGAAAAATAATGCATACCCGACCAGTGCAGCGGAGGGAATCAATACGGACTCGATCCCCAGTAGGCGCACCGTGACGTTCTTGAACCCATCCATCGCCCAGGCGACGGGGGAGAAATGCCCGACAGCCTGGAAGGTTGCACTGGTTGCCTCCAGTGGCACCCAGGCTCCTCCCAGACCTGAAAGGATGAACATGGGCAGGAGCGAAAAAATAATTGCCTGCTCTTCTGATTTGGCGAAGACGCCAATCAATAGACCTATGGCAGAAATGCAGGCAGCCGCGGTCACTGCCACCAGCAGGGTGGCAAAAGGTTGATGCAGGTAATTCACCTTTAGCGCCAGTTGTCCGAACAATATCAATAATACAAATTGCCCGAAAACCATGCCAAAAATTGCCAGGTAATGACCCAGGAGGATATGGGTCCGGGAGGTGGCTGTCGTCAGCAATCGTTGCAGCGAGCGCGTTTTTCTCTCAGAGACAATTATTGTGGCAGCGGTGAGCAACCCGGCAATGGCGAACTGAAGCATCATGCTGGGTGAAGAATTTGCGAGCGACATGATCTTTGAATTCTGAGGACGGACCACTTCACTCGAGGTGACCATGATTTTGACCGGAGGCTGTTCCCAGGCGGATGCAGCTGAATTGAAGGCAGGTTGGAAGGTGGCGGGATCAGCCAACACCTGGGAAACCACCTGTCCAATCCGGACAGCGCTTGCCAATCGGTTGAGGGCTGCTTGAATTTCGCCTTCCACGGTCTGTGAGGCAGTAATGGACGAGTCAGCCAGGAAAATCAATTTCATGGTTGTCCCGTCCTGGATTGATTGGGTGTACCCCTTCGGGATGATGACTGCTGCAGCCATTTTTCCATCACTTACCAGTTTTTCAAGATCAGATGGACCACGGGAGGCTTGCTCATCCAGGCGAATAACGGTCGAGTTCAGCAAAAGAACACGGAATTCCGTGCTGATCTGCCCACCATCCTGGTCCAGGAAACCCACCGGCAGGCGAGGGTCACCAGCGGGGGCATTGCCACTAAAAGCCAGCCCAAAAAGAAGGGTGAAGGCGATTGGCATGATCAAGAGAAAAAGGAATGTCAGCCGGTTGCGGAGAATTTGGGTGAGATCTTTTACTGCAATATCCAGGATGCGTTGCATGGTCATCTCCTAGGCGTACCGTTTCTGGAACCGCAGGACGCCGAGAACGAACAGGACAATGCTCCAGGTGATCAGTCCCAGGAAGGTCAACAAGACTTCATTCAGTGGAGAACCTTTCAATCCTTGCAGGAGACCGCGCACCGCCCACCCAACCGGTTCGATGAGTGAGACAGTGGCAAATGTGCCTGCTGATGAAGACCCGGAGGCAAAAATGGGAATCCCGGCGAGCATTCCCATCACTGTCAGCAACCCGCCAAAGACTAGACCGCTTTGCTTGGTGCTCTTGAGCAACGAATTCAGGAAGATGCCGAAGGTGGCTGCTGCGAAGATGGTTCCAACGGTGACCAGTGAAACTGACGCAAGAGCGCCCCATGGGATCCCAAAAATCAAGCGACCAAGAACCAGGAGTACCACCATTTGCACAAAAACAGTAAGTCCAACAGCCAGGAATTTACCACCCAGGATTGTGGATTGGGGGGTGGGAGTTGTAAAAAGGCGGGGCAGGGTCCCTTCTTCATCCTCTTTCAAAATGGTCTGGGCAGTGGATGCCCCGGTAAAGAAGGCATAGAAAATGGTCAACCAACCCATGATCGGGGCAATAATGGTGAGGATGGGGCTGGAAGATTTTTTTTGTGCACTGACATCATGCAACTCGATCAATGATCGCTGCTGGTTAAGGGAGGGAAGGGAAGCCAGGTACTTTTGCATGGTGAGGCTGATCAATTCCGGATCGGTGCTCCCGGTTTGTTTCAGAGTGACATTCACGGCGATTTTAGCAGCAGACATCCCGTCCATTATTTGAGCCAGGACGGATTGTACGATGCCTGGGCCGATGGTCAGAGTGGGATCTTTGTAAAGTTCGAGGGACGCCTGGCCTTCCAGGGTTGAGAATCGGGAGGAGAAATCAACCGGGATGATGATGGCTGCACCGGCATTTTGGTCATCCACCAGAGCCCGAGCTTCTTCGGCACTGTCCACGATCGACACCTGCATCACAGTTGCCATATCCTTGGACTGCAGTATGGAAACGACCACCTCCCCCATTGATCTGGCTTGCGTTCCAGCCGGGAGGAATGCCTTGACCGAATCGAAGCCGGGATCGCCATGGTCGAGGTTGGCAACAACCACGCTAGTGACAGGCAGGGAATAAGTTTGCTTGTCCTTCGAGGGTCCCCCGAACATCACGTAAAACATACCGGTCATCAGCAGGGGTACGCCGAACATGAAGACCAGGGCGAAGGCGCTGCGGAAGGAGCGGGTCATGTCTTTTAGAGCGATATCGAAGATTTTCATGTTCAATCCCTCAATCCTTTCCCCGTCAAATGCAGAAAGACAGCCTCCAGGTTTGGTTCAAGGATTTCGATGGAAATGATGCGAACACCCTTTATGGAAGCCGTTTCAAAGAGGCGCGGCAGTACCTGGTTGCTATCATCCGCAAGGATGTTCAGTTTCCCATCTTCCGCAGTCACCTGCTTCACACCCGTGACCTTCTTCCACTCCTCCAATACGCGTTCGCTTTCGGTGTTGATCGTCAGGGTAATGCGGTCCATTTCGCCGACAATTCTAACCAGCTCCTGGTTCGTTCCGTAAGCAATGAGCTTGCCGGTGTCCATGATAGCGATGTGGTCCGAGAGTTCTTGGGCTTCCTCCATGTAATGGGTGGTGTATAGCACGGTCATGCCCTGGTTCTTGAGCGCCACGACGCTGTCGAGGATATTGCGCCGGGATTGTGGATCGATGCCGACGGTGGGCTCATCCATGTAAATCACCTGGGGTTTATGCAGGAGAGCCACTCCAATATTGACGCGGCGTTTCATCCCACCGGAGTATTTCTTGACGAAATCGCGTGCCCGGTCGGTCAGTCCGATGAGTTCCAGCACTTCGCTGACCCTGTTTTTCAACTCTGCGCCACGCAGCCCGTACATCTTTCCCCAAAAAGTCAGATTTTCGCGCGCTGACAGATCTTCGTACAAGGCGATCTCTTGCGGGACAACCCCCAGGACAGATTTTACGCCCATCTGGTCCGTGCGGATTGAATGCCCCAGCACCACAGCATCGCCATCATCCGGATGCAGCAGGCAGGAAAGCATGGATATGGTGGTGGTCTTTCCAGCCCCGTTGGGACCGAGAAGGCTGAAGATTTCTCCTTTTTCCACCTCGAATGAAACCCCATCCACCGCTTTTAGGTCGCCGAACGCCTTGTGCAGGTTCTTGACTTCGATCGCTATCATGGTTGGTTCTCCTCCAAGTGAAATCATGGCAAGTATACGGGATTTAGTCTTAAATGCATCACCTGAAACGGGTGATTATATTAATATATTAATAGTTATTCATGTCACTTGCGATACAATCAATGTGCTGAAAGAAATTGTTTCTCTTACCGCAAAGGATGGTCGCAGATGAACAGCCGCGAGCGTTTCCTTGAAACCATGCAGTTCGGAAAACCGGACCATGTTCCTTATTTCGAGGAAGGAATTCGCAAGGATGTTTTAAAGGCCTGGCGAAGGCAAGGGCTGGCGGGAGAAACAGAGTTGGCAAGGATGTTTTCATCCGATGCGCGTGAAGAAATAGACCTGGATGTCTATCCTCATCCCTGGCCAACCCATTGGCCCACAACAAAAACAGAACTCAAATCCTTTTCACGCAGGCTCAATCCGGACGACCGCTCCCGCCTGCCATGGAATTGGAAAAGCCTGGTCCAGGGATGGAAGCAGCACGAAAACGTGCTAATGATGCGGGTTCACCAGGGTTTTTTCCTGACGATGGGAGTGAGGGGGTGGAAGCGATTTTACGAGCTAATGAAGTTGATCCATTACGATCCGGGCTTCGTGCGCGCCATGATGCAGATCCAGGCGGAGTTTGCAGCCTCCTTGACCGAGCGCGCGCTTACCGGAGTGGAAGTTGATGCAGCCATATTTAGTGAACCGATCGGAGCCAACCACGGACCATTAATCTCCCCAAAAATGTTCGTGGATTTTGTGCTGAACAGTTACCGCCCCGTTATGGAAGTGCTATACCGGCACAATGTAAACATCATAATCCTGCGGACCTATGCCAATGCACGGCTTCTCATTCCAGTGCTGATCGAAAACGGGTTCGATTGTCTTTGGGCTTGTGAAGTCAACACGGCAGCCATGGATTATCGATCCCTGCGCAGAGAATTTGGCCGCGACCTGCGTCTGATCGGGGGTATTGACCTGGACGTGCTGCGTGAAGGCAGGGAAGCCATCCGTGCCGAGGTCGAAGGAAAAGTCCCGACCTTGCTGGACCAGGGAGGCTATGTCCCCCTGGCAGATGGACGGGTGCGCAAGGATATTCCGCTGGAAAACTACATTTACTACCGGCAGTTGTTGGAAAAAGTCACGGGTTCTTCGAATAATTAACCCACTGCATGTGCTCCACCAGCAGGGCTTTGGCACGGGTGAGAATGGCAGCGAAGACCGGGCTGTTGCCTCCCTCGCGCTGCAGAGCATCGACCCCGATGGGTGGGGAGAATGAGATATAGGGAGAAATCATAAGCCGGTGGGGGAAGAGTAATTGGGAAAAGACCTGCCCGAACTCGACAAGGCGGCGGCGATCCAGGGGATCGGATCTTAATTGATATAGAATACTGGTGCGCCATTTACGTGATACCACATGACTGACCATGGCGAGCAGGAGGCGCGTCTGGGGGGCCGCCTTGAGAAACAAGTCAATGCTGGGACTCCACTGGTCGATATGCGAGCCGGCATTGTCGTAGACCGCCGGATCCGGGTCGATATGTCCGTAGCCGTATAACAACACGGCTCCGCCCGTTTTCAGATGCCGGATGGCTTTTCGAGCTGCCAACATGCGGCCGTTCTCTTTTTCTGAAATGCAGAAGAAATATTGATTGGCGTGAGGAAGCTGCCGGAGAAAGGGGATATCGCTGCTGATAATATGCAAGTCGTCCCGCTGCAGCAGGGAGGCGATGACCAGGCTGTCAACAGTTCCGGGGTGATTGGAGACGACCAGCAGGGGTCCTTCGGGCGGGAAACCTTCCGTCCCCCGGGAGGTCACCGGGTTCGCAAAATCCTCCAGTGTTACCCCCATTGCTTTTGAAAACCCAAGTTGCATCACGTTACGATCAAAATATAGAGCAGTCCTGGCTAACCTGTCGGTGACAGGACGAAAGAGCGGCCAGATTATCTGGTGCGCCAGCAGGGAGCGGCGCAAACCGATGGACCCGGCTATTTCCACCACCAGGGAACGGCTCAACGCGGTCAACCCGGCATCCATGGATCACTTCCCCAGAGAACGTTCAGACCAGGCATTGTGTTCCGCCAGCAAGGTTTTTCCCCGCGATATGATTTCTGGCAGAACGCGGGTTTCGATGGTTTCATGCTTAAGCCCGGAAACCTGGACAGGGGGGGCAAAACTGAGGCGCGGTGATACGTACAATCTGCCGGGAAAAAATAACTGCTCGAGCACCTGTCCAAACTCAGCCAACCGGCGCCTTTGCCAGGAAATTCGTTTTAACCAGGTAAGCGGGTGGCGCGCCCAACGGGGAGATACGATCCCACTGACGATGGCAAGCACGATGTTTGCCTCCGGCACCCGTCTCAGGAAAAGATCGATCGAAGGTGACCAGTTCTCTATTTCTTTTTCCGCTCCCGGGTAAACCGCCGGGTCGGGATCGATCAAACCCGTCCCGAATAGGATCAATGCTCCGCCCCCTTCCAGGTGGTGCAGCGCACTGCGGGCGGCTGCCATGCGGTGGTAGGGATCATCTCCGGAGACAAAGATAAAATGACTGCTGGCACTGGGGAGGTTTTTCAGAAAAGCCACGTCGCTGGCGATGAACTTTGTGTCATTGCGTCCGAGCATGGAGGCGATCACGATCGAGTCGTATGCCCCGGCATGGTTGGAGATGACCAGCAACGGTCCGGTATGGGGAATGGTTTCCACCCCGCGGGCAGCGATACCCCGGCACCAATTGGTCAATGCCCAGGCGCACGCGGAGGGAAATCCCTGGCTGTTAATGAGGCGGTCGAAAGTCACCCCGATGGAAGCCATCCTGACTGCCGCCTTCAAGAAGAGCCGCATAAAGATCCACTCCGTCATGCCGTTTTTTTTCACTCCAACGGCGTTGAGGATTTCGTCTATGAGGGTTGCGCCCAGGGATTGGATTTCGAGATCCACACCGACTCCTTCCAGTGAAGTTTAACACAGGAACCCGCGGAAGAGTTTTGGTACAATCGTCCCATGGCAGGCATCGACCTTAAAAAATTAAAAAAACATCGATCCAAGGCGTTTCGCTTTCTGCCGGCGGACCGGGTGACCAGCCCAGCCGGGGCGCTGGGTTTTGTCAATGAACGCGGCTTCGTTTACTTCTGGCCCATTTCTGGGGTGGACCTGCCTTCGCTGTGGATGGCGGTTGCCGGGGAGCGCCCCGTGCCCGATTACCACGATGACCCCGGTCATGTCACCTGGGGTTGGAAGGATGCCGCGCTGCCGAAGAAGATCTGGTATTACGGTAAAATCCTGCGCCGAAAAGCTACCATCATCTCGCTGGAAACCGCCCCGTATTTTTATGCCCTAACTGAGAATTACGGTTCTCCTGAAGAGGATTATCTTTTATCCTATGAAGAAGGGCGCCTGACGCAGGCTGCCAAACAAATTTATGAAACGCTGCTGGACAAGGGCAGCCTGGACACCATTTCTTTACGCAAGGAATCCCGGTTGCTCAACGCAAAGGAGTCAGTCTTCAACCGGGCAATGGAAGATCTGCAAAGAGACTTCAAGATCCTGCCGGTGGGGGTTGCTGAAGTTGGCTCTTGGAAATATGCCTTCCGGTATGAGATCACCGCCCGGTTCATGCCTGAACTGGCAGACCAGGCACGCAAGGTCGGCGAGGCAGAAGCGCGGCAAAAACTGGCAGAATTATTATTTGCCTCCGTGGGCGCAGCACAAGCCCGGGAGGTGACCAAACTCTTTGGCTGGTCGCCCGAACTGGTTAAACGCACACTTGACAAGCTGGTGTTAAAAGGGGAATTGGTGGAAGCAGAGCACCCCCAACATCCGGGTGAATGGCTGGCATTGCCGGATGTGCTGGGAATATCCATGGGGCACGGAAGCAAAGTCCGACACCACGGCTGACCGTCTGACAAGATTTCCCCCTAATCGAATTGGGAAATTCATTCTTCCAAGGTGCTGATATCGCCCTCTGGCAGGCCCTGGGCACGCGCCTTTAGAACCCGGCGCATGATTTTGCCGGAACGCGTCTTGGGCAGTTTATCCAGAAACTTGATCTCCTCCGGTTTGGCAATCGGACTCAGGTGTCTGGAAACATGCTGGCGCAATTCCTCCCCCAATTCCGGAGACGCATTGAATCCGCCCCGCAGGATGACATAACACAGGATTCCCTGTCCTTTTATGTCGTTTGGGATCCCAATGGCAGCCGCCTCAGACACGGCTGGATGGCTCACCAGCGCAGACTCGATCTCGGCAGTCCCCAACCGGTGCCCGGAGACTTTGATCACATCGTCCACGCGGCCGATGATCCAGAAATAGCCGTCCTTGTCACGCTTGGCTGAATCTCCGGTCATGTACTTGCCGGGGAATTTGCTCCAATATTGGCTGATATAACGGTCGGGATCACGATAGACTGTGCGCAGCATGGCAGGCCAGGGATTCTTGAGCACAAGATAACCTTCTTCCCCGTCGGGGACAGGATTCCCGTTCTCGTCCAATATCTCCGCTTCCTGTCCGAAAAATGGTCGTGTTCCGGACCCGGGTTTGAGCGGCATCACCGGGATGGGGGTGATCATGAACATCCCGGTCTCGGTCTGCCACCAGGTATCCATGATGGGGGATTTTTCCTTGCCGATCACCCGGTAATACCATTTCCACGCCTCCGGGTTGATCGGTTCTCCAACGGAACCAAGCAGCCTCAGGGAGGATAAGTCGTGCTTGTTTGGCCAGGCCTCGCCAAAACGCATCAAGCCGCGGATGGCGGTAGGGGCCGTGTAAAAGACCGTGATGCCGTAGCGCTCCACCAGCTGCCACCAGCGGTTGGGATAAGGGTAGAGCGGTCCGCCCTCGAACATAAATGATGTGGCACCGTTGAGCAGGGGAGCGTACACGATATAGGAGTGCCCCGTCACCCATCCGGGATCGGCGGCGCACCACCAGCGGTCTTCATCCTTCAAGTCGAAAACGTATTTAAGCGTGGTGTAAGTGCCCACCATGTAACCGCCGTGCGTATGCACGATGGCTTTGGGTTTTCCGGTGGAGCCGGAGGTGTACAGGATATAGAGGGGATCTTCAGCGTCCATGATTTCCGTGGTGCATTTCCCGTTGGCAATGGGCAGCGTGCAAAGGTCATGGTACCAGTGATCACGTCCCGCTTCCATGGGGACCTCCTGTCCGGTCCGTTTGACCACGATGGTATTCTCCACAGAGGCGCAATGCTTGAGGGCTTCATCCGCGGTGCGTTTGAGCTCAAAGATTTTCCCATAAATCCAACTGCCGTCTGCGGTGATGAGCAGTTTTGATTCGCTGTCCTCGATGCGACCCTGGAGTGCGTCCGTGGAAAAGCCGGCAAAAACTACCGAATGGATCGCCCCGATCTTGGCGCAAGCGAGCATGGCAAAGACGATTTCAGGGATGCGCGGCAAATATATGGTCACCCGGTCACCCTTGCCGACCCCCATGGACTTGATGATATTTGCAAAACGGTTGACCTCGCGGTTGAGGGCATAATAGGAGAACGAGCGTGAATCCTTTCCGTCTTCACTTTCCCAGATCAAGGCGAGTTTATTCTTGCGCCAAGTTTTGAGATGCCGGTCGACGCAGTTATGGACGATGTTGACCTTTGCACCGGAAAACCATTTAAAGAATGGCTTTTTTGAATCATCCAAAACCTTGTCCCATTTCTGAAACCATTCCAGCTCCCCGGCGCGCTCAGCCCAGAAACCCTGCAGGTCTTTACGGGCATGTTCCGCAAGAATTTCCCAGTTGGGGATGTTGGCTTGTGAAATCACCTCCGGATTTGGGTAATATACCTCACCTTCCATTTCGGGTTTCTTTGAGCCTGCCATGGAATTTCTCCTTGGTTATGATCTTGATATTATTTACGCATAAAGCAGTTAAATTTTATCATAATAATCCAAGTAAGGATTTATTAATCACTAGTTTATAATACTTGAATATCTGTGGATTTTATACCTCCCTAATTTGACCTTGCGGATTCGAGGTGAATTATGGAAATCGCCATCATGATCGAAGGACAAAATGGTCTAACCTGGCCGCGCTGGCAGAACCTTGCCGCAGCGGTGGAAGACCTGGGCTTTGCCGGTCTATACCGGTCCGATCATTTCACCAATGCCAGCAAGCCTGACCAAGACTCCCTTGAGTGCTGGGTCTCCCTGACCTGGCTGGCCTCGCATACCAAACGCATCGATTTCGGTCCCCTGGTATCACCGGTCTCCTTCCGGCATCCGGTCCATACCGCGCGCATGGCTTTGGCTGTCGACGATCTCAGCGGGGGACGCCTGGTCCTCGGCATCGGCGCGGGATGGCAGGAGCGGGAACATCAGGTATTTGGATTTGATCTGATGGATATGAAATCCCGCTTCGATCGATTTGAAGAGGGACTGGAAGTCATTACTCGGCTGATAAATACAAAAAAACCGGTCTCGTTTGCAGGTAAATACTTTCAATTACGCAGCGCCTGCCTCCTTCCGAGACCGCTCTTCCCGGGCGGACCCCGCATCCTGGTCGGTGGGAACGGCGAAAAGCGGACCCTGCCGTTGGTGGCAAAGTACGCCGACGAATGGAATGCTGTCTTTCTCCGCCCCGCGGAATTTGCCCGCCTAAACTCCCACCTGGATGAAATTTTATCGTCGCATGGCCGCAAGCCCGGATCTGTTAAACGCTCGTTGATGACCGGGCTTCGTTTTGGACGGACCAGGAATGAGCTGGATGCCATGCTGGCAACTCGGCATCAAACCGGCGTTGGACTGCGCAAACGGGGCATCCTTGTGGGGGTGGGGCAGGAGGTAAAGGAGCAACTGGCTGAAATTAAGCAGGCTGGTGTTCAACGGGTGATGCTCCAGTGGCTGGACCTGGACAACTTAAAAGGTTTGATGGAATTGGCGAAATTGATCCTGTGATCGAGCACCGGAAACTTGCAGGGGGTTATTATTTTTTTCAGCAAATTCGGGGAAGCAACTCCCCAGCCGGTAAATCGACAATCCTGTTCCCCCCGATCGCCGTCTTTGCAGTCACCAGCCCGGGGTGTTCGCTCACCACGCGCCCAATGATGGCGGCATCCCGGCCATACTCATGATTGTGCATCGCGGCCAGGGCTTTTTCGGCTGCATCTCCCGGAAGAATCGCCACCAACTTGCCCTCGTTGGCGATATACAGTGGATCCAGTCCCAGCATTTCACAGGCAGCATTCACTTCGGGACGAACGGGTACTTTTCTCTCGTCGAATTCAATGCCCACATCGGAAGAACAAGACAATTCGTTAAGCACCGCTGCAAGCCCCCCGCGCGTGGCATCTCTCAGGCAATGAACCTTTACTGAAGCCACCATCGATTCCACCAGCCCATGCAAGGGAGCTGTGTCGGATTTGATTTGGGTCTGGAAAGACAACCCCTCGCGCATGGACATGACCGCGATGCCGTGGTCGCCGATGGTCCCGCTGACCAGGACAGCATCACCCGGCCTGGCATTTTGGGGGGCAATGTCCCTGCCCTTGGGAATGATACCCAGTCCGGATGTATTAATGTAAACCCCATCTCCATGACCCTTTTGCACCACCTTGGTATCCCCCGCGGCGATCTTCACACCCGCCTTCATGCAGGCCGCTGCCATGGAAGTGACAATATTGCCGAGCGTTTCCATTGGCAGGCCCTCTTCAAGGATGAAGCCCGCTGAAATATACAGCGGAACGGCCCCGCGCATAGCGAGGTCATTGACCGTTCCGAACACAGCCAGTTCCCCGATGTTCCCACCCGGGAAAAACAGGGGGCTGACGACGAAAGAGTCAGTGGTGAAAGCAGTGATCCCAACCGGCAGTTCCAGGGCCGTGGCATCTCCCATCTGCGCCAGCCATTTGTTGTTAAACGCCGGGGCGAAGAGATGCTCGATCAGATCGGCCATCATTTTGCCGCCCGAGCCATGTCCCAACACGATGGTCGGATAGTTTTGCAGGGGGCGGGGGCAGGTCCAGCCGATAAGGTTAACTTTCCCTTTTTCCATAGGTTCCATTACGGGAGACTCTCGTGAAAATGAGTGTGATTCAGGGTCTGGCGTTTATACCTGTAATACGCTGCGCAGGCTCCCTCCGACGATACCATGGTCGCACCCAGCGGAGTTTGGGGGGAGCATTCCCTGCCAAAGGCAGGGCAATCGCTTGGTTTCCTGCGCCCCTGCAGCACCAATCCACTGATGCACAGGGGAGATTCCCTGGTCTCAATAGCCTGCACCTCGGGGAAGCGCAGTTCAGCGTCGAACGCGGCAAACTCAGGACGCAGGCGGTAGCCCGAAAGGGGGATGACCCCGATACCGCGCCAGGCTCGGTCGGTAATCTCGAATACTTTTTGGATGACCGCCTGCGCCGGTCGGTTGCCATCCCTGGTAACAGAACGCTCATATGCGTTCTCAACCGTGTATGTGCCCTGCTCCAACTGCCGGACGCATTTGTGGATCCCATGCAGAAGATCCACCGGTTCGAAGCCGGTCACCACGATGGGGATCTTGTACTTTTGTGCCAGGGGTTCATATTCCCGGTAGCCCATCACCGTGCAAACGTGACCGGCAGCCAGGAAACCATTCACGGAGAGATCGGGAGAGTCCATCAGGGCGGTAATCGCAGCCGGGACGGTCACATGCGAGACCAAAACTGAAAAATTCTCCAAACCCAGGGATTTCGCTTGGAGGACTGCCATGGCATTGGCAGGGGCAGTGGTTTCGAACCCGATGGCAAAAAAGACTATTATTTTACCGGGATTATCACCAGCGATCTTCAGGGCGTCCAACGGTGAGTAGACAATGCGGACATCTCCCCCGGAAGCCTTCACGGCAAACAGGTCACGGGTGGACCCCGGAACACGCAACATGTCGCCGTAGGAGGTGAAGATCACATTCGGCAGGGATGCCAGGGCGATGGCCCGGTCCACCTGTTCCAGAGGGGTCACACAGACGGGACAGCCAGGACCGTGCACCAATTCGATCCCGGGCGGCAGCATCTGGTCAAGACCGGATTTAATTATTGAGTGTGTTTGCCCCCCGCAGACTTCCATCAGCGTCCAACTGCGGGTGATCGTTTTCTGGATGTCGGCGAGCAGTTTCCGGGTCAGGACTGCGTCGCGGTATTCATCGATGTATTTCATCCCGTGAGCCGGCACGAACAATGTGCCTTTACCTTTCTTCCCCCTGGGCCTCGATCTGCCGGAGAAGTTCCATTGTTTCAAGGGCTTCCTTCTCGTCCACGATGGACAGACCAAAACCCACATGGACGATGGTGTAGTCGCCAAGCTTAACTTCGGGCAGGTATTCCATACAGGCTTCTTTTATGGCGCCGCCAAAATCGACCCTGGCCATTTTCATGCCGTTGGATTCGTAGAGTTCGATCACTTTCGCGGGGATGCCAAGACACATATTTACCTCTCAGGTTAACGATAATAGATTTTACTATACCATATCATTAAAGGGATGCAGGGGTGGTTATAATGGGTGAAACTTGCGCGCCAGATACGGGTTATCTCCTTCAGTAAATCATTAATAATGGAGGCAGCATGGCAATTGCAGCAGAAACCCCAAAAGTCAATGACAAGCGTGAAATATTTGGCTGGGCAATGTATGACTGGGCCAACTCAGCCTTCAGTACCACGATCGGGACCGTTTTTCTTGGACCGTACCTTGCCAGCCTTGCCCAGAAGGCGGCTGCAGCCAGCCAGGATGGGATGGCGCGCTTTTTGGGTGCCGCGGTGGCTCCAGATTCCTTTTTCCCATACTGCATCTCATTTTCTGTCGGGATGCAGGTGTTGTTCCTTCCGATCCTGGGTGCAATTGCAGATTATTCCCACCGTCGCAAACAGATGATGCAGCTGTTTGCCACCATTGGTGCCATCGCCACCATCCTGATGTTTTTTACCACCGCCCCGATCTGGTGGTTGGGAGGGGTGTTATTCATCGTTGCCAACCTGGCATTCGGCGCGGCGATGGTATTTTACAATTCATACCTGCCTGACATCGCAAGCGAAGACCAACGTGACCGGGTCTCCTCATATGGCTGGGCGATGGGTTACCTGGGAGACGGCTTGCTGCTCATTCTCAACCTTGCTTTTTACATGTTCAGTGAAGAGCTGGGCGTACCCAAGGACCTGGCAGTCCGCATCAACCTGGCTTCAGCAGGAATTTGGTGGTTGAGTTTTTCATTCTTCACCTGGGCGCGCCTGAGGGCACGGCATGCGGTCAAGCAGCTGCCAAAAGGCGAATCCTATACCAGGGTGGGCTTCAGACAATTGCGGGCCACGATCAAGGAAATGAGGAATTTCCCCGAAACACTCAAATACCTGCTGGCATACTTTTTATACAACGATGGCATCCAGACCGTGATCGCAATCTCATCCACCTTCGCGGCCGCCCCCCTCATTCGGGGCGGGGTGGGCATGGACCAGTCCACGTTGATCATTGTCATATTGATGATCCAGTTCATGGCTTTCTTTGGCGCCTTGCTGTGGGGCAAGCTAGCCAACTGGGTTGGTGCCAAGCGATCGATCCTTGTCAGCCTGGTCATCTGGGCGGGTGTCGTGATCTATGCATATTTCGGTCTGAAGGGCGACAACCGGGTGACAGAATTTTTCATCCTGGGCGTATTCATCGCCCTGGTGATGGGAGGCTCCCAGGCCATCAGCCGCAGCCTGTATGCCCAGATCATCCCATCCGGCAAACAAGCCGAATACTATTCATTCTACGAAATCAGCGAACGCGGCACTTCCTGGATTGGTCCACTGATCTTTGGACTGGTAAACCAGGTATTTGGGAGCCTGCGCCCGGCCATCCTTTCACTGATCTTTTTCTTCGTCATGGGCTTGCTCGTTTTGCCCTTCGTCAATGTGAAAAAAGCGATGGACGACGTCAGGGCTTTTGAAGGGAAGAACGGCTGAGCCATCAATAAAGTCAATGAAGACCGGAGGTGTATAACTCTCCGGTCTTTTTATTTTGTGGGGATCCAACTCCGCCCGGGTTTAAAGCTTTTTTGAACCAGGCGGCGATCCTTTCCACCCCCTCCTCGATCGTTTCCATCGAAACGGCATAAACCAACCGGAGGTGGCCTTCGCCTCCAGACCCGAAATCCGTTCCCGCCAAAACAGCCACGCCAGCCTCATCGATCAGCCGGGTGGCTATTTCCATTGAACGAATTCCATATGATTTAATATTCGGGAAAAGGTAGAACGCCCCCTGCGGTTTAATAGCGTGAATGCCGGGGATGGCATTGACCAGTTCCAACATTCTGTCCCGACGGCGCTGGTATTCGCTTGCCATTTCAGCCACAAAATCCTGCGGACCGGTCAGGGCTTCCATCCCTGCGTATTGGGTGAAGTTGGCGGTGCAGCCTGCGGCGTGGGTGAGCAGCATTTCAACCCGTTCAGCCAGGGCAACAGGCATGATCATGTACCCCAGCCTCCAGCCGGTCATCGAATAGGTTTTCGAGAATCCATCCACGATGACTGTTCGCTCGAGCATTCCCTCTGCTTCGGCGACACTATGAGCCGTCAAGCCGTCATAGACCAGTTGAGAATAGATCTCGTCGGATAGAATCCAGCAGTCGTGTTTGCGGGCTTTTTCAGCGATGTGTGTCAGATCACCGATCGGGATGACTCCCCCGGTCGGGTTACCGGGAGAATTTAATACGATCAGCTTCGTCCGGTCGGAGATCCTGGCATCGAAAATATCCAGGTCAAATGAGAATTGGTTTTCTTCACGCAGGGGCACGGGAACCGGGACCCCGCCTGCTGCGATGATCATGGCTTCATAGGTAGGGAAACCGGGGTCGGGATACAGCACCTCATCACCCGGTGCCACCAGGGCCATGGTCGGAAAGAAAAGCCCGGGCTTGGAACCGCCGGCGACTACCACCTGGTCGGGACTGATTTTCAGCCCGCGTTGGCGCCCGGCATACTCTGCGATAATCTCTCGGAATTTGGGAATCCCTGCCGGAGGGGTATATTTGGTTCTTCCATTGCGGATGGCGGTTATACCGGCCTCGCAAACGTTTGCTGGTGTGGGCAGATCGGGCTGACCGATCTCGAAGTGGATGATCTTTTTTCCCCCCGCCTCGAGAGCCTGGGCCCTGGCGAGCACGGCATAGGCACCTTCAGGTTGCAGGGAAGAAACGCGATCGGTAAATGGACGCATGTTTATTTGACCTTGAACAACCCGGTTTGGTTGGCACCAAGCAATCCGGCGCGCAGGCTGCGTTCGTCCGCCAGGGCAAGATTATCCGCCATTTCCGGGCTGATGACAGGATGAATGCAGTAACGATCCATTTCATTTGACAGGGTTTCCAGGCCTGCATCGCTGGTCATCCAGTTCAGCGGGTCGAACCCTTTCAAGTTGATCGGTCCCCGGTAGCCAACCAGCGTCTTTTCACCCAGCGAGTTGAAGAAGTCCTCAAAATACGACATGACCAGCTCTCGCAGACTGCGGTAGACCGGCTCGCGGTAGCGCAGACCGGTAAAATTAGATTGTGCCACCGCCCCCCAGAAGCCACTATATTTGTAAAGTGCAAGGACGTGGTCGTCATCCCTTGCATTGGGAATGAGTTCGAGAATCACCGACGGGTGACCGAAGCGGCGCAACACCATTGCTGCGAACAAAGCACCATCAAAGCAATGCGCTTTGCGATCCCTGAGCACACGCAAAGGGCAGCGATAGAATTCGTCTTCACTGTAGGGGACCTCGTTCAAGTAGGATTGAATTCGATCAGGCTTGTTCAATCCATCCAGCAATATTCTTTCGGAGGGACAAAGCTGAGATTCAAAGTCATCCAGCAACATTTTATTTCAACCTTAAAAACATGCGGGTTACCCCACCAGCCTGGATTTCAGCCCATCTCTCGTATAAAACCCCCTGCCAAATAAAGGTGACCCGATACCATCCTGCGGGTTGGTCGCCAAGGGCGGCAATCTCATTCCACGGATCACGGGTGTTAACAGTTTCAGTGGAGTAACTGTCCACCGGGAAGGCTGCAATGGCAGCTGTGCTGCGGTCAGGAAAGTATTGTATGTTGAAGAATGGGAAAATAGATTTTCCATTTTGATCGATTGCCAACAGAGACAGGGTGCCATTCCCTGGGTGGGGGCTCAACCACAGTTCCGGGTTGAGCGTTGACCCGTAATCCTGTGGATCAATCCGGACCTCGAAATGGAGATGGCTGCCTTGAGCTGAACCGCTGGTTCCAACTTCGCCTATCTTTTGCCCGGCTGTCACCACCTGGTCCGTTGCAACCTCAACTTTCGATAGATGCGCATACAGGGTATAAAGGATTTCGATGGTCGTGCCCGGTAATTCGTGTTTGAGTACGACCAGGTTCCCATAAAAATTGGACCACGGAGAGAATAGTCTGCCGGTGTCATTCCCAGCAAAATAAACCGTCCCAGTCGCTGCTGCCAGCACGGGCATGCCGCTTGGATTGTAGAACTCCACCCCGTGGTGCGGGGGGCGGGTTTTTCCCTCGGTACTGCCATACGGATAGCTGCGGTCTATTTTGTCAGTTCCCGGGGGTGCAATGGGGCGTTGAAAAGTGAAAAATGGATCAACGATGCAGTAATCCGCTGTCTCCGGGATGCAATTGATAAAAGTGGGGGTTGAAGTGAGGGTGGATGTTAGGGTTATTGTGGAGGTTGGCAAAGGAGAACTGGTGCCCGTTGGGGGCGGAAGTGTAAAAGCAGGAGAAGGATTTGAATTGGTTTCAAAGGTGCAGGCTGAAAGGATCACTCCAACAGTCATCCCTGCAAGGGTGATCATCCTGGCAGGCTTCATGCCAGCGAGAATCTCCCGCGCTCCTGGATGGATTTCTGAATATCATTTTGGATCTTGACAGCTTTTCCCTCGAGGGTATGCAGCTGGCTGAGCAGAGGTTCACCGATGGTTTTATCAGCCAGCCCCGCGAGATTGATGCGCACATTGTAACCGGCAGAAATGAGGGCGGCATGCGCCATGGCAGCGGCGGATGCCCCGTCACTTATGGCATTCAGGTTGCCGAGAGCCACCACCTTTCCAGCCAGGGCCATCACCCGGAGGGATTTCTGGGCAACTGTGAGCGGAACCCGTGATGCCCTCAGGGTGGCAGTCTCAATGGTCTCGGCACGAGCTTTTTCCTGCGCCTCCGTTTCTTTCGGAAGTTTGAAGGCAGCCATTACAGCCGTGAAAGCGGCTGAATCTTTCTCTATTGCAGCAGTCAGATCATGGCGCAGGCGTTCTGCCTGGGTTAGGATTTCTGTCATCTGGGTTTCGACATCGGCATATTTTTTCTTTCCCAGCGTGAGCCGCGCGACCATGACGACGAGGGCGGCGCCTTCTGCTCCGGTGTAGGCTGCAGCAGCACCGCCACCAGGGGTCGGGGTCGCTGCAGCAAGGTCATCCAGAAAACCGGAGGATTGGGAACCACCCTTGGGAAGCGAGAACAGGCGGTTTTCCAATATCTGTTCGGGTTTAAAACCATCCAACTGCAAATAGCGGGCTGCTGATTCAGCCAGCGCCTCCAGCGGGATCAGACCCACCAGTTCGCAGTGATGGATACCCACACCGTGTCGTGACGCTTCAATGCGCACAGCATCCACCGCGGTTTGAATGGAGGTCTGATGGAAATTGGTCAGATTCATCGATACTTGCGCCCTGCCCTCCACCAGCATCCCAAGGGCTTTGACACAGGGCAGCCCACCGGATGACTGGCGGACCGCTCTGGCGACAGCCTTGGCAATGGATACATCATCGCTGTCAAGATACACGTTATAGGCGATAAGCGGGTGCCGCGCCCCGATCACGGTTGCCCCGGCAGGCCCGAGACGGGTTGGACCGAAATCTGGTTTCCGCTCAAGGTTGGTCTCAATTTCATCCCGCAGGCCTTCGTACTGCCCGCGCCGGTGGTTTTCCAGGTTAACCCGGTCGGGAGTGGCTGCCGCTTCCTCGTAAAGGTATACAGGAATGTTCAACTCCCGACCGACACGCTCCCCCAATCGTCGTGCGATGGCGACGCAATCCTTCATCCCTATTCCCGAGATCGGCACGAAGGGCACAACATCGGTGGCACCGATGCGCGGGTGAGTACCGGTGTGCCTGTCCAGGTTGATCAGTTCAGCCGCTTTTTGAATGCCCTTGAAAGCAGCTTCTTCGACGGCAGCAGGGGCACCAAGGAAAGTGATGACCGTGCGGTTGTGATCGGTATCAGAGTGGCGGTCGAGAACGGTCACTCCTGCCGAGGAGATGGCGGCAAGAATGGCTTGCACAACTTCCGGGCGCCGGGCTTCAGAAAAATTGGGTATACATTCAACAAGGGGGAAGGTCGCTGGCATCGGGGTTCTGACAACCTGGTATTCGGGATTTGAGAAACGGAGTTATTATACCGTATGAAGAAAAAATAAATTTCGACCCTGCGACCAGGGAGGGATGGCTTCCCGATTTGTTACCCCATGATGATTTGGATCCGCAATCGTTTATTTCAAACCGATGGATATGCGGTTCCAATTTCTTTGAACTGCAAAGACTTGACGCAAAATTGATCCACACATCATTCGTCGAGGTCTTCTGACTGGTCAATGCCGGGATAATGTTTGGCGAGGGCGGTTTCGATCTCCATCGCTTTGTGGGTATTGCACGCAGCCAGGGGGCGGACATCATCGGGCACAACATGCCCCCCGGGGGTGATCACGGTGCAGGCAACCATCCTGCCGGAGGGAGAATAAACCACCAGGAGGTTGTATAACTTCCCGCATACGATGCACCCATGCTGTTCAACCTTATTGGAATTTTCAGACATTTGCTCCTCAAGAGGGGTTGTCGCTTTCACTCGACCACTTCAGACTTTTTCAAAGTCCTAGTAGGCTTTTAACCTGTCTTTTCGCCTTAACAACTCACTGGCATATTTTTTGCCAAGGGTATCCCTGTTGTCGCGGGCCCAATCGGTCAGGCGGGTCTTCCCAACGGGG
>Ga0315297_10000675_pt1 | contig 20064 bp, 17 predicted proteins | sample YL17G15_0_MG_FD_203628 | JGI IMG/M metagenome (GOLD analysis project Ga0315297, IMG submission 203628) | Sediment microbial communities from Yellowstone Lake, YNP, Wyoming, USA - YL17G15_0 | ecosystem: Environmental > Aquatic > Freshwater > Lake > Sediment | place: USA: Wyoming | collected... | reverse complement strand
GGGTTCACGGTCGATGCGAGTCTCTCGCAGACGGCGACCGCCGAAGTCGCCGGCGGCCAGTCGCAGCTCGCGTCGCTGGTCACCGCGGGACTCGTCCTGGCAACATCGGTCCTCCTCGCCCCGCTCTTCGAGGACCTCCCGAACGCCGTGCTCGGCGCGATCGTCATCGCCGCGGTCCTCGGCCTCATGGATGTCGGCGAGCTCCGCCGCTACTGGAGATGGCGACGGACGGACCTCGTTCTCGCCATGGCAGCCCTCGTCGGGGTGGTCGCCACGACGGTGCTCATCGGACTCATGATCGCCGTCCTCCTCTCGCTCGCGCTGCTCCTCTACCGTGCCAGCCGCCCGCACATCGCCGTGCTCGGCAGGATCGACGGCGCTCACACGGCATACGTGGACCGGGGGCGTCACCCCGAGGCCGTCCCCGTTCCCGGGCTCCTCCTCCTGCGGCTCGACGCGCCGCTCTACTTCTTCAACGTGAACGTGGCGCGCAGCGCCATCCTCGCCGCGGTCACCGCCAGCGCCCCCCGGCCGACCGCGGTGGTGCTCGACATCGGGTCGACGGCGGACTTCGACGTCACGACGGGAGATACCGTCCGCCAGCTCATCGGCGATCTCCACGACCTCTCGGTCGACGTGGCCCTCGCCCGGGTCAAGGGCTCCGTCCGTGACCGGATGCGCGTCATGGGCCTCATGGACGTCGTCGGTGAGGACCACGTCTACCTCACCATGGGCGCCGCGGTGGACGACTGTCGCCGCCGATCGATGGAGGCCGCCGAGCCGGGCGCCTGAGACGCGTCGCGCGACGCGCGTTCGACCTGCCGCCGCTCGCTGCCACGCGCCGGGGGCGCCCGTTTCGTGCCCGCGCCGTGCTCCCGGAGGTCCGTCGGGCCCCTCATGGCCGGGTCGAACGGCCCCTTGGCGACGTGACGACCGGCGTGCTATCGGCGACGACCGTCGCTCGATTTCCGACGGCCGTCGCCGCGATGCATACGACCGTCGCAGGGATAGACACGTGCGTCCCCCCAGAAGGGCCCGTCGATGCCCTGTGAACGGCCGGGGGTAGGCCGTAGCCTCGTCCGTGGGATACCTGGCGATGGTCCCGAACGTGCGAGCGAAGAGGACACGAGATGGAAGGCGAAGTCGTCCTGGCCCTGCTGGTGGTAGCGCTGCTTGCGCTCATGGTCCTCGGAGAGCGGCTCTACTCCGCCCTCGGCCGGGGACGCATCTCCGGTCCCGGCGCGATCGTGGCCACGTGGCTCGTGCTCACCGTGGCGACGCTGGGTGCCGGCTTCATGATCGCGTTCCCGGGCGTCCACGGGCTCCTGTTCATCTTCGGGATCGAGGCCGCGTGGATCGGCATCGTGCTGTGCGCTGTGCTCGCCGTGGTCGTCCCGATCGGGTGGGCGGTCGTCATCCGACGCCGGATCCATCACACGGGCCACGGGCTGCCGGTCGGCAGCTGATCAGGAGCAGGGTCGGCCGGTGATGGCGCGAGCGAACGGAGTGGGCAAGGTGGAGGGACGGCCGCTCGACGTCATCCTCGCGATCTTCGAGTTCCCCGTGCTCACGATCGGCTACCGGACCGTCATCGACGCCGAGCCAGACATGCGTGTCGTCGGGGAGATCGAGAGCCGGGACGCCCTGCGAGCGCAGGTCGAGGCCATCGAGGCCGACGTCGTGATCGCCGAATGCCAGCCGTACGACGTCGCCGGGTGCACCACGATGGAGGGCCTCGAGACCATCCGGGCCGCGAAGCCCGGCGCCCGGATCGTCGCGCTCGAATGCCGCTGCGCGAGCGACCAGTTCACGCTCGCGCTCAAGGCCGGCGCGGACGGGTTCCTCACGCGCGAGGCCCACGCGACCGACGTGGTGCAGGCGCTCCGGTGCGTGAGCCGCGGTGAGACCTACGTGAGCCCCTCGATCGTGACGAGGATGGTCGAGACGTACGTCCTCAAGTCGCCGCAGGGGCGCCTCGAGGACGCATACGACGCTCTCTCCGATCGCGAGCGGGAGGTGCTTCACCTCGCCGCGCTCGGGCACACGAACCGCGAGATCGCCCGGACCCTCGGCCTGAGCGAGCAGACCGTCCACCACCATCGCGCGACCGTCATGGAGAAGCTCGGGCTGCACGATCGGGTCGACCTCCTCAAGTACGCCATCCGGCGCGGCGTCGTGAAGGTGGCCGACCTGTGAAGCGGCCGACGAGCATCCGTCTCGGGCGGCCGCGCATCCGCCGGCCGAGCACGCGCAGAGGTGCGGCGATCCTCGTCGCCGCGGTCATCGCCGGGGTCGCCGTGCTCTCCGTCGCCGGCTTCGTCCTCGCCAGCGGGACCGTCAGCCTGTACGAGAGGTACGGCTTCCGCCCCGAGGCCAACGCGCAGGCGTGGGCCGACCTGACCCCTGCATACGCCGACGCGTCGGCCTGCCAGCAGTGCCACGCCGCCGAGCACACCGAATGGGTCGAGTCGAAGCACATCGGCGTCGAGTGCGAGACCTGCCACGGTCCGCTCGGCGCCCATGCGTCCACGACGCCCCCGGTGCCCGCTCGCGCGGTGGACGCGACCGGGAAGATCTGCACCGTCTGCCACGAGCAGGTCCTCGGCCGGCCGGCCGCGCAACCGCAGGTCGATCTCGCGACCCACTACGGCGGCTTCCCGTGCTTCCAGTGCCACACGGTGCACTCGACCGTCATCGTGGCCCGGCCGCCCACGATCCCGCACCCGCTCACCCGCCTGCCGGCCTGCACGACCTGCCACGCACCGGGCGGTCTCAAGCCGGTCCCGGGCGGTCACGTCCAGTCAGAGGACGCCGTCTGCCTGAGCTGCCACTTCCGGGAGCCGAAGGTCGGCGCTCCGCCCGAAGAGCGGGTGACGCCGTGACCGTCTCCCGTCGCCGGCTCCTCGGATCCGGCCTGGCCGCCTTCGCCGGCCTCCTCGGGGCGCGTTCGATCGCGCTCGGCGCCCCGGCCACGGCTCGAGCGGCCGCGCCCGGTGGGGCAGGGACGGGTGTCGCGCCGGCCGACGCCGCGCCCGCCGGCTACGTCCCGTCGGATCACCGCTGGGGGATGGTCGTGGACACCGTCTCGTGCATCGGGTGCGGGCGGTGCGTCGAGGCCTGCAAGCTCGAGAACCACGTGCCCATGGACCCCGAGTACAACCGGACCTGGGTGGAGCTGCACGTCATCGCGCAGGACGGGAGCGTCATCGTGGCGGCGCCGGACGGTGGCATCGACGGGTACTCCGCGGAGGCCGTGGCCGCCCTCGGCCTGTCCGAGTCCATCCGCCAGGCCTACTTCGTGCCGCGGCTCTGCATGCAGTGCGACAACTCGCCGTGCACGTCGATCTGCCCCGTGGGCGCCACGTTCCGGACGGAGGACGGCGTGGTCCTCGTGGACGACGAGCGATGCATCGGCTGCGGGTTCTGCGTGGTCGCCTGCCCGTACGGTGCCCGGTATATCGTCCCGGCCGGCGGGGAGATGCCGAACGGGTATCCCGGGGTCGCCGACAAGTGCACGTTCTGCTACCACCGCACGACCCGCGGCCTGCTCCCGGCATGCGCCGAGGTCTGCCCGGTCGAGGCGCGGATCTTCGGCGACCTCAAGGATGAGAGCAGCCCGGTGAGCGCGGTGCTCCGCGACCGCCGGACCCAGGTGATGAAGCCCGAAGCCGGCACGAAGCCGCGGGTCTACTACCTCGGGCTGGAAGCCGAGGTGGGGTGAGCGATGATCGTCGAAGTCGGCGGTCGCCCGGTCCACGTGGGGCCGCGCGCCGCCTGGGATGCAGCGAAGGTCGAGGTCGCGGCCCAGTCCCGTCCGCTCCGGCTCTGGCTGGGTCTCCTCACCGTGCTCTGCCTCATCGGTGCAGTGGGGGCGGTCCTCGCGATCGCGCCCGGCTGGGAGGTCTTCGGGACCACGCCCACCGTCGAGTGGGGGCTCCTCATCATCGCGTACGTCTTCTTCGCGGTCACGACGAGCGGGCTCTGCCTCGCGTCCTCGCTGGGCACCGTCTTCGGCATCGAGATGTTCACGCCGCTCGAGAAGCGCCACGCGGTCCTCGCGGTCCTCAGCCTGGTCACCGCCTTCGGGATCATCGCGCTCGACCTCCACTTCCCGCTGCGACTCATGTTCGGCATGGTGCTGAGCCCCTCGCCGACGTCGCCGATGTGGTGGATGGGTGTCCTCTACGGGATCTACCTGTGCTTCCTCCTCACCGAGGTGTGGAGCATGTTCACGGGGCGCTACCAGGTGCACCAGGTGGCCTGCGTCCTCGCCTCGATCATGGCGATCCTCGCCCCCACCACCCTGGGCGCCGTCTTCGGCGTCCTCGTCGCTCGGTCCTACTGGTTCGGCGCCTTCACGCCGCCGTCGATGCTCGTCGCCGCGCTCATGTCGGGGACGGCCCTCCTCGGCATCGTCTTCTATTGCGTCGTCCGGTTCCAGCTGCGGGGCCACCAGCGCGCCGCGGCGCTCGCGATCCCGGCGATCCGGCTCCTCATGACGATCGTCATCCTGGTCTCGGTCTTCCTCACCGTCGTGCAGGTGATCGGCGGGCTGTACGGCAGCGTCCCCGGCGTGGCCGACGCGACCCTGTCCTACCTCGTCGGGCCGCTCGCGCTGCCGTTCTGGATCCTCCGCGTGATCCTCGGGCTCCTCGTGCCCCTCGCGCTTCTCCTCCTCCCCCGGACCCGGACCCCTGCCGGCGTCTTCGCCGCCTCGTGCCTGGCGTTCATGGGCCTGTTCGTCGACCGGGTGGTCTTCGTCCTGGCCGGCCAGATCGCCCCGACCACGGCCTCGTCCGGCGTGGTCTCCGACCCCTGGGCCACGTACGTGCCGAGCTTCGTCGAGGTGAGCATCACCGTCGGGGGGATCGCGTTCATCGCCCTCGCCTACACGCTCGCCGAGCGATTCCTCGACATGGGCGAGCATGGCGGACACGTCGGGTTCTTCAGGCTGAAGGCCCCGACCTACCACGCCGCGGGAGACGAGCATTGAGGTCGCTGCTGGCCGGCATCCGCCGGCACTGGTTCGAGGTCGGGGTCGCGGTCGCCGGGATCGGCATCCTCGCGGTCGCGGGCGTCCTCGTGCTCAACATCGCGACGTCGCCGACCGGCGGGCAGGCGCAGGCGGTGCCGACCGCTAGCCCCGCCATCACGCAGCCGCCCCTCGCAGAGACCGTCAAGATCCCCGTCGACATGACCCTGCGCGACGACTGCCTCGCGTGCCACCTCGACAACGGCGGGGGCGTCGGCACGCGACCGATCCCGGCGCTCGCCCACCCCCTCGAGGGCTGGACGCTGTGCTCGTCGTGCCACGCGGCCGACCGCCTGGTCCAGACGGCACCGGGCCACACCGGCATCCACGCCGACCAGTGCCTGACCTGCCACACGAAGTACTCCAAGCCGGCCTTGGACAGGCCGCACACGGCGGACCAGAACCTCGACTGCCTGCGCTGCCACGGGACGACGCGGGCACACCTGCCGACGGCCATGGAGGGCTGGCAGGACACGACGTGCTGGCTCTGCCACCGAGCCTCGACGGTGAAGGCGCCACTGTCCCCGCACGTGCTCCCGGCCGGCCACACGTGCAGGAGCTGCCACACCGCCGGCAAGATCGGGGCGCTGCCGGCCGATCATGCGCAGCGGTCCGAGGACACGTGCACCGCGTGCCACTCGAGCGCCCCTGTGCTCGCGCCGACGGCGCCGCACGACCTGGAGTCCCGCGAGGGGATGTGCTCGTTCTGCCACAAGGAGATGGCGACGCGCTGAGACGGGCCGCGACGGGCCGCGACGGGGTAGCGGGCGGGCGCACGGGCAGGCGCGCGGGACGGTGCGGCGAGGGGTCGGCGCGCGGGCAGGCACGCCGAAGGCACGCCCGGCAGTGCCCAGGGTCCCACCCGCCACATGACCGCCGAGCCGCTCTGGGGTACGAATGGCCCTACGGGTGCCGTGGGCACAACAGTGGATAGTGGTGGCGCGTACCCGCGCCGTGTCTGTGTGGGCGGGATCCGGTCGGAGAGGTGATGGTGAAGGCGAACGGGCGCGCTCCGGGTGCGGGTCTCAAGCTGGGCGTGCTCCTCGCGATCTTCGACTTCCCGATGCTCACGGCCGGGTTCCGGGCCGTCATCGACGCCGAGCTCGACATGCACGTGGTCGACGAGGTGGACGACGGCGACTCCATGCGCGAGCGGATCGAGCGGTCCACCGCCGACGTCGTGATCGCCGAGTGCCTCCCGTTCACCGGTGACGGGCGCTCCGCGTTCCGGATCATCGAGGCGGTCCGCGCCGTGAAGCCGGAGGCCAAGGTCCTCGCGCTCGAGTGCCGGTGCAGCACCGAGCAGTTCTCGCTCGCGCTCAAGGCGGGGGCCGACGGGTTCCTCTCGCGCGAGGCGCAGGGAGGCGACGTCGTGGCGGCGATCCGGTGTGTGAGCCGCGGTCAGACGTACGTGTGTCCCACCATCGTCACCCGCATGGTGAACACGTACGTCCTCAAGTCGCCGACCGGGCCGCTGCAGGACCCCTACGACGCCCTCAACGACCGCGACAAGGAGGTGCTCCTGCTCGCGGCCGTCGGCCACACGAACCGCGAGATCGCGAAGACGCTGCACCTCAGCGAGCAAACCGTCCACAACTACCGCGCGAACATCATGGAGAAGCTCGGGTTCCACGATCGGGTCGAGCTGCTCAAGTTCGCGATCCGGCGCGGGGTCATCAGCACCGCCGACCTCTGAGCCCGGTCGCCACGGGCGACCACGAGCCGGCCCGGGCGGAACCGGAGCGCGGCCTCCCGCGTCGAAGCCGCAGGCGGGCCCTCGCCCGCGCTCGTGGAAAGGTCGCATCATGCCTCGCTCGCTCCTGCTCCTCCCGCTCGCCGTCGTCGCGCTCGTCGCGTGCTCGTCGGGCGCCACCCCTGCTCCCTCGTCAGCGCCGGCGCGCCAGACACCCACCCCATCGCCCACCGCGGTCCGGCTCGATGCGAGCGCCAGCGGGACGACCGTCACCGTCGCCCCGGGCACCCCCATCACGATCGAGCTCGCGAGCAACGCCACCACGGGCTACACCTGGGTCCCCACGACGCTCCCCGACTACGGACACGTCGCCATCGACGGCCCGACCGAGGGGACCTACGTCGCGCCGTCCACCGAGCCCGGCGTCGCCGGCGCCGGTGGCACGCAGGTCTGGACGCTGCACGCCACGAAGGCGGGGACGACGTCCTTCGGCCTCGGCTACCTCCGGCCGTGGGAATCCGGCGTCGCGCCTGTGGACACGTTCTCGGTGACGTTCGTCGTGCCGTAGCGCGAGGCAAGGCTCGGCGACGCGCCACAGGTGCGCGCCCCGGCGCTGCGGGCAGTCCGCGGGCAGTCGGCGGGCAGTCTGGCGCCGCGGGTCAGTCGCCCGTCGATGCCCTTCCCCGAAGCACCTCGACGAGGAAGGCGGCGGCGGCAACGGCGGCCCGGAACCGGCCGTGCGCGCCGTGCTGGAAGAGCCGGAGGTCGAGGGCGCTGGTCCGATCGAGCGCCGGTTCGGCCACGACCACCCGGAGCCGGGTCTCCGCGTCGGTCGCGCGGGCCACCAGCGCGACGCCGATGTCGGCGCCCGCGTCCCGGGCGACCTCGGCCGCGATCTCGTCGAGCGGCCAGTCGGTCGGCTCGGGCGCGACTCCAGGGCCGTGCGTCACGCTCCGGTCGAGGGCGGGGACCTCCGCTAGGAGCGTGCCGAGCGTGCCATGAGTGCCGGCCTCGACGATCGCCAGCCGCACGTTCCCGAGCGCCGCCGCCTCGGCGACGAGGTCGGCCCACGTCGTCTCGCCTTCCGCCCGGACGAAGCCCTCGAGGATCTCCCGCACCGTCGCGGCCGTCGCGTCGAGGATCGCGGCAGCGGGCTTCGCGACACAGCCATCGATGCCCGCCTCGTCGACGGCGGAGATCCGGACGTCCAGCCAGTCGGCGCGCGCGTAGGTCGCGACCACCGGGTTCGCGGCGCGGAGCATCGACTCGCCCAGGAGCTCGGCGACGTGCGACTCGCCGATCCCGTATGTCCGGAGCGTGCGGACGACGCGCCCGTCACCGAGGCCGCGTTCGACGAGGTGCGGGAGCACCCAGCCGGTCCACATCGGCCGCAGCTCGCGCGGTGGTCCCGGGAGCAGCACCAGGACACGCCCGTCGGGCCGGTCCACCCACCAGCCGGGCGCCGTGCCGTTGGGGTTGGGGATGGTCGTCGCCGACGGTATGAGCCACGCCTGCTTGAGATTCACCTCGGGCAGGGCGATCCCGCGGCGCTCGAAGAGGGCGCGGAGCCAGGCCTCGAGATCGGGGTCCACCTCCGGGACCTCACCGATCGCGGCCGCCACCGCCTCGCGCGTGAGGTCGTCGGGCGTGGGACCGAGCCCGCCCGTCGAGAGGACCAGGTCGGCATCGGCGAGCGCGGCGGCGAATGCGAGCGTGACGACGCCGAGGTCGTCGGGCAGCGCGGCGATCCGCCGGACCGCCACGCCCTGCATCGAGAGCGCGCCGGCGAGATCGCCGCCGTTCGTGTCGCGGGTCTCGCCCGAGGTGAGCTCGCTGCCGATCGCAAGGAGGTGCGCGGTCCGGAGCGGGCGAGGCGCCGGTGCGAGGCGGGTCGCATCCATGGACAGCAGCGTAGTCCTCGGCGCGGCGCCCGTGCCCGGCTGCCGGGACGATGCGACGGCGGGCCGATGTTCGGGCCCAGGCGGTGCGGCGGCCCAGATCACCGGGCACGACCGCGGCCACGTCGAGCGTGTGGTCGTCCTTGACCGGCAGAGCTACACGCGCCACGATCACGCGGGCTCCGACGATAGCCTCTACTTCGTCTCCGGCGAGGGCGACCCCAGGGTGGAGGATGACGAAGGGGATCCGTGAAGCGGCACATGAAGACCGGCGACACGGCCGATGTCCCGGTCGGCGACCTCCCGAAGCGATGAGGACGACCCGATGACGCTGACGATGACCGAGAGCCCACTCCTGCGGATGACGCTGGAGACGCCCACCCGCTACTGGAACGATTCCTGCGCCGTCGACGAGCTCGAGTACGCCGTCGAGCGCGGCGCGACCGGTGCCACGTCCAACCCGAGCATCGTGCTCGACGTCATGAAGAAGGAGAAGGCCCACTGGGTGCCGCGCGTCCGCGAGATGGCGGACGCGAACCCGACGTTGACGGAGGTCGAGCTCACCTGGGCGATCATCGAGGAGATGGCCGTCCGGGGGGCTGCCGTCCTGCAGCCGGTCTTCGACGGCACGGGTGGCCAGAAGGGACGCCTCTCGCTCCAGACCAACCCGGCCAACCACCGCGACCCGGTCCGGATGGTGGAGCAGGGCGTCCGGTTCGCCGGGCTGGCCCCCAACATCCAGGTGAAGTACCCGGTCACCGCGGCGGGGCTCATCGCCATCGAGGAGGCGACCTCGCGCGGTGTCAACATCAACGGCACGGTGAGCTTCACCGTGCCGCAGGCCCTCGCCGTCGCCGAGGCCGTGGAGCGCGGCCTCGACCGGTACGCGGCGGCCGGCGGTGACGTGGCGGCGATGACGCCGATCAGCACGATCATGGTCGGGCGCCTGGACGACTGGATGAAGGTCGTCGTCGAGCGCGACGGCCTCGCCGTCCACCCGGACGCGCCCAACTGGGCAGGCATCGCGGCGTTCAAGCGCGCGTACGGCATGTTCCGGGAGCGTGGCTACCGGAGCCGGCTCCTCGCGGCCGCCTACCGACACCGCCTGCACTGGACCGAGTTCGTCGGTGGGGAGGTGAGCCTCACCATGCCCTACCCGTGGCAGGTCCGGTTCAACGCGAGCGGCATCTCGCCGGAGCCGCGCATGGACGTGCCCGTCGATCCCGCGATGATCGACGACCTGCTCGAGCGCATCCCCGACTTCCGGCGAGCGTACGAGCCCGACGGCATGACCCCGGACGAGTTCGAGTCGTTCGGGGCCTCGGCGCGGACGCTCCGCGCGTTCATCAAGTCGTATCACGATCTCCAGGGCGCGATCCGCGACATCGTCCTGCCCGACCCCGACGTCCGGGCCGGCTGAGGCGCGGCGCGGTACCCTCTCCCTTACGCATAGGAGGCATACACGTGGCTACCGAGGTCATGCAGCCCGCGACGCTGCCCATCCTGTCCCACTGGATCGACGGCCGCCCGGTCGAGGTCCTCCTCGACCAGACCGGACCCGTGCACAACCCGGCGACAGGCGCGGTCATCGGCCGGGTCCCGCGCGGCGGCGCCGCCGAAGTCGCGCAGGCCGTGGCCGCGGCCAAGGCCGCGTTCCCTGCCTGGCGCGACACGCCGCTCATCGCGCGGAGCCAGGTGTTCTTCGCGTTCCGCGAGCTCATGTGGCAGCACCGCAAGGAGCTGGCCACGCTCATCACGCGCGACCACGGCAAGACCTTCCCCGACGCATTCGCCGAGGTCACCCGCGGGATCGAGACGGTCGAGTTCGCATGCGGGCTGCCGGTCCACCTCGCCGGCCTCAATACCCCCAACGTCGCCACCGACGTCGACGCCTTCACCCTGCGCGGGCCGCTCGGCGTCACCGCCGCGATCACGCCCTTCAACTTCCCGGCGATGGTCCCCCTGTGGATCTACCCCATCGCGCTCATGTGCGGGAACACGATGGTCCTCAAGCCCTCGTCCCACACGCCGGGCGCGACCCAGCTCCAGGCGGAGCTGTGGACGGAGGCCGGCCTGCCCGATGGCGTCTTCAACATCGTGTACGGCGGCCGCGAGGCCGTCGTCGCGATCGTCGAACACCCGGACATCAAGGCGATCCAGTTCGTCGGCTCGACGGCGGTGGGACGCTACGTCTACGAGACCGGCACGAAGCTCGGCAAGCGGGTCGGGGCGTACACCTCGGCGAAGAACGCGATGATCGTCCTGCCTGATGCGGACATGGAGCTGACGGCCGACGCGGCGGTCGCGTCCGGGTACGGCTCCGCCGGCGAGCGCTGCATGGCGCAGACGCTCGTCATCGCCGTCGGCGACGCGGGCGAGAAGCTCCGCCCGCTCATGCTCGAGCGGATCGCGAACCTCAAGGTGGGCCCCGGCATGGAGCCCGGCATGGACATGGGTCCGCTCTACTCTGCCGAGCACCGCGAGTCGGTCATCAAGTGGATCGACAAGGGCGAGGCAGAGGGCGCGGAGCTCGTCGTCGACGGCCGACCGTTCCACCATCCCGAGAATCCCGATGGCTACTTCCTCGGCGTGACCCTCTTCGACCAGGTGACGCCCGCGATGGAGATCTACCAGGAGGAGATCTTCGGGCCGGTCCTGGGCATCGTCCATGCGAAGACGTACGACGAGGCGCTGGGCCTCATCAACGGCCACAAGTACGCGAACGGCACCGCGATCTTCACGACGGACGGCGGCGCGGCGCGGCGCTTCAAGCTCGAGGTGGACGTGCCGATGATCGGGGTCAACGTCCCGATCCCGGTGCCGGCCGGCTACATGTCGTTCGGCGGCGCGAAGGAGTCCGCCCTCGGCGACCTCGCGATGCGCGGCGAGGACGGCGTCCGCTTCTTCACCCAGCAGAAGATGGTCACCGAGCGCTGGCCGGAGCCCGGCCGCCGCGGCGCTCTCAGCCTCGTCTTCCCCGGCAACAGCTGAGCGAAGATCGCTCACCCGATTCCAAGAGCACCAGAGCCAGACGCGGCGCAGAACGCCGTCCGTCTCACCCGGCGTAATAGCGCCGGAAGGAGACGAGCGGTACCTCGTGGGTACGACACGGCACGGTCAGGCCGAACGTGCGGGTGACGACATCGGCGGTCTTCTCGGCCATCACGCGCGCCGTGGACATCTTGCCGCCAGCGATGGTCACGAAGCCCTCCACGTCGTCCCGCTCGGCGTGGTCGAACACCTGGAACGTCCGGCTGAGCTCGCGCTCGCTCGCGCCCGGCTGGGCGATCAACGGTCGCGCAGCGGCGTTGATCGAGTGGATGGGGTAGCGGGCGATCGCCGGGATGATCGTCGCCCCGGCCTGCATCAGGAACTCGATGTGGTCCGGGGGAGGGCGCAGCTGGTCGCAGTCGGCCGCGGTCCATGAGGTCGTACCGAGGATCGTCTGGTTGCGCAGGGGCACGACGAAGTCGCCGCTGGACGGCCGGTGCATGAGGTTCACGATGCGCTGGGTGAACCGCTTGCCGATGATCACGTGGGCGCCCGGGCTCAGGCTGAGCGGGACGCGGATCCCGGCCATGGTGGACACCTTGTCCGCCCACGGGCCGGCGGCGTTGACGACCAGGTCGGCTTTGACGTCGAACCGCTCGCCGTTGACGCGGTCCCAGGCCGCGACCCCGGTCACCCGGTTCCCCTGCATGAGGAACCCCTCCACCTCCGTGTAGCGCAGGAAGCGCGCCCCGTTCGCCCGCGCGGTGGCCGCGAAGGCCAGGGTGAAGCGCAGCGGCTCGGCCACGCCGTCCGGGATGATCGCGGCACGGGTGATCTCGCGGGTGACGTTGGGCTCGAGGCTCCAGGCCTGTTGCGGCGTGATCTCCTCGACCGGGACGCCGCAGGCGTGGCAGCCGTCGAAGAAGCGGTCGGCATAGGAGGGATCGTCGGACTCCAGCAGGATGAACAACCCTCCGTTGGTCTCCATGCTGTACGGCGGCATGATCCGCTTGATGATCTCGTTCTCCGCGATGGCCTCGACGGCGGACTCGGTGTCGGTGACCACGTAGCGGGCCCCGCTGTGGAGGAAGCAGCTGCAGCGCCCGGTGGTGGCCGACGCCAGGTCGCCACGCTCGATCAGCACGACCTCGAAGCCGCGGAGCGACAGGTCATGAGCCACGGCGCAACCGGTCGAACCGCCGCCGATGACCAGCACTCGCCTCTGTCCCACGGTCCCATCCCCTCGCGCCGCTCAGGCCGGAAAGAAGTGCTCCAGCGCCACCGCCACGCCGTCGTCGTCGTTGCTGGCCGTGCGGTGGGTCGCCGCGGCCCGGATGGCCTCGACGCCGTTCGCCATGGCCACGCGGAAGCCCGCCGCGGCGAACAGCGGCAGGTCCGAGTCGTAGTCTCCGATGGCCAGCGTCTCGTCCGGACGGACGCCGGCCCGGGCCTGGAGCCACGCCAGTGCCGGGCCCTTGCCCGCCCCGGGCCCAAGCACATCGAGCCAGTCGGGCGAGGCCAGGCTGACGCGTGCCCGGTCGCCGAATGCGGCACTCGCCTCGCGGGCGGCCCGCTCCAGCACCGGGCGCGGCGCCGCGAGACTGGCCCGCATGATCGGCACGGGCACGTCCTCCATGCGGGCGAACGGCCGGGTCCGCAGGTCATAGCGCTGCTCGATCATGGCCACGCGGTCGCTGTCACGGTCCACCCAGTAGTCGGAGTCGGCGTTCACGAACACCGGCTGGTCGAAGCGCTGCAGGAAGGCGACGGCTTCGGCCGCGAGCGCCGGCAGCAGGGTCTCGGCCCATATGATCGACTTCGGGGCCGGCTCGTACACCATCGCTCCGCCGCTGGAGATGTAGTACAGCCCCTGCCTCTCGAGCGGTACCCTGCCCGCGATGCTGGCCCGGTCGCGCGCAGTCGCGAGCGCGACGATCGCTCCTGCATCGAGCAGCCGCTTCAGCGCCGCCAGGTTGCGCGCCGAGACCTGCTGCCTGCTGTCCAGCAGGGTGCCGTCCAGGTCGATCGTCACCAGGCGGATCGCCGTCATGCCCAGCCGCCGACCACATCTGACGTCGGCCCGACGCGGTGGGACGCTCGGCGGATCCGGAGATGCACGACCTCGCCGTCCATCTGCCTACGACCGCGGCCGGAACAGGCGACGCAGGCCGTCGCCGGCGATCCGACGGCGCAGTGCCACGACGCTTCGCGCCGGATCGACGCCGCCCGGGCAGACTTCGGAACACTCGAAGGCGGTGTGACAGCGCCAGCAACCGTGCTCGCTTCCGGCCAGTCGCCACAACGCGTCGAGATCCACTCCATCGCGCGGCTCCTCGATCATGCGGGCGATCGCCGCCAGGGCCGCCGGCCCCACGTACGGCGGGTCCATCCCGGAGACCGGACAAGCGGAGAAGCACAGGCCGCATTCAAGGCAGTCCTCGAACCGAAGCGCCGGGACGGGTCGTGGGGCGGGCATGCCGCTGGTCTCGTCGAGGATGAGTTCGGCGATGCGGATCGATGCGAACTGCGCCCGCTCCATGCGCTCGTAGAAGGGGGCCATGTCCACGAAAAGATCGCTGATCACCGGCAGGTTGCGGAGCGGCTCCAGCGTCAACGTGCCCCCATCCTTGGTGAGCGACCGGATCGCGGTGCTGCAGGGCAGTCTCTCGCGTCCGTCGATGCGCATGCCGCAGGACCCGCACGCCCCGTGATGGCACGCCTGGCGGAAGACCAGGGTGCGGTCCTGCTCCGCCCAGATGCGCTCGATCGCGTCGATCACATACTCGTCGGGGCTGCACTCCACGACGAAGGTGTCAAAGCGCGGCGGCACGCCGTCCTGCTTGTACCGGAAGACCCGGAAGGTCACGTGCCAGTCCATTGCGCGCAGGCCCCGCCAAATGTCGCGATGCTCGAATCGATCAGGCGCTCCCCTGCTGGACCGGGTGAGCCGTCGCCGGCTCCACGGGCCCGGTTCGGAGGAGCGCCTGATCTGTCGTTTCCGCGCCCGTCAGGCGCAGTTCATGGGTGGCACCGGGCCGATCCATCGGGCGCGGTCGCCAGGATGGAGTCAGTCCGGTGCCAGACTGCCCGGTTCAGCCGGCCAGCACCTCGGCGATATCCATGACCTTGATGCCTGCCGCCTTCGCGACGGGCGCCAGGTTCCGCTTCGAACAGGGGGCAGCCGTGACGACGGTGGGCGCGGCCAACGCGAGCTCCTCGGCGCGGCGAGCGGCCACCATGTCGGCCCATCCCTGGTCGAAGTACGCCAGCAACGGACCGGTCGGGTTCGACTTCTCGCGAGTGAAGTAGCACTCGACGAGCTCGAGCCCGGCCACCTTCTTCAGCACGTTCCGCGGTGCATCGAACACACCCAGGAAACGTCCCAGGTACGCCGGATCGTGGAAGGTCACCTTGCCCTTGAGCTTGCCGGTGACTCCCAGCTTCTCCAGGTACTCGGTGTGATGGAGGACCTTGGCATCGAGCTTCAGGCCCAGCGTGGGATACCACTCACGCAGCGCATAGACGACGGCCGGGCAGTTCGCCACGACGGTCTTCGCGCCGCTCTCCTTGATGAAGCCGGCGAACTCCCTGGCCTTCTCTTCGGCCAGCGTCCACAGGCCCAGGTCGTACAGTCCCCAGCCGTCGGTGCCCTTCGCCAGGACGGCGAAATCCACGCCCTTGGCCTTGAGGATCTTCTTCATCGCCTCGGCGATCTCGGGCGTCTTCGCGCGGGTCGTGTCATCGACGATGTACAGCACATCGGCCTTGCCCACGGCGCCCTTCGCGTCCTTCGTCCCGTACACATTGCCGGTCTTGAGGACGTTCGCCTCGATCTCCTTCACGAACGCGGGCGCAGCACCGGCGTCCACGAGATCGGCACGGGCGGGACGATCCCAATCGCCCTCGTCGATATCGAAGATCTCGCTCGCGTTGTCGCGATTCCAGATCTGGTCGATCTTGGTGTTGAAGCTCCAGTACATCGCCTGCACGACGTCCGGCGTCCACGTCAGTCGGCCGCCGGCCACCAGCATCGCGATCTGTGCAGAGCGATTGGGCGTGTACTCGCGGCCCACGCACCGCACCATCGGGTCGTAGGACCGGTAGTAGACGTGATCGATGGCGGTCCGCTCTAACAGATCCCGCATCCCAGAGATTCGCATCGTATCCATATCTCCTTCACCTAACCCCCAGCTTCGCCTACAGCCCCAGCTTGCCGGGGTTCATGATCCCGTATGGATCCAATGCGTCCTTGATCTTCTGCACGACCGGCCACATCGTCGGCGCATCCAGATGGATCCACGGTCCCTTGTTGACGCCGACACCGTGGTGATGGCCGATCGTGCCATCCACCGAGAGGACCGCCTTCATCGCCGCATCCATGATGCGCCAGTAGGTGCTCTCGATCTCCGTCTCGCTCTCCGCGAACGCACTCCAGATGATGTACAGGTTGCCGCCGGTCGGATAGAAGTGCGAGCCGTGCCCGAAGACTTCGTGCGCGCCCTCCGCCTTGATCGCGGTGATCATCGCGTCGTGCATGGCCGTGAGGTTCTTGTACGTGGATGCACACTCGATCGCGTCGCCGATGCCATTCGGCAGCATGTATGCCTTCTTGAGATAGCCGGTGTCGTAGCGCTTGCGCCACCAGCGCTCGCCAAGGCCCGGCCGCTCGATGCCGCCGAGTGCCTTGCATGCCTCATGGACGACCTTGGCCTCCAGGTCGACCAGGTCCTCACGGCCCTCGCAGGCGAAGTAGAGTCCGCTCTCCTTGCCCACGAACTCCTCGTATCCGAGCTCGTGGTACGCGTGCGCGACTTCGACCTCGTCGTACAGGCGCATGACCGCCGGGGACAGGCCCGAGGCCAGGATGTCGCGGCAGGCCTGGACGCCCGCCTCGAACGTCGGCATCCCGTAGCCGATCCACGTGCGCTTGGCAGGCGCGGGCCAGATGCGCAGCGTGGCTTCCGTGATGATGCCCAGCGTGCCCTCGGAGCCGATGAACAGCTGGTCCATGTCCGGTCCGCAGGAAGAGCGGGGATAGTTCTTGGTGCGTGCGATCGAGCCATCGGCGAGCACGATCTCGAGCGACTGGACGATGTCCTCGATCTTCCCGTACTTGCTGGAGAACGTCCCGACGCCGCGCGGGGCGATCCATCCACCCACGGTCGAGCAGCGGATCGACTGCGGGTAGTGGCCGCCGATGTAGCCCCGCATGTTCAGCTGGTCTTCGTAGTCCTGGCCGAGCATGCCCGTCTGGACGGTCACGGTCAGCGAGTAGGGATCCAGGTCGATGAGGCGGTTCATCCGCTTCATATCGATGACGATCCCGCCCCTGACCGCCAGGATGCCCCCGATCGTGCCCGACGTCCCACCGGCCGGAACGACCGGGATCCGGTTGTAGTTGGCGATCTTGACGATCTCCTGGACGTCGGCCGTGGAGCCTGGGAAGACCACCATGTGGGGCAGGTACGGCAGATCGTCACGCCGAACCCACTTGAAGGCGGGCGGCATGATGTCATGCGAGTAGCAGATCAGATCTGCGATCGAGGTCGCCACGTTCCGCTTGCCGACCACGGCTTCGAGCTGGTTCAGCAGGATGGGATCGACCTGGATGGCGTCGCCACGCGCCAACGCCGCGTCTAACGATAGTGCTGTCGTCACGCTGTTCTCCATACATCGAGCCCCATGGACATGGGGGCTTCGTCACGAGTTGATGCGCGCCGCCGTGCCCGGGCGGCTGAGACGAGAGATAGCGATCCTATGCTCGTGCTCCATCCACGAGCTCATGCATACGAGCGAACACCCGGTCGGTCCAGGCGTCATCAAGCCAGCCGAGGAAGAAGATCAGGTCACTCGAGCTGAAGCGCTTGCGCATCAGGTGAGCGTTGTGATAGGCCCAGCGAGCCTGGCTCTCGGGGACCGGAACGTTCAGCTCCTCGAAGTACAGGGGGTGCTTGGCCTTCTCCAGTGCCGTGACGTACGGCTCCACCCGCGTCATCAACGACTCGAGATGGGCCTTCTTGTTCTCCCAGTCGGCCAGGAAGGCTTCGAACTTCGGCCGCGCCTCGTACCAGCCCTCGAGCTTCTGCCGATAGTCGTTCCAGCACTCCGCGCCCATGGCGCCCGTCGGATCGAATTCGGCGAAGGTGTCCTTGACGCGCTTCTCCATGGCTTCAACGGTGGGGTAGCACTTCTCGATATCCACCTGCGCGGGATCGAGACGATCGAGAAGCCAGCCCAGTGCGATGAGCGCCGGGATCCCCGCGACCGCGACCTGCGAGCCGTGGTTGGCGGTCTGCCGTCCGAAGTGGTCCGCCCCCAGGTCCAGCATGTGCGACACGACGTGCTCGAACCCGGAGACCGGCGAGGACTCCCGGCCGTAGGTCATGGTCAGCCCGCCAAGAGTCAGGATCTTGGCCAGGACCTCCATGCCGAGCTTCGAACGTTCGCCGATCTCCTCCGCGTAGGGGAACATCAGGTAGTCGACGTCTTCGAGGATCCACCACGATCCCCACAGGAACTTGGCAGACCCGAAGTACTCGGCGCAGTACCAGTCGGCGAAGCCGGGGAACATCGCACACATGTCGCCGATCCCACCGAGGCTGTACTCCAGCGGGCAATCGGCAAGGATCCTCAGGTCGGCGATGATGACATCCGGCTGACGCGAAGGCCACGTGCGCTTGACGCCGTCCTTGGAGATGATCGCGAGCCGCGAGCAGTACGCCGGCACCGAGTTGGCGGTCATGCAGACCACCAGCGGGAGCTTCGGCTCGTCCGGATGATCCTGGGCAAATCCGAAGCAGGCATGCTTGGTGATGTCGGCGATCACGCCCGAGCCGACCGTGGCCACCGGCACACCGGTCCTCAGGTGGCTCTTAACGAGACTGACCTCGTGGAAATCAGGATGCACGAGGCCGTACTTGTCGCCTTCCAGCTCGATCACTTCCGCGTTGAAGCCGGCGTCGGCGAGCATGTTCCTGACCATGGGCTTGAGATCGACCCCATCACGCCGATAGGGGACCTTGTCCATGACCAGGATCAACTCACCCGAGCCATCCGGCGCCATGTCCCGGAGGACCTGGGGCAATTCGAGGATGGCCTCGTCGTGGATGATGAGTCTCTTGAACTCCATCCCCTCCGGAAGCTGATCGTAGTCATCCCATCGCCTGATCTTCTCCTCGAGATCCGGCATGTTCGCCGGGTCGTACTTGAAGACGGGCGGTGGGAGCTTGTTCACCCGAAGCGCCATCGGACCGAACCTCCAGGACGTCGCTTGGCTGGATCGTTTCCGGGCCCCCAAGCCCCCGAACGCCCACGGATGACTCCGGTCGGCGGCGTGGTTGGCCCTCTCTTGCTGGTCCTGTCGGCGCGGGATCGGCGCCCCAGGCACGCCGCGTCGTCGGCCACTCGAGCTCTGTCGAGGACGACCGCCTGATACGCGGCGCAGGACGAACGGCAAACGGGCGGCTCCGGCACCTGGGGGACCAGGCGGCTGGCGATCAGCCGAGCATGTGTGCCTGATGAGCCTTGTCGGGTCGGCTTGGGCTACGTGGCAGCCGACGTCGGCTGCCACGTAGCGAACGCTTCCTGTTGACTAGCCGTGCGTGAGCTGGAACTTGTTCAGCTTCTTGTAGAAGCCGGACTCTGCAAGAGCCGTGTAGGACTCCTTCCAGAGCTCGTACAGGTCGTTGTAGGTCTCGTGATTCTTCGCGTCGGGCTCATAGGTCCCGGTCTTGTGAAGCATCGCCTCGCAGCCTTCTGCGACGGTCTTGAACACGCCGGAGCCGACGCCGCCCAGGATGGCCGCGCCGATGACCGTGCACTCACCTTCCTGCATGGAAGAGGTGGGGCTGCCGTAGATGTCGGCCTGGATCTGGCACCAGAGCGGGGACTTGGTCGATCCACCGCTCATCATGATCTCGCGCTGGGGCACGAACCGCTGGAAGGCCTCGACGATGTCTCGGGCCTCGAATGTGACGCCCTCCATCACCGCGCGGGCCATCGAGCCGAACTCGGACTTGAAGCTCAGGCCGAAGAAGCCGGCGCGCGCCAGGTTGTCATAGTGCGGCGCCACGGATCCGGCCAGGTACGGATGGAAGAACACGCCATGGCTGCCCACCGGCACGGACTTGGCATGCTCGTTCATGATCACGAAGGGGTCGACCTTGGTGAAGGGCTCGACGAGCTTCACCATGTGGCCGACGTTGTCACGGAACCAGCGATAGGCGCCGCCGGCCGCGGCCTGGATGCCCTCGGCCTCCCACGTCTTGACCGGGAACGCGTGCGCCGAGAGGCTGACGGCCATGGTGTCGTCGTACTTGGGCGAATTGAGGTGGGCGACGCTGACGCCCGCCGTGCCGAAGGTGACTTCGCACAGCCCCTCGTCGATCACGCCGGCACCGATCGCCGCGCACTGCTGATCGCCACCGCCCGTGCAGAGCGGCATGCCGATC
>Ga0315297_10000674_pt1 | contig 20087 bp, 20 predicted proteins | sample YL17G15_0_MG_FD_203628 | JGI IMG/M metagenome (GOLD analysis project Ga0315297, IMG submission 203628) | Sediment microbial communities from Yellowstone Lake, YNP, Wyoming, USA - YL17G15_0 | ecosystem: Environmental > Aquatic > Freshwater > Lake > Sediment | place: USA: Wyoming | collected... | reverse complement strand
AGTTAGAGTGGTAACGAATCACTGAGGGAAAATGACCCGTGATTGAGATAAGGTTGCACGGCAGGGGCGGCCAAGGGGCCGTCACCGCCTCTAGGATCATCGCCACGGCAGCCTATGAGGAGGGCAAGTATAGCCAGGCCATCCCCATGTACGGCACCGAGAGGCGCGGAGCACCCCTAACCGCATATGTCCGCATCGACAACGTGCGCGTCAGGGAGAGGGAGCTGGTACACACTCCGGATATCAGCCTCTGCTTCGACCCATTAATCAGCCTACAACAGGCTGTTGCTAACGACCTGAAGCCAAACGGCCATGTCCTGCTTAACGTCCCGTTCGCGCCCGAGAAGAGCGAGCTCGCGGGCAACATAAATATCGCCACCGTCGACGCGACCAGCATCGCGCTGGAAACCCTTGGCAGACCCATCACGAATACCGCGTTGCTCGGAGCCTTCGCCAAGGCGACTGGCATCGTTAAGCTCGAGTCCATCGAAAAGGCCATCAAGAAGTACTTTCCAGGCAGGCTCGGCGACATGAACATCGCCGCCGTAAGGAAGAGCTACGAGAATGTCTCCCCCTGGGTCACCGCGAAGAACAAGGTCGCCCCCAAGATACAGGTCGACCTCAACGTCGGCGGGTACGGCACCCTTAAAGATGTCAGCAGCTGGCGCGTCTTCTACCCCGTCGTCAACGAGGAGAAGTGCATCGGCTGCAAGACGTGCTGGATCTTCTGCCCAGAGGCCGCTCTCGAGTGGAAGGCGAACAACAAGCCAGCGATGGTCGACCGCGCCTGCAAGGGCTGCGGTGTCTGCGCAAACGAGTGCCCCGTCAAGGCCATCGAGATGAAGAGGGTCGAGGGCGCGTAAGGAGGATAATGAAATGTCATACGAAGTAATGGTCGGTAACAAGGCGACGGCAGTAGGCTGCAAGCTCGCTCGCGTCAAGGTTGCTGCGGTTTTCCCCATCACCCCCCAGACCACGATCACCGAGTACCTCTCGGAGATCTACGCGTCGGGGGAGCTACCCGGCTTCGAGTTCGTTAACGCCGAGGGAGAGCTCAGCTCTCAGGTCATCGTCCAGGCAGCGACGGCGGTAGGTGCACGCAGCTTCACATGCACCTCAGGCCCAGGTCTCCTCTACATGCACCACCCGATGCAGGAGACCGCCAGCAAGAGGCTACCCCTCGTCATGGCGGTCGTCCACCGCAGCGTGAAGAGCATGCAGCCTGACCACAGCGACCTCATGTCGCAGCAGTGGCAGGGCTGGCTCCACATCTACGTGGAGAACGCCCAGGAGATACTCGACACCACAGTGATGGCATACAAGATCGCAGAGGACAAACGCATCCGCCTCCCAGTCGCGATCGGCTACGACGGCTACGTCCTCAGCTACACGGCTGAGCCCGTCGAGATCCCCGCGCAGGAGGATGTCGACAAGTTCCTCCCACCCTACAAGCCCATGCCGAGCATCCTACCCGATGAGGTCGATCCGAAGACCTTCGGCGCAGGCTGGGGCGAGGGCGACCCCATGAAGCCATGGCAGATGCACAACGAGGCGGCACTCAACGGCGAGACTGTAATCAAGGAGGTCTTCGCTGAGTGGGGTAAGAAGTTCGGCCGCACATACGGCAACGGAATGATCGAGCCATACCGCGTAGAGGGCGCTGACTGCGTCATCACCGCGATGGGCACGATCGCCGGAACCGCGATGGCAGCGATCGACAAGCTCTGGGCGGACGGCAAGAAGGTCGGACTCGTGAAGATCAGGAGCTTCCTGCCCTTCCCGAGGAACGACTTCAAGGAGATCGCCAAGGGCGTAGGCGCCATCGGCGTCTTCGACCGTAGCTGCCAGCCGGGCATGTGGGGTCCAGTCTATCACCAGATGAGGAGCACCCTCTACGACGAGGCGAAGAGGACCCCCATCCTTGGATTCATCGGCGGCCTCAGCGGAAAGGAGGTACGTGTCGCCGACATGTACAAGATCGGTGAGAAGACCTTGAAGGTCGCACAGGGTGGGAAGCACGAGGCTCCCATCCAGTGGGTTTAGGAGGTAATGTGAAATGAGTACGCAAAGAATGACGAGAGCCCAGGTTCCCATGGAAGAGATGATCCTAGCGCCGGGCAGCACCTGCCAGGGCTGCGGTGCCGCCATGGCCGCGAGGCTCACCTTCAAGGTCCTAGGCCCCAACCTCATCAGGCACGGCATCCCGTGCTGCCCAGACCACGTCACGAAGCACCCGCGCGCAGGCGCGGTCTTCGAGGGCGGCGGCGCCTCCCTGACAGGTACCGCCCGTGGCCTCAAGGCCATCGGCAGGACCGACGTCAAGGCGGTCGCCTTCTTCGGAGACGGCGGCACCTACGACATCGGCCTCCAGGGCCTATCAGCAGCCGCTGAGCGCAACGAGAACATCCTAGTAGTCACGAAGGACAACGAGGCCTACATGAACACGGGCGGCCAGAGGAGCGGCGGCACCCCGAAGTACGCGGAGACCACCACGAACCCAGTCGGCCCGAACAGCAGGGGCAAGGGTGAGCCCAAGAAGAACATCCCGATGATCTTCGCGGCCCACTACGTCCCCTACATCGCGACGGCCTCAGTCGCCTTCCCCGAGGACCTCATGCAGAAAGTTAAGTACGCCAAGGACATCGAGGGCTTCAGGCTGATCCTCATCCAGGCCCCCTGCCCGGTCGGCTGGCGCTTTGACCCAGCCAAGACCATCGAACTCGCCCGCGCGGGCGTCCAGGCAGGCGTCTGGCCTCTCTACGAGATCGAACACGGTACCAGCTTCAAGCTCAACTACAAGCCGAAGGAGCTGAAGCCCGTCAGTGAGTACCTTAAGCCCCAGTCACGCTTCCGCCACATGACCGAGGTCGAGGTCAACGAGATCCAGGCCGGCGTCACGGCGAACTGGCAGAGGCTGCTCAAGGCAGACGAGATGAAGACGGTAGTCCTGTAAGACTACACCCCCCTTTTTCAATAATTACCGTCTCCCAGCGGATGCTGGGTTTTCTACTAAAGTTTATCCGGTGTTATGCGTCCCGTCTCTGCATCTTGTCGACTCTGGATCGGTTGAGGGGGGGTCTCCCGGGGAAGTTCTACGCCGTCTCGCTGTCGGGGTTCCTCTGGGAGATGGGGCTCTTCATGACGCAGCCGATTCTGACGCTCCACTACCTCAACATAGGTGCGTCGATCCTCTTCATCGGCCTCATACTGAGTCTACAGGCGTTTTTATTGATCTTTCTCAGGCTGCCATTGACGATCCTCGCTACCCGAATTGGGGAGAGGCGGATGCTCGTCATCAGCTTCGTCGCCCAAGCGCTGCAATTAGCCCTGATCGGTTTCGCCAATAGCCCAACTTGGCTCTACTTCATTCCGGTGGTCCAGCTACTTGCTACAGGGAGCTTCTTCCAACTGATAACCTCGATGAACAGCAACCAAGCGCCACCTGAGAGGCAGGGGGATGCCCTCGGGAGGCACATGACCATCGTCTCGGCGGGCATGTTCATTGGACCCGCACTATGCGGGCTGCTAGTCGAACCCCTTGGTTATTCGACCATCTTCATTATAGCCTCCCTGTTCCCCCTAGCGGGGCTGGTCATGCTTCTAAAGGCGACGCAGGGACTTGAAGATGGTGGGCGGAGCCTGCAGAGTCAAGAATTGCCGTCTCTGCGCTCGCTCAGTGCGCTGCTCGGGCAGAGGAACGTCGTAATACTCGCCTTGATCCGCACCCTTTACTCCACATCGAACAACCTCTTCCTCACCCTCTTCAGCATATACGCCGTCAAGTCTCTGAACTTCGACCCAGCGCTTGTAGCCGTCCTATACTCAATCCAGGGCGTCGCGAACGCCTTCATCAAGGTCCCATCGGGCTGGGCTTCAGATAAGTGGGGTAGGAGGGCTGTCCTGTTCGTCACCTTCTCGGGAATCGTCTCCGTCTATGTGGGCCTCGCTCTCCTGACCGCCTATCCACTCATCGCCACTGCTATGCTCTTCTTCGGGGCGTGTTGGGGTGCGCGCGCCGTGACGGAGTGGGCCTTCCTCGCTGTGATTGTGCCCGCGGAGACGAAGATGATCGCGATCGGCTACATGGAGAGTTTCTGGGACGTGGGGAGCAGCGTGGGCAGTCTGTTGGCAGGGGTCGCCGTTGGGGTCCTACCCTACAAGACAATATTCCTCCTCTTAGCCGCGCTCAACCTCCCAGCCCTTCCCTCCATATTACTGATGAAGGAGGAGAAACAGTGAGGGTCAATAACCTCCTGAGGCACCCCGGTGTGCTATTCGGCGGCCTCCTCGCCCTCACCGTCCTCTCGATAATGAACTCCGCCTACAGCTACGTCCTCAGCTCCATCAAAGGGGAGCTGACGCTGAGCTACACGGAGAGCGGCGCACTGATGTCCGTCTACTTCCTGGGCTACACGGTCGGACAGATACCTTGGGGGCTTCTAGCGGACAGGCTCGGGAGCAGGAGGGTGATGACTGTTAGCGTCCTAGGCGTCTCAGCCGCTACTATTCTCTTCGGCTCGGGCACCGACTTCACAAGCCTCGCAGTTGCGAGGTTCCTAGCGGGGCTGCTCGGGGCGGGCGTCTTCGTCCCGGCGGTCAGGCTCATAGCGGGTTGGTACGAGGCGAGAGAGCGGGGGACCGCCCTCGGCCTCCTGAACGTCGGCGGGAGCATAGGGCTGATAATCGTGACGTGGGCCTCGCCGCTCCTAGCTTTATCCTACGGCTGGAGACTCTCCCTCATCACACAGGGCGCAGCCGGGGTCGCAGCATCCGCCCTCGTCTGGTTCACCCTACGAGACGGGGCGAGGAGTAGCGGAGTCTCCGGGGACTCTCTACTATCCGCACTCAAGCAGAGAAGCTTCTGGGTCCTCGCCGTAGCCCAGTTCATCCGGCTTGGCAGCTACTACACGTTCCTAGCTTGGCTGCCCCTGATGCTGAAGGAGGAGTACGGCCTAGATGTTATCCTCGTGGGTACGGCGATGAGTCTCTTCAACCTCGCCGGGATGATCTCGAACCCAGTGGGAGGCGTGCTCGCAGACTCTGTCGGCGAGAAGACTGTGCTCATGGGTAGCTTCATGCTGCTGGCAGTGAACGTCTACGCCTTCACGGCTCTCCCTGGGGGGATAGTAATACTCGCGGCCTCCTTTCTGCTGGGTTGGCTGATAAACTTCGTCCGCAGCCCCGCCTTCACAATCATCCCCCGTCTATTCGGGGCCGAGACGGCTGGGAGCCTCTCGGGCGTACATAACACGTTTGCGAGCCTCGGCGCCCTCGCCCTCCCACTGATGCTGGGGATCGTAAAAGACGCGACAAATAGCTACAACATCGGCTGGCTCGCCCTTAGCACGATGATGATTATAGGCACGGCTCTAACCGCGTTGATCAAAGTGCCGAAGGGTTAACGCCTATACTATACCCTTTTAAGCAGAAAAAAATTCACAGCATATAACGGTGATGGATGTGCCATACTGTCCCAAGTGCGGTAAGGAAGTAAAGGATGACGCGGTCTTCTGTCCCTACTGCGGTGAGAGCATGAAGCCGCAAGAGAAGGTCGTGTATAGGCGAGCCCACGACGAGAAGAATGAGAAGAACGAGAAGGATGAAAAGGGTGAGAAGAACGAGGGTTCCGGTGGCATGTGGAGCGCCGTCATGGGCGGCCTCATCGTCCTATGGCTCGGCGTCACCTTCCTGCTCCGCACTTACGACGTATTCCCGAGCAGCCAGTGGTGGAACTGGTTCATGATGGGGCTCGGAGCCATCATAATCCTCCGCGGCCTCATGTTCTATGTCCAGACGAGTAACTGGCGCGCCTCCAGCGGACTCCTCATAGGTGGAGCAATCATCTCACTGATCGGGTTGGGCTCCTATGCCGGTTGGAGGGACTGGTGGGCTATCCTGTTGATACTCATCGGCGTCTGGATTGTCCTAAACGCCGTGTTGAGCAGGAGCAGGCACCCGCGCCCCTAGACCGCCCATCCCACGAGCAGCCGCCAAAGCCGGTGCTCAAGCACCACGTCCGGCTTATCCCTGCCGAAGACCCTGAAGTAGTTCTTCCCCATCGCCTCGATCATGTCACCGAGCCTGTAACGGGGGAGCATCGCCGTCGATACTATAACCCTACCCCACTCCCCCCGCTTCAGTTCGTGGAGCATCTTGACCCCGGAACCCGTCTCCACCTCGAATAGGTACGCGTCGTAATTCGGGGAGACGTAGGGTAGGGCGTCCCTCTGTTGGGCGAATGCGCCCTCAGTGGCGGTGTACATCTCGACCACCGGCACGTCGCCATACATCCCTCTGAGTCTCGGGGCGTAGTTCTGCTGAATCTTAGCGACACTGGTGCTGTAGATCACCTTCAGCCTCCAGAGGTCCTTCGGGTGGACACCGTGCCTCTTCTTCACATACCCGGCGAAGCCCGTCTGAACAGGGGTAACGCCGATGATGCTCACGATGTCCCGGTCCTTTGCCTTCTGGTAGATGAATTCATATCTCTTCTCCCATCCCTCCGGAGTCAGATCGGACTGCAGGGCATCAATCTCCTCCTGCCGCGGGACGAGACCGAGCCCAGCCATCATCGGGTTCAGCTTAGCGTATGTACCCGAGCTGAAACCGTAGACGACCTCCTTCCCGCCCTGTGTGAGGACCCGTACATTACTGGGGAACTGGAGGTTGAGGACGCCACCCGCGAGGAGGCCAAGGCCCCCGTTATTCATCGCGAAATTCAGGACGGCCCGTGACCCACATCTGATCAGATCCTGGAGGTGCCTCGGCGTGACGGGGACGACCTTCGACTGCCCCGTCGTTCCCCTCGTCATGACCCACGTGGTGGGCTCCTCGTCGAGGAAGACCCTATGCCCTTCTTTTCGCACCCTCTCGAACCAAGGCTTGAGGTCAGCGTAGGTGACGGAGGAGAAACTCTTCCTGTACTCCTCGATCGAGGAGACTCCACCTGCGCCGTGAGACTCACCGTAGTCAGTCTTAGAGTAACCCTGTAGGAGGACACGTAGAACCTTCTCCTGCGCCGACCCCGGGTCACGGAGCCCCTCCCCCCAGGCCTCGAGGTTCCTATTGATCCTACCTATAGGGTCCTCAAACATCTTCCGACGAGGCATAATTCAGAGGACCCCGTTATAGGGGTTCGCTTGGGCATCCCTTTTTATTCGGAGACTCTCCCGATACCGCTAGTGAAACCAATGAAGAAGCAGGTCATCCTAACCGTAGCTGAATCGAAGAGACTGATCGCGAAGGGCGTCGCGGCCCTGCCGGAGGTTCAGGGAGCCATGAATGAGGGCATCGTCGTGGTCGCCACCGGCACCACGAACGCCTACATCCTACAGGAACTCTGGGGCGAAAAGTTCGACCTCCGCAGATACAGGAGTGGAATCACGACCCCTAACGTCCCCGAAAAGGCGGCGGAGAAGCAGGGAGAACCCATTCCCGACGTCGTCTTCCGAAGGGGGGAGATCGCGAAGGAGCTTGACAGGTATAACGCGGTCAAGCACATGGGCAAGGGTGACGTCTACATCAAGGGCGCCAACGCCCTCGACTACGTCGGGCAGATGGCCGGCGTCCTCATCGCAGGCGAGACGGGTGGTACCGTAGGCGCCGTCCTCGGCACGGTCATCGGTAAGAAAATGACCCTCCTCATCCCCATCGGCCTCGAAAAGCTCGTCTACGAGGACATGAACGAGCTGCACCTGCTTACGATGGACCCCGACAACGAGGGACCCGCCATCTGGCCGATAACCGGCCTCATCTTCACCGAGATCGAGGCCCTAGAGGTTCTCTGCGGCGTCCAGGCCATCCTAATAGCAGCCGGTGGCGTCGCGGGCGCCGAGGGGAGCGTCCGCCTCCTCATCGAGGGGATGGACGAGGACGTCGAGGCCGCCGTGGAGCTCGTTAAGAGCATCAAGGGCGAGCCCCGATACCTCCTGTAAACGGTGTATTAGCCGTGCTCAGGGACCCGACCATAGGCCTCCTCCAAAGACACGGGCTCAGGGTAGAAGCCGCACTCGATGAGCAGCAACTCGTTGACCCTGATGCCATCAACGCCCTCATCGAGGCGTCTGGAGTAAACCTCCAAGACACTATCCTTGAGATCGGTCCAGGCACCGGCAACATAACGTTCGAACTGGCAAAGAAGGCGAAGAAGGTATTCGCATTAGAGAAGAATCCCAAGTTCCTCCCCCTTCTGAATGAGAGGCTCATCGGTGGCGGCAACACGGAGATCATCCTTGGCGACGCCCTAGCTGTCCCTCTACCTGTCTTCGACGTACTCGTCTCAAACCTCCCCTACGCCATCGCTGAAGCTGTATTTCAGAGGTTGAAGAGGATGAGATTCCGGGCTGCTTCCCTTATTGTGCCTTCCTCCCTAGCCTCAACACTTACTTCAAAAAATGGAGAAACAAACTACAGCAAACTCGCCTTCGAGGCGCACTTATTCTTCGACGTCGCTGTAGTCGCCGAGGTTAAACCAAAATCTTACTATCCCGAGCCTAATACGGAGACCACCATCATAGTCCTCAAGCCCAGAGAATCCATAGAACCAGTCGAGTCCGTAATGAGACACCTGCTCCAACAGGGTGATAAAAAGGTCTTGAACGCGATAAGGGAGGCGTTCATAGCCTCCTCCGCTGAGGGCTACCCGTCGACCAAGAGAGCCGCCAGGGAAGCCATCGATAGGCTAAGGTTGAGCGAATCGATTCTCGAGAAGAAGGTGGCTAGGCTAAGCCTCGCAGATGTAGAACTCATCTTCAGCCGCCTAGAGCATAACGCCGACTAGCTCATCCCAGACGCCATCGAGGACTGCCAGCGTAACGACGCCGTCGGTGACACGTATCACAATGGAGTGGTGCTGGACCGCCTGGAGCACCATCTGACCTGCCCTGTCCCCGTACCCATTGTGGCTGCAATCGAACTCCACGTTGACTATGTAGAAGCTGGGCGGGGCGAATGTTTTAGCTATGGTGACCGAGGTGACTTTTATCGACCCCAGTACGCCATCGAACATGAACGTCGGCGAACTTATAATGAACTCTCTGGCAACCTTCGCCGCCTCCTCCTCGGGGGAGGTTTGTATCCGCTGCCACGCGAATATCGAGGCTGCTGGGAGACACATCGCCGCCAGCACGAGGGCGAGTAAGGCCAAGCCCTTCTTTGACATCTTCTTCACCCACCCATATTTGTTTGAAGCATCGACATAATCCTAGAGAAACGAACAGTCGTTCGAAAACCTAGAACGCATGGCGACATTGAAATAGTACAGATGCGGAGTGGCTATTGAAGGACCTTGAAGGCATACGTTCTCTTGAATACGGAGTTGGGGAAGGAGCCCGAGGTCATCAAGGCGATGAAGGGCGTCAAGGAGATCAAGAACATCTTCAGCCTATATGGGATCTACGACGTGATCGTAGAGGTCGAGGCTGAGACGATGGAGAAGGTGAAGGAGGTCGTCTTCAACCATATAAGGCGCCTCGAAAACGTGAAGAGCACAATCACCCTGATAACCTACGGCGAGCCGATACGCAACCCATAGTGTAGCCCTCGTCTGGTGACCCAGTCACAGCGTTTTCTTCAACAGACTAACTGATTCTCGCCACGGAGTTAGGGAGCCAAACGAATCATCCTTCACGGGCTCCCTGGCTCCCCGATTCAGATACGGTTTTATCCCTCCCTGAGAGTCTCAAACGAGGTAACTTAAAATGAGCAACCGTGGAGCAATCGGCTTCGGCGGCTTCTTACTCGGTCTCGGGGCCGGATACATCGTATTTAGGGAACTAAACTTGGCTCTTGAGAGCGTCGCCTGGGTCCTGATACTTATCGGTGGGGCCATTGTAGTATCTGCCTTGGTCAGATGGATGAATCCAGGCCTAGGCCTCCATCGGGTTGTAGGCGGCTTGGCGGGCGGCCTCGTCTTCGCCCTATTCCTTACCCAGGGCTTCGGCTTCTTCACCAGCGCGGTCAGCGTAGGAAATAGTTACCGCCCCTACTCATCCACGGAGGTGAAGACATACATCGCGGTCTCCAATCCTAACGCGGTCTACCTCCGACTTGGCACGATGAACGGCCAGATCACCCTGAGCACGTGGGACAAGGCCGACTACAGCATCGTAGCCACGATAACCGCCCGCGGCTCCACACAGAAGGAGGCCGACGACAACCTAGCCCGCCTGGGCAAGGAACTCACCAAGGACGAGACGGGGAGCCTCCAGAAGCTCACACTCGTCTACACGTCGCCGGTGCTCGTCAACAACCCCTACCAGATCAACGTAGAGGTGAAACTCCCCGCGTCCGCGAAGATCGACCTTGACCTCACCGCTAGCAACGGCGTAGTGACTGTTAGCAACGTCAATGGTGGCAACCTAGTAATCCACACCAGCAACGGCGCCATCCGCCTCACCAATGTGAAGGCCGACACGCTGAGGGGCTCTACCTCGAATGGCCCCATCACCGGCACAGTCGAGGCGACCACCTGCACACTCACAACCAGCAACGGCCCAATGACCCTTCAGATCCCCTCAACCATAAGCGGGTCCTACACACTAACGACGAGTAACAGTCCAGCGACGATAACCGTCGGCGTAACCGCCGAGTACCGACTCGATGGTATAACAAGCAATGGAGATGTCACCTTTACAATACCGAACTTGACATACTCAAGAGAGACGAGAACGTCTAAGGCTGCACAGACAGTCGGCTACGACTCAGCTGAAACGAAGATATCCGTGAACATCCAGACGAGCAACGGCGACATCGCTGTCAAACGTAACGTCTCCAGTGTGTGATAATCGTATCAAAGCCGCCCGTTTGTCCCTCTGGGTCGCATCGATCACACCCAAGGGTATTCAGTCGCGCCTCAAGGCGCTTGGGAACTTTTTTAGGCAATGTTTTTATGTTCAACAGTTACAAACTGTCGGGAGATTTCCGCAGTGTCAAGGGAATTCAACTACATAGTAAGGCTACATGGGACGAACCTCGACGGTACAAAGGCCGTCCCATACGCCATCTCCGACATCAAGGGGATGGGCATCCGCATGGCCTTATCCTTGACCAAGGCGGTAGGCGTAGATCCGACCCACAGGTTGGGGAGCCTCTCCGACGCCGAGGTAAAGCGTCTGGAGGAAGCACTTGACAACCCCGTGAAGGTGGGGCTGCCCAAGTGGATGCTCAATCACAGGAAGGATCCCATAACGGGTGGTGACCACCACCTGCTCGCCTCCGACTTGGACATAAGGACCAAGGACGAACTCGAGCTCATGAGGGAGACCCGGAGCTGGAAGGGAGAACGCCACGCACGCGGCTTAAAGGTCCGCGGACAACACACGAAGACCACGGCCAGGAAGGGCCGCAGCGTAGGCGTCACCAAGAAGCAGGTACAGCAGCCTGCAGCCAAGAAGGAGGAGTAGGAACATGGGAGATCCAAAGAAGCAGCATAAGAAGTACACGACCCCCCGCGTCCCCTACGACACGGAGATGTTCATGGAGGAGCTCAAACTCCTCGGCGCCTACGGGCTACGCAACAAACACGAGCTCTGGCGCGTGAGGACCGAACTCAGCACCCTCCGCCGCAGGGCCCGTAACCTCCTCGCGCAGACTGCCTCAGAGCGTGAGAAGCAGGAGAAGGAGATGATCGGCAAACTCCATAAAATGGGACTCATCCAATCCAACGGGACGCTGGACGACATCCTCACCCTGAGCATCGAGGACCTCATGGAGCGCAGGCTCCAGACTTTCATCTATAGGAAGGGGATGGTGAAGAGCCTCTGGCAGGCACGCCAGTTCATTACGCATGGCCACATCAGCATCTCCGGGAAGGAGGTCCGGGTGCCCGGCTACCACGTCCTCATAGACGACGAGAAGGCCATCGAGTACACAGATGTGAGCCCTTACAGCAACAAGGATCATCCACTACGCCGCGAGATGGCGGTGAACGAGATCGCTGGAGGAAACAAGGTTGAGTAATGAGACAACAACCCCCGCCACGACCACGACGGCATCCCCGTCGCCGGCAGGTGACAAGTGGGCAATAGTCCACGTCTTCAGCAGCTTCAACAACACCATCATTCACATGACTGACCTCACCGGCGCCGAGACCTTCGGCTTCGCCACCGGCGGAATGTTCGTCAAGGCCGACAGGCTCAAGCCGAGCCCATACGCCGCGATGAAGGCCGCCCAGCAGATAGCCGACTGGGGCCGCGACAAGGGCGTCACAGGCATACACATCAAGGTACGCGCACCGGGAGGCAGCGGGTCGAAGACCCCCGGCCCGGGTGCGCAGGCCGCGATCCGTATCCTCGCCCGAAGCGGCTTCAGGATCGGGCGCATCGAAGAGGTCACTCCCATCCCCCACGATGGCACTAGAAAGCCCGGAGGAAGGAGAGGCAGAAGGCCGTAGGCTGGTGGTGCTGCAATGAAGGTAACGGTGCTAAGCGTAAACGAGGACACCATCCGCTTCAGCGTGGATGGGATAGACAACGCCTTCGCTAACGCACTGCGTAGGACCATAGTCAGCGAAGTCCCAACCATGGCCATCGAGGACATCTTCTACTACGACAACACGAGCGTCGTCCCGGACGAGGTATTAGCCCACAGGATTGGGATGGTACCCCTCAAGACCGACCTGGAGCACTATAGGCTGCCCGCGGAGTGCGACTGCAAGGCCGACCTCGGCTGCCCCAAGTGCCGCGTCACCCTCAGCCTCAGCGTGAAGGCTGAGGACGAGAAGAGGACGGTCTACTCGGGCGACCTGCAACCAGTCGACCCGGCGATAACCCCCGTGAGCCCGTACATCCCATTAGCGAAGCTGGCTGCCGGCCAGTCCATAAGCTTGGAGGCGTACGCGCAGCTCGGGAAGGGGCACAACCACACCAAGTGGAGCCCAGTCGCCATGGCGATCTACCAGAACGCTGCCGAGATAAAGACCGACGCCGCGACCGCGGCCAAGTGCGTAGAGGAGTCGCCCAAGGGCGTCGTCCTCGCTAAGAAGGACACAGTAAAGGTTGTTGACATCCAGGCATTCAACCGCAGCCCCACGTGCGCCAGCCTCCTGAAAGAAGGCTCCCTCAAGAGCTACATGAAGACCGACGAGTTCGTCTTCATCATAGAGTCCACCGGCGCACTCCCACCGGAGAAGATCGTCTCCGAGGCGGTGAAGATCCTCAACACAAAGCTCGAAGAGCTGAAGCGTAAAGTAGACGCTGGCGAGCTCCACGAGGAGATAGAGGACTTCGAGGCACCCACCGAAGTGGGACGCCGTCTCTACAGCATCGGCTCCGGAGAGTTCGACGAGGAGGAAGAGGGAGAGGAAGGCGGAGGAGGAACAGGAAGTGAACCAAGCCATGATGAAAAGTGAACTTGAGAAGACCATAAGGGAGCTAAAGACGGCGAAGAAGAAGACGGGTCAGCCCATCTGGGGCGCCCTCGCCGAGGAGCTCGACAAGCCGAAGAGGATCAGGGTAGACGTCAACCTGAGCAGCATAAACAGGCTCACCAAGGAGGGTGAGATAGCGGCCGTACCCGGAAAGGTCCTCGCATCCGGAGTCCTCGAGCACCCCGTAACCGTCGCGGCCTTCTCCTTCAGCGATGAGGCTAAGGAGAAGATCAAGGCGGCGGGTGGTGAGGTGAAGACCCTGTCCCAGTTAGCCGCCGAAGGCGTCGAGCCCTCAAAGGTCAAGTTGATCAAGTAACCTTCCCACTTTTAACAGCCTAGGGGCTGAAACGTTTAAATTTGGATGCTTGCATGAGTGTTGGCGGTTGGGTTCGTAGCTCAGCAAGGTAGAGCGGCGGCCTCTTAAGCCGTTGGCCGAGGGTCCGAATCCCTCCGAACCCGCCATAACACCTTCGTAGGGTATTAGATAAGCAGCCATAATACCTCAGGCAGAGCCCAGTCTTAATGGGCCTCGAATTTTTTCTCCATACTCCCAACTACCGGGAATAGGATGTTAAAGAAGTCTTTGGCACATCCGTAAATTCCCGTAGCTCATCTCAGGGGGCTTGCCTAAAAAAAGGTGGAGGAGGCTTGACGCCTTCTACTTTCTACCTCCACCGCCATATCTTTCTACCGTAGAAGACCTCGGGCAGTATCAGCAGACCTGTCAGGGACGCGCCTATGACGATCGCCCAGTCCTCGAAGTCGGTCAGCCACACCATGCCGAATATGCCCCAGTACGGCAGGATGACGGTGAGGGCGCAGGAGACTAACACAGCGACGAGGAGGAACTTGTTCGAGAGGAACCCTGTCTTGAAGGCGTTGTGCCTCTCAGACCTGCAGTTCCAGACGACGAAGAGCTCCTGGAGGGTCGCCCGCATGAACGCCATCGTCCTCGCCCTCGCCAGCTTCTCGACCGTGAGGGCCCCCGGCAGCATGTAGTACTGCCAGTAGAATATGCCGCCGGTCAGGGCGAACTGGAGGATGAAGGTCGTGATTATCGAAGCGAACCTCCCGTACAGCACCCCCTCGTTCGGGTTGCGTGGCGGCCGCTTCATCACGTCCTTCTCGGGCGGGTCCATCGTCAGCGCGAGGGCGGGGCCGCCGTCCGTGACGAGGTTCAGCCAGAGGATCATCGCGGCCGTCAACGGGAGCTCGAGGCCGAGGATCGCGAAGATACCGATTATGGCCAGTTCGTCGAAGTTGCACCTCATCAGGAAGAACGAGAACTTCCTGATGTTGTCGTAGATCGTCCTGCCCCCCTCGACAGCGTTCACGATCGTCGCGAAGTTGTCGTCAGCCAGAACCATGTCGGAGGCCTCCCTCGTGACGTCGGTTCCGGTTATCCCCATGGCCACGCCGATGTCGGACTGCTTGAGGGCTGGAGCGTCGTTCACGCCGTCGCCGCTCATCGCGACGATGTTTCCCTCCTTCTTCAGTGCCCTGACGATCTTTATCTTGTGTTCAGGTGAGACCCTGGCGTAGACGTTGACCTTGTTCACGATCTTCTGGTAATCCTCGTCACCCATGGCGTCGAGTTCCGAACCGGTCAGAACCAGCCCGTCTTTTAGTATGTCGAGTTCCTTTGCCACCGCCACGGCCGTCAGCTTGTGGTCGCCGGTTATCATGATTGTCTTTATGCCGGCCTCGTCGCACTTCTTGATGGCGGCCATTGCCTCCACCCTCGGCGGGTCGATCATGCCCATCAGGCCGATGAAGACGAGTCCGCTCTCAAGCTCCTCGTCGTCGAGCGTGCCCAGCTCTTTAGGCGTCAGTTCTTTGAACGCGATGCCGAGGACGCGGAGGGCCTTGTTCGCCATCCTCTCATTCGTCTCCAGGATCTCATTCCTCGCCTTCTGATCGAGCTTCGTGGTCCTGCCCCTTACTATCATCCGCGTGCAGCGTTCGAGGATCAACTCGGGCGCGCCCTTGACGTAGGCAATCAGCCTCTCCCCACCAGATTTGTGGACGGTGGTCATGCACTTCCTTTCAGAGGTGAACGTAACCTCGTGGACGCGGGGAGCCTCCCTCTCGAGGTCCTCCTTTATTAAGCCGTACTTCGCGGCCGCGACGATAAGGGCGCCCTCGGTCGTGTCGCCGATGACGCTCTTGCCGTCGCATTGGGCGTTTGAGCACAGAGTGGCTGCCTTAAGTATCAGGTTCAGGCCCTGCTCCTCCTCGGGCTTGATGGGCTTCCCTTCGAGGAGGAACTCGCCCTTCGGCTCGTAGCCGACCCCCGTCACCTCGAACGTGTTCCCGTCGACGTAGATCTCCCGGACCGTCATCTCGCCCTTGGTCAGGGTGCCCGTCTTATCGGAGCAGATCACCGTGACGGCGCCGAGCGTCTCCGTGGAGGAGAGCCTTCTTATGATCGCGTTCTTCTTCGCCAGCTCCCTTGCGCCGAGCGCCAGCGACACGGTAACGACGGCGGGCAGCCCCTCAGGGACAGCCGAGACGGCGAGGGCCACCGAGACCATTAGAGCGTCGAGGATTGTTTCCATGTGGAGGCCGCTTCGGAGGATCTCAACGACGAAGATCAGCGCGCAGATCCCTATGATTATCTGCCCCAGCTTCTTCGCGAAGCTCTCAAGCTTCTGCTGGAGCGGCGTCTGCTCCTCCTCCACGCTCTGCATCATCTCGGCGATCTTGCCGAACTCAGTGCCCATCCCCGTCTCTGTCACGACGGCTCTTCCTCGGCCGTAGATGAGGTGGGTGCCCATGAACACCATGTTCTTCCTGTCAGCAACGGGCGTCTTCTCCTCGACGGGTCCCAACCTTTTGCTGACCGGGGACGACTCACCCGTGAGGGCGGCCTCCCCAGTCTTTACGTCCACTGCATCTATGAGGATCGCGTCCGCGGGGACGTGGTCTCCGGCTTCGAGGATCAACGTATCCCCAGGCACCACTTCCCTGGCCGGTATCGTCGTCAGCTTCCCATCGCGGAGGACGTGGGCCCGCGGCGCCGCGAGCCTCTTCATCGCGTCGATCGCCTTCTCAGAGCGGTACTCCTGAACGAAGCCGACGACCGCGTTAAGGACGACTATGGCCCCGATGGTTATGGCGTCGACGTACTCCTCCCAGGAGCCGCCGCCCGCGCTCTTGTACCAGCCTATAATCAAGGAGAGAACTATGGCGACTAGAAGCATCATTACGAAGATATCTTTGAACTGGTTCAGCAATATCTCGAGAGGCGTTATCCGTTTCTTCTCAACAAGCTCATTGTAGCCATAAGTCTTCCTCCTAGCCTCGACCTCACTAGTAGTCAGTCCGTTTCCGTCGGCGTTTAAATCTCTCAGCGTCTCTTCTACGCTCTTGGTATGCCACTGTTTCTTCTCCATAGTCCATACCGCTTTTTGTAGAGTCTATGAAGCATAGGTGTGTTTTTGAACACTTATAGCGTTTTGGGGTTCAGGGCGTTTTTGAAACCGGAAGCCAGCCCCCTTTCCAGTTCCTTTTGGCCCGCACCCTCGAGAGGGCTAGTAGCGAGAAGAAGACTTGGAAGGAGCTCCTGGCTGGCTCGACACTCAGCGAGGTCTACGCCAAATACGGCACAATTTAACCGAGGCCAAGTAACAGCAACGCCCTGTAAAGCAGTCCCCCAAGACCCACGGCGAGCGTAACCTCGGTGAGGCTTATCAGGGCCGCTATCTTTACCCCGAACTCCTTCGCGAGCACCGCGATCGTCGCGATGCAGGGTATGTAGATCATCACGACGAAGGCGAAGACGAACATCTGGGTCGGCGTTAGTATTAGGGCGAAGTTTGTGGTCCCCATGATAGAGGCGAGGAGGATGAGCGTTAGCTCCTTCCGCAGTATACCGAAGATGAGGACGACCCCAGTTGCTGCGGGGAGGCCAAGCCACCAGACCGTCACAGGGCTGAAGGCTCCCTGTATGATGGTCAGCAATCCAAGCGCATTAGCGATATAGATGATGAAGTTCCCCGCTATCATGATAGGGAAGGCCTCATAGACGAAATCCTTGACCCTGAACCACGTCCTCTGCGCCGTCACCTTCGCGGAGGGGCGCTTGTAGCTTGGCATCTCCATTATTAGGCCGACGGGCTCTCCGGGGAGCGCCTTGAAGGCGATCCTCCCGAGGACAAAGATGAGTAAAAAGTCTATTGCGTAGAGCGCCGCGGCCCAGCCGAAGCCGAGATACGTGGCGACCAACCCCATGATCACAATACTCCTCGCCGCGCAGGGTACGAGGCTTGAGACGAAGGCGCAGATCAGCCTCTCCCTCTCGGTCTCCATGATGCTGCAACCGAGGCACGCCGGCACGTTACAGCCGAAGCCGAGCATCATTGGGATGAACCCCTTACCATGAAGCCCCATCTTGTGCATGATGGAGTCCATGAGGAAGGCGATCCTAGCGAGGTAGCCGGAGTCCTCTAGGAGGCTGAGTACGAGGAAGAATGGGACTATGTATGGCAGGGCTATGGAGATACCTGCGATAACGCCCTCGAAAAAGCCGTTCCAAACAAAGCTCTGTATCCCCCCTTCGCCGAGGGCGGCGAAGTACCAGATCCTGAACGCTTCGAAGGCGGTGCTTAGGGCACCGGCGGTGAACTCACCGAGGGTGAATATTGAGAAGAACATGCCTACGACGATGCCGATCATTATGGCGTAACCGAAGACGGGGTGGCTCGTCGCATCCTCGAGGTCCCGCCACTTGCTCCTCCTCGGCTCGACGATGGTCGAGACCTCGGCGGCTATCCTGCTGGCCTGAATATAGCGTTCCGAGGTGATGACGCTGGTGGCGTCGTGCCCGTGTATCTCCTCCATCTTCTTCTTGGCGGCCGCGACCTCTTCCTTGACGTGTGGGGACCTTCCATAGATGAGTGCCTCGATTTCCTCATCGCCTTCGAGCAGTTTGATCGCGACCCAACGCCGCGGGTAGGGCATTTCCAAGCCCTTCAATGCACCGGTGAGGGTCGCCACGATCTTCTCCACCTCGGGGCCAAATGGGAGAGGGCGTGAAGCCGGCGAGTCCTGCTTGTGGATCATTATGGCCTTATCTATCAACTCATGGAGACCGATGTTCTTCACGGCGGTAGTTGGGATGACGGGGACGTCGAGCAGCTCCGAGAGGCGACGGGTATCTATGTGAATCCCTCTCTTCTCGGCGATGTCCATCAGGTTCAAAGCGACTATAAGGTGAGGCTCCAGCTCCAACAACTGGGCCGTGAAGAACAGGTTCCTCTCTAATGTCGAAGCGTCGACGACATTGATTATTGCCTCGGGGTGCTCAACAGCGATGTACTCCCTGCTCACCCTCTCCTCGAGGCTGTAGGTGCTCAGGCTGTAAATCCCGGGGAGGTCGATGACGTCGATGGTGTAACCATCGTGGACGAGGGTCCCCTCCGCCCGCTTGACAGTCTTCCCAGGCCAGTTACCGACGTGCTGGTGGAGTCCCGTAAGCTGGTTGAATACGACGCTCTTGCCGACGTTGGCGTTACCAGCCAGAGCAACGGTGATGACTCCTTTGATATCTGATTCTTCGTGTTTGGGCTGGGTTTCTTTATTCGACAATGATTTTCGCCTTCAGTGGATGACGTGATGTGGACCATGCGGGTGGACTGTGGGCCCTACGGTTTCCCCCACCTCGACGTAGACCTTATCGGCGAGCCCCCTGCCCAGGGCGAGCCTCGTCCCCTTTACCTCGACCTCTACCGGCCCATGGAAGGGAGCGGCGTTTACAACCTTGACCTCGGCGCCACGGCAGAGGCCCATTTCCGCGATCCTCTGACACGCGGTTCCCCCTCCCCTAGTGAAGGCGACCCGCCCCGAGTCCCCCGGCCTCAAGTGGGACAACTGTGTGAGCAGTCTCGGAGTCGCACTCTCCCGAAGCGTCTTGCACTGATCGCAGACGGAGTAGTCGAGGGTGCAGGGAGGTATCGGGTTCCCATCGTCGGGGCAGGTCGGCGGGTTACTCATCTTCTCGCAGAGAGCCGAGGTAACCTCATCGCTTAGGCTGTGTTCGAGCCGGCAGGCCTCGTCGTGGACCTTCTCATTGGAGAATCCGAGGGCATCATGGAGGAACCTCTCGAGTAGTCTATGCTTCCTGACGACCTTCTGAGCCCTTGCCGCCCCCTTCCCAGTAAGGAGGACGCCCTTGTACGGCTCGTATGTGACAAACCCCTCATCCGCGAGTTTCTTAATCATCTGGGTCACGCTCGCAGGTGAGACGCGTAGCCTCTCCGCGAGGTCCTGGTTCTTGGCGAGTTCACCCTTTTCGTTTAATGCGTAGATGGCTTCTAGGTACTCCTCGACACTCTCGCTCATCCCAGATCGAAGAGTTTAGGCGTGCCTAAAATATAAAGTTTAGTCGAACCTAAAAATTTAGGCTAGGCTATACATAAATCGCGGCGTCTTTCCATAGCAGCCCTCTGCCCGGTAGTCGATCCTCTTCTTGATCTTCCCCGCCTCGATCAGCTCATCCAACACCTCTATGAAGGGGTTGACGATGCTCACGCCATAGTCACAGCGGAGAGCTTTCCACTCCTCCTGCTCGATGCCGTAGGTCTTCGCCCAGTTGGTCTTGTCGAGGGCGTACCAGAGGCGGAGAAAGTCGAGGTCAGCGACGCTCAGGATGCTCAGTATGCCCTCCTTGAGTATCCTCTTGTTCAACTTCATGTCGACGATCTTGTAGTTGGGGTCGAGG
>Ga0315297_10000672_pt1 | contig 20125 bp, 19 predicted proteins | sample YL17G15_0_MG_FD_203628 | JGI IMG/M metagenome (GOLD analysis project Ga0315297, IMG submission 203628) | Sediment microbial communities from Yellowstone Lake, YNP, Wyoming, USA - YL17G15_0 | ecosystem: Environmental > Aquatic > Freshwater > Lake > Sediment | place: USA: Wyoming | collected... | reverse complement strand
GTGATCGCGCCGATGATCTCCTTTATCACCGCTCTTTCCATGTTTGCCCTGATCCCCTTTGGAGACAGCATCACCCTCTTCGGGCGGGAGATCAAGCTCGTTATCGCCGATGTGGATATCGGGATCCTGTATATCTTTGCCCTGGGCACCCTGGGAGAATACGGGATCGTCCTGGGAGGCTGGGCGTCGGGCAACAAGTACGGTCTTCTGGGGGCGCTCCGGGCGGCCGCCCAGATGATCAGCTACGAAGTCGCCCTCGGGCTGATCATCATCGGAACGATCATCCTGGCCGGTTCCCTGCGCCTGACCGATATCGTGGAAGCCCAGAGAGGGGCCTGGTTCATTCTGTACCAGCCTTTCGCTTTCCTTTTATATATCGTGGCCGGGCTGGCGGAAATCAACCGGACGCCTTTCGATATGCCGGAATCGGAAAGCGAGCTGGCCTGCGGGTACAACATCGAATACAGCAGCATGAAATTCGCCCTTTTCATGATCGCCGAATACATCCATCTGGTGATCGTCGCCTCCCTCACCACCACCCTGTTTCTCGGGGGATGGCTGGGGCCGCTGCTGCCCGGACCGGTGTGGTTCTTCCTCAAGATGTCGGTCATTGTCTTCCTCTTCATCTGGATAAGGGGCACCTACCCCCGGATGCGGTTCGACCATATCATGAAATTGGGCTGGAAGTTCCTTTTCCCCGCCGCGATTCTGAATGTGGTGGTGACCGCTTTTGTTGTGGCGCTCAGATAAGGTGATATGATGATCATCCCGCTGTTAAAAGGTCTGCGACTCACCTTGAAGATGTTTTTTTCGCGACCGGTGACGATCGAGTACCCGGAGAAAAAAAGGCAGATATCGCCGCGCTGGCGGGGCATGCATTATTTCGAGAAGAATCCCCAGGGAGAAACTGCCTGTGTGGCCTGCGGCTTATGCGTCGCCGTCTGTCCCTCGCGCTGCATCACCCTGGAAATCAGGGAAAGGGAAGACGGTTCCCGTTATCCCGGCCGCTACGAAATCGATGCCCTGCGCTGCATATTCTGCGGGTTTTGTCAGGAAGCCTGTCCGGTAAATGCCATCAAACTGGGACAGGACTATGAGGTTGTTCATTACGAAAGGAAGGACTTTCTGCTCACCAAGGACAAGCTCCTTGCCGGCAAAGGATGACGACTTCGTAAAAAGTCCGGATGCTGTGTTGCGCTTCACCCTTCGTCGTTGCAGCGTGTTCCGGGGACACGTTCCGATCCCTTTGGGCTTCCGGAACAAGCCCCCTCCCCGACGCCTCACTCCTCAGGGTTCGCGCGCCTTGCCTGCGGAGCTTTTTACGAAGCCGCCCTGAATTTATGGCTGTAGTGACTTTTTGCGAGTTTGGCAAAGGATAGATAATGGATATGGTAAGTTTCAAAGGGATCATTTTCATCATCGCGGCGCTTATCGCCGTTGCCGCTTCCGTGCTGATGGCCACCAGGAAAAATCCCATCCACAGCGCCTTATGGATGATCGTGACATTCTTCGCCATGGCCGTCATCTATCTCCTGCTCAATGCCCAGTTTATCGCAGTGGCGCAGGTGATGGTGTATGCAGGCGCCATCATGATGCTCATCCTTTTCGTCATCATGATGGTCCAGATGGAAAAGGGCGGGAAGGGCGACCCCGGGAAAACGGGCCGGTCTGCAAAGACAAAGGTTGCCGGGGCTTTGATTACCGTCATTCTGTTTGGGGAGATGCTTTTTGGGGCGCTGTATTACCAGATGACGGGCCGGAGCGGCGATTATCCGGTCGAAATGGTCAACAGCGTCGGCAATGTAAAAACGATCGGGTCTCTGCTCTACGGCCAGTATCTTTTCCCCTTTGAAATCGCCTCGATCCTGCTGCTGGTGGGCATCGTGGGCGCGGTGGTCATCGCTAAAAGAAAAGGATGAGGAGGAAAATCATCAGATGCTTCAGGAAATACCTTCCAGCTTATGTTTCATCCTCAGCGGCATACTGTTTACGATCGGGGCCATAGGCGCCATCATCAGGAGAAACGTGATTGTGGTCTTCATGTGCATCGAGCTGATGCTCAACGCCGTGAACCTGGTCTTCATCGCTGCCGCCAACGCGCTCTCCTCCATGGACGGGTCGGTATTCGTTTTTTTCATCATGACCGTCGCCGCCGTGGAAGCCGCGGTCGGACTGGCCATATTCGTCATGGTCTTCCGCCTGCAGAATACGGTGAATGCCTGTGAAGTTAACTTGTTGAAAGGTTGAAAATCTTTCCGACCTGCAGCGAATCGAATCGATAAGAGTAACGTTTTAAAAGGACATGTGCAAATGGCTGACACTATCTGGCTGATACCATTTTTCCCGGCCCTGGGATTCATCATCAACAGCTCCATCGGAAGCAGGACTTCCAAAACCTTTGTTTCCTGGGTCGCCTGTCTCGCCATATTTTTATCGTTTCTTACCGCGGCAGGCGTTTTTTGGGAATTTCTCCAATTGCCGGCGACGGCCAGGATATTTGAAAGAGAGATCTACAACTGGATCGCCTCCGGTGAACTGAGCGTCAACATCGGTTTCAGACTTGACGCCCTTTCCGTCATCATGTGTCTGGTGGTCACGGGCGTCGGTTTTCTTATCCATGTCTACTCCGTAGGCTACATGCACGGCGACCCCGGTTACCGGAGATTCTTCATCTACCTGAACCTCTTCGTCTTCATGATGCTCCTTTTGGTCACGGGAAACAACCTCCTCCTGATGTTCGTGGGGTGGGAAGGGGTGGGGCTGTGTTCCTACCTCCTGATCGGGTTCTGGTATGAAAAGGACTCGGCTTCCGATGCCGGGAAGAAGGCCTTCGTCGTCAACCGGGTGGGTGATTTCGGATTCCTGATCGGCATCTTTTTTCTCTTTTTGAGCCTGGGCGCCCAGGGTGTCTGGACCTTGAATTTTGGGGAAATCGGGCGAAACGCCCATCTGTTGAGCGGCGGCGCCGCCACCGTTATTACGCTCCTGTTTTTCGTGGGCGCCATCGGAAAATCGGCCCAGATACCCCTTTATGTATGGTTGCCCGACGCCATGGAGGGCCCCACGCCGGTAAGTTCCCTGATCCATGCGGCCACGATGGTGACGGCCGGCGTGTACATGATCGCCAGGCTGAACTTTCTCTACAGCATGGCGCCGGATACGATGTTGGTCGTTGCCGTCATCGGCGTCCTTACCGCCTTTTTTGCCGCCTCCATCGGCTTTGCCCAGTACGACATCAAGAAGATACTTGCCTACTCTACCATCAGCCAACTTGGCTTCATGTTCGTTGCCGTGGGCGTGGGGGCTTACGCGGCCGGAATATTTCACCTGATGACTCATGCCTTTTTCAAGGGCCTTCTGTTCCTCGGGGCGGGGAGCGTCATGCACGCCATGAGCGGCGAGCTCGACATCAGGAACATGGGCGGTCTGAGGAAGAAGACCCCCATCACCTACTGGACATTCTTCATCGCCTGCCTTGCCATTGCAGGCATACCCGGCTTTTCCGGATTTTTCAGCAAGGACGAAATATTGTGGAAGGCCTTCAGCTCTTCGCAGGGGCATGTGCTGATCTGGCTCCTGGCCGCAGTGACGGCGGGGATGACAGCTTTTTACATGTTCCGCCTCTTTTTCGGAACCTTTCACGGCGAATGCCGGGCCTCGGAGGAGGTAAAACATCACATCCACGAATCGCCCCGGGTCATGACCATCCCCCTGATGATCCTGGCCTTCCTTTCCCTCGTGGGCGGTTATGTGGGCATTCCTCACCTCCTGGGCGGGGAGAATTCCATAGAAAAATTCCTGGCGCCGGTCTTCGGGCCGGAAATCCCTGTGAAAACAGCGCTGAATTTCGACATCGTCAGCGCGGCCTGGGCGTCAGGGGGGGCCGCCGGTCATGACGGTTCGCTGGAGCTCGCCCTCATGGTTGCATCGGTTCTTATCGCCCTTCTGGGCATCACCATCGCCTATGTCTTTTATGTGAAAAACCCCGGCCTCCCCGGGCGGTTCGCGGCGAGGTGCTCCGGCCTCTACCATTGGGTGCACCACAAGTATTTTGTGGATGAGCTTTACGATTTCCTGTTTGTCCGGGGTACATTGAAGGCGGGCGATTTCCTGCTCAAAGTGATGGATGACTGGATGATCGAGGGGCTGGTCAACGGCACGGCGGACTGGGTAAAACGGGCAGGCAGCAGATTAAGAAAGGTGGAGACCGGCTACGTTCAGGAATATGCCTTCGGAATCATCGTAGGCGCCATCATTGTGGTGGGCTATTTTATCGTGATGCCGATGTTTTGACGGTGAACCCGTTTGCGACCGAGAGGTGCTTGAACCATGAACCAGACATTTCCCATTTTGAGCGCTGTCATTTTTTTACCCCTGGCCGGCGCCCTGCTGCTGATGCTGCTGCCGCGGCAGAAGGCCCTTTTTATAAAAGTCTCAGCCCTGATCTGGACTCTGCTGGAATTTGCCCTGTCGCTGCCTTTGTTCTTCAATTTCAATGAGAAAACCCCCGGCATGCAGTTTGTCGAACGGAGGGAATGGTTCCCCGAGTGGGGGATAAGCTATCTGCTCGGCATAGACGGCATCAGCATGCTGCTGGTGATGCTCACCACCTTTCTCACCGTTCTGTGCGTCCTGTGCTCCTGGAGAGGGATCGAGGAAAAGATCAAGGAATATTACGTAATTTTTCTCCTGCTGGAAACGGCGATGATCGGCGCCCTGTGCGCCCTCGACCTCGTGTTGTTTTACTTCTTCTGGGAAATCATGCTTGTGCCCATGTACCTCCTCATCGGGGTGTGGGGCGGCCCGAGAAGGATCTATGCGGCTGTCAAGTTTTTCCTTTTCACCATGGCGGGAAGCGTCCTGATGCTCCTGGCCATCCTGGCCCTCTACTTCCATTATGGAGGAGAAACCGGAATCTATACCTTTAACGTCTTCGAACTCTACAGGGCGGACATCCCCGTGCTCAAACAATACTGGCTGTTTGCGGCCTTTGCCCTTTCCTTTGCGATCAAGGTGCCGATGTTTCCCTTTCACACCTGGTTGCCCGACGCGCATACGGAGGCCCCCACGGCAGGCAGCGTCATTCTGGCCGGCGTTTTGCTGAAAATGGGCGTCTACGGTTTCCTGAGATTTGCCATCCCCCTCTTTCCCGCCGCCACAGTCGCGGCGACGCCCCTCATCTCCTGGCTGGCGATCATCGGCATCATTTACGGCGCCGTCATGTGCATCATGCAGACCGACCTGAAAAGACTGATTGCCTACTCTTCCGTGAGTCATCTGGGCTATGTGATGCTCGGCATCTTTGCCCTCAATATGCAGGGGCTGGAAGGCGGCATCTACCAGATGCTCAATCACGGCATCAGCACGGGCGGATTATTCCTTGTCGTCGGGATGATCTATGAAAGGCGGCACACCAGGATGATCGCCGACTTCGGCGGTTTATCGAAGGTGATGCCCCGGCTGGCCGCATTCTTTATGATCATCACCCTCTCCTCGATCGCCTTGCCCGGGACAAACGGCTTTGTGGGTGAGTTTCTCATCCTTCTGGGCGTCTTCCGCAGTAACATGCTCTACGGAGTCCTTGCCGCTACAGGTGTCATACTTGGCGCCGTTTACATGCTCTGGATGTTCCAGCGGGTCATGTTCGGACAGATAAAGAAAGAGGAAAATAAACGGTTGCTGGACCTGACGAAAAGGGAAGCGGCCATACTCTGCGCCATCGTTTTTTTCGTGTTTCTGATGGGTCTATATCCCCGCGCCTTCTTGAAGAAGATAGACGCCTCGGCGGCCGGCTATCTGAATGATGTGCAGGCAAAAACTGCTGTTTACGCTTCTGCGGGAAATGTTCCGGTGAAGCAGTCGGAAGCAAAATGAGGAGGGTGGGAAGTCATGGTTGTTAAAATACCCGAATTGGCATTCGGTTTTATAATCCCGGAAATAATAATAACCTTAAGCGCTGTCATCACTTTGCTTCTGGCCGCTTTCGGCAGGAGGGAAAGCGTCGGCGCCCTGACAGGCGCCGTAGCGCTCACCGGCGCCGGCTTGGCCATGATTTTTACCTGCACTTTATGGGACGGCAGTGCGAGCATTTTCAACAATCTCTACACCATCGATAATTTCGGCACTTTTTTCAAGGGGCTGGCGCTGATCGTCTCCCTGCTGGTGACGCTACTGTCCCTGAGGTACGCGGAACGCGAAAATATCATAAAAGGGGAATATTATTCCCTGCTGCTGTTCGGCGTTCTGGGCATGATGATCATGGTCTCCTCGACTCATTTCATCACCATCTTCATAGGCCTGGAGGTCATGTCCATCGCCATATACGTCCTCTGCGGGCTTTTGAGCGGCAACCCCAGGTCGGTGGAGGCCTCCCTCAAATACTTCCTTCTGGGGGCTTTTGCTACGGCTTTTCTGCTTTATGGCATGGCGCTGATTTATGCTACGACCGGCTGCCTCGACATCCGCGAAATTGCCGACTATGTGGCTTCGGGGAATTTCAAGCCGACCCCCATGTTCATGATCGGACTGGCCATGCTCATCGTGGGTTTCGGGTTTAAAACAGCCTCCGTACCCTTCCATATGTGGACGCCGGATGTCTATCAGGGCGCCCCGACTTCCATCACCGCTTATATGGCAACGGGCATCAAGGCCGCCGCGTTCGGCGCGTTTCTCCGGGTATTCTATACAGCCTTTCTCCCCTTTCTGGGAGAATGGTCCGGCATATTATGGCTGATTGCGGTAGCCACGATGACCCTCGGAAACATCACCGCCCTGGTGCAGGATGACGTCAAGCGAATGCTCGCCTATTCCAGCATCGCCCATGCCGGTTACATCCTGATCGCCTTCGTGATCGGCGATCAGTTTTCTTCCTCCAGCATCCTCTTCTATGTTCTCGTTTATACCTTCATGAATATCGGCGCCTTTACGGTCGTCATCCTTTTGGGACAAAAAGATCGGGAGAACACAGGCATTGAAAGTTACGCCGGTCTTGCCGGAAGACATCCCCTGATTGCCCTCTCGATGGCCATTTTCCTCCTTTCCCTTGCGGGCATACCGCCTCTGGCGGGGTTTATGGGGAAATTTTATGTCCTGAGCGCCGCCATCAAGGCCAAATATTACTGGCTGGCCGTCATCGGCGTCTTGAACAGCGTCGTGGCCGTCTACTACTACCTGAGAGTCATCATGGTCATGTATTTCCGGGAACCCGCGGGAGAGCTTCATCGGCCGGACTTTTCGCCTGCCTACTCCATCGTCATCGTCATCAGCGTCTGGGCGCTTTTCCACATGGGCCTCTTCCCCCGCGATTTTCTCCTCATCGCACGGAAATCAGTCGGAATTTTCATGTAGATCTTTCTTGAAATAGAGCGACCGAGGGTAGAGTTTCGCACAAGGTGCGGACCTTTTTTCGACCGTGCACATCCTTGCTACGCTGCCGGGAAAAAACTCGCGCTAAAGCGCTCAGACAGTTTTCCCGGCGGGCGCTCCGCTGCGGTGGCACGGTACCCGAAAAAATCTCCAATGCACCGTGTGCGAAACTCTACCCCCATTTTCTAGATGACGACACGGTTGCGTCCCTCTTTCTTTGCCCGGTAGAGGGCTCTGTCTGCGGCCGCGAGGAGATCCGCCGGGGAGTCGTCCGGTCCCGGCACGGCGGAAGCAACGCCGAGACAGATCGTGACCACGGATGCGGCGGCGGAGGCGCTATGGGGGATGGCCAGCGCCTCCACGGCCCTCCGGAGGGATTCCGCCACGGCCAGCGCCCCTTCCCGCAGGGTGCCCGGAAGGACGACGATGAATTCCTCGCCGCCATAACGGGCCGCCAGGTCGCCCGGGCGGCGCAGGCCCCTCTGGAGGATGCCGGCCACGGCCCGGAGGCAGTCGTCCCCCACCTGACGCCCGTAGGTGTCGTTATAATTCTTGAAGAAATCGATATCGCACAGGATGAGCGACAGGGGGGTTTCCTCGCGGAGGGCGCGCTTCCACTCCTGCTGGTAAAACTCGTCGAAATGGCGGCGGTTGGCGATGCCCGTCAGCCCGTCGTTCCGGGAGAGCCGGTTGAGAACCTCTTCGAGCTGCCTGTGTTCCGAGATGTCATGGGCAATGGTCAGAATCCCCTCCTTCCCATGAAAGGGAATCCGCGTTCGGATTTCTTCGACGTCCACGAGGGTTCCGTCCTTTTTCCGGAAACGCCGGTCCTTTTTCCCGTCCCCCGTCTCCCGGAGGTTATCCAGATCCATCATCCACAGCTCCTCTTCCGAGTAGCCCAGCCAGCGACCCAGGAAGGGATTGAGGGAGAGGAGGCGGTTGGTGTCCGCATCGGCGATGAAGATCGCCCCCGGGGCGTTTTCGAGGATGGTCCGGAAACGGCTTTCCACAACGGCCAGTTCCGAGGCGGCCTCGATGGATTTCTGAAAACCGACGGAAAGACCGATCATGAGAATGCAGAGGGTGAAGGTGGCCATGATGACGAAGAACCGGTGGAAGGCGAGCATTTCGATCCCGTTGAACAGGACGAGCGACCAGCCCTCGCGGTTGAGGAACCGGCGCGCGACGTGATAGGTGCGACCCTCGAAAAGGGCGTGATCGCCGTAACGCGGATAGACTGAAATAGGCCGGAGTCGCCGAAGGAGAGGGCGATCAGGTCCAGCCATTCGTTGATGCCGTGGGTGAGGCCGAAGAGTCCGAGGAGATGCCAGGGGAATTTCTCGCGTTCCACCTTCTGCAGGGAGACGCAGACGGCCGCCAGGATGATGAAGGCAAGGCCGTAACAGAAAAAGATGTAATCCATCTGTCCTTTGAGAAAATCAGTCATGGGAAGTTCCCGTACGTTGAGAGCCGCCCTCTGCGGAAGGATCGGTTGCCGGCAAGGGGGCATATTTTCATTATGGCACACTCCCCCCGGAAGAGCAAAAAACAAAAACCGTTTTCACCCATTCCGGGGCTGTGTTATAAGCATTGGAACGGGGGTGTTGTCGGCGCTCGGGCGAGGCCGTCGGAAGCTCCCCATCGCTTGAAGAGGGTGTCAGGAGGTCTTCATGGAAACGGATCACCGCCCCTGGGGGCACTACACGGTTCTGGCCGACGAGCCGGATCACAAGGTCAAGCGGATCTGCGTCTATCCGGAGAAGCGCTTGAGCCTCCAGCGTCACCGTCGCCGGGCGGAGCACTGGTACCTCCTCTCCGGGGAAGCGGTCGTCACCCTCGACGGAAAGGAGATCCCACTCCGGGGCGGCCAGTCCGTAGACATCCCGCGCGGGGCGGCCCACCGCCTGTTGAATGCGGGAAAGACGGAGGCGGTCTTCATCGAGGTCCAGACGGGGGAGTACTTCGGGGAGGACGACATCGAGCGAATCGAGGACGACTACGGCCGTATCTGATCGGCCTGCCCGATGAGGCGAAGGCCGTTGTCGCGGAACACCGAGTCGTAAAAGGCCTGGGAGAGATTAAGCCTGAGGAGGGTGTCGATCTCGTCCTCCTGGGGGAAGAGGATGTTCGGAAAATCCGACCCGTAGAGGATCCGCTCCCGGTGTTTCTCCAGGAAATCCGCATCGAGATCGCACATGGCGCCGAGGCCGGGGAGGAACGCGAAGGCCGTATCCAGGAAGATCCCCGGATGATCGGCGAGGAGCTCTCCGAATGCCCCGTACTCGAGCGCCCCCATGTGGGCGACGATCGCGGGGAGCTCCGGATAGCGGGCCAGGAGTTTCCGGAAGGGGACGATCCCCACGAACTCGTTTCCCACCGGTCCCGTGCCGGTGTGGAGGAGGAGCCGCTTCCCCTTCACCATGACCAATTCGTAGAGGGGGAAGAGCCGCTCGTCGTGGGGGGTGAACCGTTGGACGAGGAGCTGCAGCTTGAAGCCGAGGATCCGGGGATGCTCCAATAAGGAGGCGGCCATCGCAATGGCGTCGGCGTCGTCGGGATGGAAGGCCGCAAAGCAGTAGAGGTCGGGGGTTTCCTCAAGGACGGCCAGATTCCAGTCGTTAAGTCCCTTCGCAACCCCCGGCCGGTGGGCGTAATTGGAATAGACGATGGGACCTACGCCGCGCTCCCGGAGATAGGCCACGCTCTCTCGCCAGTAGAGCCGGTGGAGGACACTCCACCCGTAGTCCGCGACGAACTGCTTCCAGATCGCTTCGAACAGCCTGTCGGGAAAGAGGTGAACATGGAAGTCCACGATCGGCTGTGCCGGCAACTTCACCACGGGGGATATCAAAGCTCCCCGGATTTCCCCGACTTCTTCATCCGCTTGGCCTCTTTTTTCTCCTTCAACGTTTTGGAAGGTTTCTTCTTGGCTTCCTTTTTGACGTCTTTATCCTTACCCATGATCCGTCCTCCTGATTCGTCGCTCTGAAGCATTTGTTTAAGGGTGTTTCCGTTGCAATGCTGAAGTCCGCAATTTCCATACCTGATCCGGCCTTTTTTCGCAACCAGAATCTTCTTCTGCCTCTCCCGGCCGACCGCCTCCTTCTCCACGAAGAGCTTTTTCCCGCTGAAGGGGTCCCGTTCCGTGTGGTACATCAGCGCCGAGACGGTGGAGGGTAGGGCGGTAAAGAGCTGGACCTGCTCGGGATGGATGGCGAGCTCCCGGCCGGCGAAGAGGCGCAGGGCCTCCATGTCGGTCTGCGTGCAGCCGGGGTGGGCCGCGATCAGGTAGTAGGTGAGGTACTGCTCCCTGCCTGCCTCCGCCGTCAGCCGGCGGAAGAGGTTGCGGAAGGCGATCAGCGATTCCCGGCCCGGCTTTCCCATGCACCGGAGGACCTCCTCCTCCGAGTGTTCCGGGGCTAACTTCAGCTGCCCGGAGACGTGGTGCCGGACTATCTCGCGGAGATAGGCCAGACCGTGTTTTCGATCGGCCAGGACAAGGTCGTGGCGGATCCCGGAGGCGACGACGGCCTGCTTGACGCCCGGAACCCTCCTGAGTTTTCGGAGCAGGCGGATCTGGCGGCCGTGATCGGGCCGGAGTCTTTCGCAGATCTGCGGGTAGAGGCAGCGCCGGTCCGGGCAGGCGCCGCGGAGCAGCTTCTTTTTGCATTCAATTCCATACATGTTGGCCGTCGGCCCGCCCACGTCGAGAATATACCCCTTGAAATCGGGGAGGGAGGCGATCTTTTCCGCCTCCCTGAGAACCGAGGCCTCGCTCCGGGAGCTCACCTGGCGACCCTGGTGGACGGCAATGGCGCAGAAGTGGCACTCCCCGTAGCACCTCCGGTGGGTCGGGATGGAGAAGCGGATCGTCTCCAGCGCCCGGACCTTTCCGTTGCGCAGACAGTGGGGATGGACGTTGCGTTCGAAGTCCAAATCGTGGATTTCATCCATTTCCGCCTCTGTAAGCGGCGGCGCCGGCGGATTATGGATGAGCCAGCGGGTGTCCTGCCGCTGACAGAGTCCCTGCGCCGTCCGGGGGGCCTGATTCCGGTAGAAACCGAGAAACATCTCAGTAAAGGCTGCGGGGTCAGCGGACGCCTCCTCATAAGAGGGGAGTTCCAGAGTCCCCGGCTTTCGCTCTGCCGCTACGTAACAGATCCCCGGCAGGTCGTCGGTCGCCCGGCCCTCGCAGAGCCGCTCGGCCAGAGCGAGAACCGTCTTTTCCGCCATCCCGTAGACGAGCAGGTCGGCTTTGGCGTCGAACAAAACGGAACGGCGGACCTGGTTCGACCATACATCGTAATGGGCGATCCGCCGGAGGCTCGCCTCGACGCCGCCCAGGACGATCGGCTTCGTCCGCTTGAAATAGCGCCGGATCAGGTTGGAATAAACGATTGTCGCCCTGTCCGGGCGGCGTTTGTTGAGACCGCCGGCAGTGAAGTCGTCCTCGCGGCGTCTCCGGCCGGAGGCGGTGTAATTGGCGACCAGAGAATCGATGCAGCCGCCCGTGACGCCCCAGAAGAGGGCCGGTTCGCCGAGACGGGCGATTTCTGCGCCGGATGAGACACCCGGCTGGGCGATGATCCCCACACGGTATCCGGCGGCAAGCAGGGTTTTCCCGATGACGGAGACTCCCACGAAGGGGCTGTCAAGATAGCTGTCCCCGGTGACCAGGATCACATCGAGCTGATTCCAGCCGAGATTCCGGAGTTCCTCAGGCGTGGTGGGAATAAACACAGCCGTTTAGCTCTTTCAAAGTTCGATCTCGTGGTATTCTGGGGACACAACACTTAATTCATGGTGAACTTTTCGTACGTCTCCCCGGCTTTTGTTTGCGGAGAGTGCGACCTGTCAACCGTTCCATAGTCTCAATAAAATGCTCATCTCCCGCCGGCCTTCCCGTTCTTGTTGCTTTCCTGATCTTCTCTTGGGGCTGGTCTTGATCATCTTTGAGATATACCCGCCAATCATCAATAAGCCCCCGTAGCGTCCTGTCTCTGACAAGCACATCCCCAACAGCATCTCCCACATGAAATGCGGCGCTTGACCACCGGTAATCCCAAGCGACCTTGACAATGCCCGCCCGCACAGGATTGGTCTCGACGTAACGAATGGCTGCCAACAGATGGCGCTCATAAAGCACGCATGATCCGAACCGCCCCTGAAAAAGATAACCGCGCGCGCCATCCGTAAAATTCTTCATCCTGGTGTATCTTTTGTGCGCCTCTCCAAAACCTTTTGCCAAAGATGTTTCATGTTGCGGAATGGCTATGAAATGGACGTGATTGTTAATCAAGCACCAGGAAAGGATTTCCACCCCAAAGCGTTCCGTTTCTTCCTTTACGGCCTGTAAATAACTACGCCTGTCATCGTGATTGCAGGGATTTTTCCGGGTCAGAGAATTCCGGTCAGGCGGAGACCGAGCAGGAGGGTGGCGAAGGCGGCGCCCGCCAGAAAACGTCCGCAGAAGCGGTGGACGGTTCGAAGGGTTCCCGCCTTCGTCCGAATCCGGAATTGCAGCAGGCCGAGAACCGGCACGATCAGCGCGGTTGCGACCGTGACGGCGCCCAGCCAGGTGTGCGGCACCCGGAGGTGCCTGCCCGTGGAAAAGGCGATGGCCGCGACCGCCGCGATGGCCCCTAAAAGGATGACCGCTGTTCCGGCAAGACCGGCGCTCCGGTGAAGCAGGAGCCACCATCGCTTCCGCCTCAGCGTGGCCGCGACAAGCAGCGCCGCAAAGATGAGCAGTGATCCCGCCGCCATGAGGGCGGCATGTCGGACGATTGGGGTCATATAAAAGGGGCTAAAGTAGGATCTCCATCTCCTGGTGGACGGCAAAGCAGGACAGAGGGCGACCATTGATCGTCCGGCTGCAGTCGGCCACCATCTCGTCCAGGTCCCGGTCCGTCCTGTCCTGACTATGGTGGAAGAGGCCGAGGCGGCCGACGCCGGCGTCGAGGGCCAGGCGCAGGGCGTCCATGTAAACGGAATGGCCCCACGCCCTTGTCTCATCATATTCTTCGGGGAGGTACTCGGCGTCATGGATGAGGAGGTCCGCCCCCTGGGCAAACTCTCGGTAATCTTCGTAGTCCATACCGCCCGGATGACGGTAACCAAGCTCGTTGTCGGTCAGAAAGACGAAGGATTTTCCCGCCTCCTCGAACCGGTACCCGATCCCCTGGTTGGGGTGGCTCAGCGGGATCGTGGCGATGGTCATTCCTCCGATCGCAAATGTCCCTTCGCAGGATTCCTGATAGTGAATGTCCGCCGTGATCTCGTCGAAATGGACGGGGAAATTGGGAGGATTCATGATGCCGGAGATGATCTCGCGGACGGAGGCCTGCGCGAAGGGGCATCCGAACATCGCGATGCGGGTCTTCGATAGGTAGATGGGTTTGAAGAAGGGGAATCCCATGATATGGTCCCAGTGGGCGTGGGTGAACAGCATCGCATAGTCATGGCGTGACTCGGCGATGAGCCTGTTCCCCAGCCTGCGTATGCCGGTTCCGGCGTCGATAATCACGATTGCGTCGTTCCCGGTCCGGATTTCCATGCAGGGAGTATCCCCGCCGTACCGCAGGTACTCCCCGCCCGAAACCGGAATTGACCCCCGCGCACCCCAGCAGCGGATAATCATGTCGCCTCCTGTAGCGTGTTCCGGGGACACGTTCCGATCCCTCCGGGCTTCCGGAACATGTCCCCGATTCCTCAGATTTCCGTGAGACCTTATCAGGCCTCCTTCTCGAACATGTCTTTCTCCGCGCCGCAGACGGGACAGACCCAGTCTGCAGGGAGATCCTCGAAGCGGATTCCCGGTTTTATATTCCCCTCCGGGTCGCCCTTTTCCGGGTCGTAGATGTAGCCGCAGATCGTACAGGCGTACCGAGCCGCCTTTGCGGCGGGTGCCGCAGGTTGCGGCGGCTCTTCCTTCAGGTAGGTGGGGGCGGTCTTCGGGGCCTTGCCCCCCTTGACCTTGTGATAGTAGGCGTAAGTCATCGGCTCCGCTTCGGCGTCGAGGATATCGCACTCGACGACCTGGCCGAGAAAGATCGTATGGGTGCCGCAGTCCAACTCTCCGACCACTTCCGTCTCAACAAAAGCGACCGCGTGGTCGACAACGACAGGAACGCCGGTCTTGCCTGTGCGGACGCTGATCCCCTCAAACTTGTTGATGTCCCGTCCGCACTTGAAGCCGAACTGGCCGATCATCGTCATCGGCGCTGTCTCCCCCAGGATGGAAACGGCAAACCGCCGGCTCTCCCGGATGTGCTCATGGGTAAAATTCAGCTTGTTGATACTGACCGCCAGGGTGGGCGGCTCCGAGGTGGCCTGAAAAACCGTGTTGGCGATCTGGCCGTTGAATCTCCCTTCTTTGCCGGAGGTGACCACGTAGAGGCCATAGCTGATCTTGCGGAATGCCGACGTGTTCATCGCTGAGTCTCCTTTAAGCGTTTGGCGGACGCTTCATCCGGTTTGACGTGCGTCGCCTTTGTTGATCCCTGTTGCCCCCGAAGGGCTTGCTGAACCCTGCGGAGAGCGGCGGGGCGACGAACCCTCCGGAGATCCGACTCCGGTCTACCGGGCCGGGCGTTCGCCGAAGACCCCCCGGCCGATCCGGACGATCGTCGCCCCCTCCTCGATGGCGACGGCGTAATCCCCGGTCATTCCCATCGAGAGCTCGCGCATCTCCACGCGGTCAATGACCTCTGCGGTGATCCGGTCCCGCAGCTCGCGGAGCGCGCGGAAAAAGGGTCGTGCCTCTTCCGGATCGTCGAACCAGGGGGGCATCGTCATGAGTCCCTGAATGGAGAGGTTTTCCAGCGGCGCGACCGCGCGGACGAGGTACCTGGCGCTTGCGAGCGGAATGCCGCTTTTCGTTTCTTCCCCGGCGACGTTGACCTCGATGAGGACCTTCATGACCCGTCCGGCGGCACGGGCGCGCCGGTCAAGCTCCTGGGCAAGCTCGAGCCGGTCGAGGGAGTGAATCATGTCGAAGAGCCGGACGGCGTACTTCGCCTTGTTCGTCTGGAGGCGGCCGATCATGTGCCACTCGCATGGATTCCCCATCTTGTCGATCTTGCGCTTTGCCTCCTGGACGTAATTCTCGCCGAGGATCTCGACGCCCGCCCCAATCGCCGTGAGAATGCGGTCGTCGTCCACGGTCTTCGTCACCGCCATCAGCCGGACCGCGGAGGCAGGCCGGCCGGACCGGCGGGCCGCTTCCGCCATCGTTTCCCGGATCCGACGGATATTATCTGCGACATCCATGATCTCCTCCGGAAAAACGGATCGCCGCCACGCTTTTCAGGGCGTCGACGACCTCGCAGAGAGGAAGACCCATGACGTTCGTGTAGGAACCGCGGATCTCCCGGATGAAGAAGGCGCCCATCCCCTGGACGGCATAAGCGCCCGCCTTGTCGTAGGGCTCCTCCAAGCCGGCGTACCAGGACATCTCGTCGCCGGAGATCTCTCGAAACAGGACCGAGGACGCGACAACGTTCCGGACCCGGGTTCCCGTGTCCTCCCGGACGATGCTGAAGCCCGTGAACACCACATGTTCCCGGCCGCTCAGCTTTTCCAGCATCTCCTTCGCCTCGGGGATCGATTCCGGTTTTCCCAGAACCTCTCCCGCAACGATCACGATCGTATCGGCGCCCAGGACCCAGGCGTCGGGGTGACGGCGGGAGACGGACAGAGCCTTCTCTTCGGAGAGTCGCAGGACATGCTCACGGGGGGGCTCTCCCCGTTGAAAGGTCTCATCTACGCCGCTGGGCACGACCGCAAAATCGATCCCCATGAGCTTCAGGAGCTCGATGCGGCGGGGCGAGGCGGAGGCCAGGATGAACCTTCCCGAAACCGTAATTCCCATGCAGAATTCCCGTGAGATACTTTGCCGACTTCCGGCGAGAGCATCTTCCTTACCCGTTACTTTATCATCTTATAGAGGAACGCCTTCCTGCTGTCAAGCAGGCGAAAATCTGTAAATCCACCATCAACATTTTCAGACCTTTGCACAACTACATAAAATCAGCAATTATGTCATACCGGCGGAGGCCGGTATCCAGTATTATCAACACTTTCTGGATTCCGGTTTTCACCGGAATGACGAATAAGGGAGTTGTGCAAAGGTCTCATTTTATGATGATTGAATTTACTGTATAAATTATTATTTATTACTTGCATCAAGGTGAAAGCAAATCAGCGGCAAACTCCCATCTTTTCATGGTTTGAGTAAATTAGGTGGTGGATTTAGGAATCGCCGTCCGGCGCTTCACGAAAATTTTCTCTGGATTTTTCAGAGGATTCTTTCATAGAATAGGCGCAAAGATTGCGTGGGGAGATCTCGTGCAGAAACAGGGAACAGTTCGGGGAGAGAAAGGCGGGGTGATGGGGAAAAAGGTCTTCGGCCTCATGCCCGTTCTGATGTTGCTGTTGGTTCTGGCCGCACCGGTCGCGGCGGCTGAAAAGACGCTTCAGGTGGATATCCCCGGATGCGGCGCCTGAGGCGTTTACGCGAGGATCAGTTCGATCCTCCGGGGCGTAGACGGGATCATCACCTTCGGCAGTATGGAGGAAAATCAGATCAGCGTCACCTTCGACGATCAGAGGACGGATGAGGAGAAGATCGTGCGGGCGTTGGTCCAAGGCGGCGTGACCGTCCGGGAAAAAACGGCGCCCGTGCCGTAGGCCCAAACGGCGACGCCGGCTAAAGGTAATCCTTCCGGCCCTCCCTTTCGAGGAGTTCTGTGACCTTCCGAACATCCTGGGAACGTCCCCGCCGGCAGATGAGGAGGGCGTCGTCCGTCTCCACGACGAGGAGATCACGGACGCCAACCAGGACGACGAGTTTCCCGGGGCTGTGGATCAGAGAGTCGCCCGCGTCGATGCCGAGGAAGGGGCCGCGGACGGCGTTTCCATCCCGGTCTTTCCCGGTCACCTCCCAAAGAGTGTCCCAGCTTCCCACATCGGACCAGCCGAAATCACCCGGGATGATCAGGACATCCTTTGCCTTCTCCATCACGCCGTAATCGATCGAGACGGATTGAAGCCCCGCATAGATGGTTCCAACCACATCCTCTTCCCGGTCCGTGCCGAGCGCCTCCCTGATCTGCAGAAGCCCCCGATAAAGGTCGGGAAGAAACCGTTCGATCGCTTTCAGGATCGTTGAGGCCTTCCAGACGAACATGCCGCTGTTCCAGGAGAAGCCGCACTGCCGAAAGAATTGTTCCGCCTGTTCAGGGGGCGGTTTTTCCCGAATGGACCGGACCCTGTAGATCTTTTCATTTCCGGAGGTCGAAAAGAGATCGCCCTGTTCGATGTAGCCGTAACCCGTCTCGGGTCCGGTCGGACGGATGCCGATCGTGACGAGGGAATCATCTCGGAACGCCGCTTTGGCAGCCGCCTGGAGGACCCCCCGGAAGCCCGGCTCGTTGCCGATCCGGTGGTCGGAGGGGAGGACCAGCATGACTGCGTCAGGGACCCGTTTAAGAATGTGGAGTGCGGCGAGGCCGATGCAGGGGGCGGTGTTCCTTCCAAAGGGCTCGATGAGGATATTCTCCGCCGGGATCTCGGGAAGCTGGCGGATCAGTTCCGCGGCGTGGCCCCGTCCCGTGACGATCAGGGTCCGCTCCGCCGTAACCAGCGGCCGGATCCGGTCGACGGTCTCGCGGATGATCGTCCGCTCGCTGAGGATGTCCAGCAGGTGTTTCGGCATCCTCTCCCGGCTCCGGGGCCAGAATCGCGACCCCTTTCCCCCGGCCATGATGACGGCAAACATGGATTCCCCTCCTTCTTGATTCAAATACCTTGAAAATCAGATCCCTTTGCGCTCAAGACCTCTTTTCGCGCTTCCGGGATCTGATTTTCCGATTGCGAAAACCCGCGATTTGTGAATTGCACGTCACACTACCAGAAGGCGCGCAGATTGGCAACCGCAGGTTGATCGCCGTTCGCCGCGCATTGCCCGGGAGCCTCTCGCCCCCGTCCTTCAGGAAAGGAGCCTCTGCAGGCCAGCATGGAAGAAATATCCGGCGAATAAAACAAGGAGGGTCGCACAACCGCCGATGATCCCCCGGTAGAGGCGGTCGCTCAGAAAGCGCCTGCCCCCGCCGACCGCGCCCGTCACGGCCGAATACCAGACGAAATCGGCCAGGATGTGGCCGGCAAAGAAAAAGGAAATGCCGGCCAGACCGAACTGGCGGCTATGGAGGATATAGGCCAGGCCGATCGTGGCCCACCAGATGACCCAGTAGGGGTTGAGGGCGCTCAAGAGGATTCCGGTGAAGATCAGGTTTCCGCGCGCCGTTGCGTCGGCCTCCAGGCGGAGGCTGAGAGAGGGCAAGGACCGGAACATCCCGAAGGCCATCCAGAAGAGAATGGCGGCGCCGGCGAGGGCGACCGCAACAAAGACCTCCTGCCGCTGGAGGTAGGGTGCGAGGCCGAGGAGGAGGGCGGCGACCAGGACGAGCTCCAGGATGCCGTGGCCGGCGACGAGCAGCGGACCGGCGATGACCCCCCGCCGTGACGCTTCGCCGATGGCGGCCGTGAGAAGCGGTCCCGGCATCATCGCCCCGGAGAGGGCGATCAGGAAGGAGGAGAAAAAGATCGTGGAGAGGGTCATGGCCGGCTCAAGCCTCCTCGTCGATCAGACGGAGATAATGCCGGTTTCCCCCCGGAAGGAAGAGCCCCGCGACCAGATGGTAAAGGGCGAACAGCTCCAGGGAAAAAGGCAGGTATCCGAAATACCCCGCCAGCGGCATTTCGAAGAGGTGAAGCCAATCGGCGTAGGGAATCCGGTAGACCCACTTCGGATAGGAGTAAAAGTTCCACATCTCCCAGAAGAAGCCGCAGATCAGGCAGCCAGCTCCGAGGGCAATGACCGGCCGCCAATCCCCCCGGGCGAGACCGTCGAAGAGCGAGCGGTTCCCTAATTTCACATTCAGCGGTTCGAGGAGGCAGTAGGCGGAACACCAGACGAGGGGGAAAAAACGGTTCGGCCAGGCCAGCAGGAGGAGCAGCATGAGGCCGCCGGCGGCGAACATCCCGCCCAGTACGGGAGGTGTCGGCCGGATGACCGGGCCTGGGCCGGGCGGCTTCAGCCGGCTGTAGGTTCCCACAAGCTCCGCCGTTCCAAAGACGGCCGGGATCACCGTGGAAAAACTCAGCGTCGAGAAGAGCGCATACTGGAGGGTCGTGAAGGTCTCCTCGCCCAGGTAAAACCAGTTCTGCGTCCGGAGGTTGATCAGCTCGAAGAGCCACCAGGCGGGCGCCGACACGAGAAAGAGACCTGCATAAGCGGCCGGGCTGCGGGTCAGGAGGGAGTGGCCTTTCCGGCGGAAAACGAGGGCGTCCACGGTAAGGGCGTATCCGAGCCAGAGGGGGAAGAAACCCCAGTGGGTCAGCCCGGGGAGCGACCAGTTCAGAGTCCAGAAGACGGCGATCAGGGCGAGGCCGATCCAGCCGTGGACCGGCCATTTTCCCGTTCGTTCCGTGGCGGACGAGGCCATCTCAGCTCTCCATCTTCAGTACGAAACGGACGAGGTTTTCCGTCGAGTACTGGCCGTTCGTCAGCTGGGCGAAGCCGTGCTCGCCCCCGAAAATTTCCCGGATGATCTCCGAATTTCTTATACCATACTCCGTTGGCGATCGGTAAAAAAATGAAAGGAGATCGCAATCCTCACACCGCATATCGCTGCACTGAATCTCTTTGACATGCAAGACGGATGCTTCTATACTGCACATTATTAAAAGGGAATTC